>ERZ808040.566-NODE-566-length-30718-cov-6.658301_pt1 | contig 30718 bp, 34 predicted proteins | sample MGYA00380191_ERZ808040 | MGnify/ENA primary metagenome ERZ808040 (study PRJEB31490, sample SAMN06133395) | mouse gut metagenome | isolation source: J6 | host: mice | place: China: Chengdu | collected 2015-05 ...
AAAGCCTTAAAATCCAAGACTTATCGCCATTTGCCGAGATATGAAAAGATAATCTAAAAATTTGCCTGAGGTTTGGAATTAAAAATGCATATCAACAAGTATCACGATTTTTGATATTATAGTGTTTATTATTCAATCGACCTATAGGGGGCATTTATTATGTCCATGTGGAAGTGGAAAACGTATACGAAATTGTCATGGGAAGATACTTAAAGATATGCTGGAGGCAGGACTTCGTGAGGACTGTATAGAAATCATGAAAAAATTAGTAGAAATATATGGGAAGTGATAATATGGAGCATGTAATTAAACAATTAAAACAAGTTAGAACGGATGCAGTATTAGGAAAGAAAAAACATTATAATGCGGCAGATAGAAAAAGAAAATACGATAAATATGTATCAATTGGACAGATAGTGATAAATGCACTTACGGGAACAGCATTACTTCCTGTGGTATTTGGGCAAGGAAATAAGATTGCTGAGATTGTAGCGCTTTTGTTAGCGATTATGGCTATGATATTGTCAGGTGTGCAAAAGAAACAGGATTATGAAAAACAAGCACAAGGTAATACTGAGGTTGCAGACATGTATTTAGATATAGCCAAACGAACAAATTTTACTATTTGTAAGATAGCTGATGGCATAATATCAAATGAGGATATAACTAAACGAACTGAAGAACTTCTCTGTAGAATTGATAAGGCAAATAAATTGGGAGCACAGTTTTCTACAAATAATAAAGACTATCAAATGGCTAGAGAAGGGATTTTGAATGGAGAAGAAGATTATACAGAAGAAGATTTAGGATTGTGGGAATAGGGAAAGCATTAAAGTTATAATATAAGACATGATGTTGTGATATTTTCGAAATTGTTAAATGAAATAGTTGTCACTTCGGCAGAAAAGTTATCAACAATAAGAAAAAGCTTCATGGAATATAGTTTCTAATTGTTTTGAAAATGGGGGATTTAAAGCAAGGAGTAAAAAAACAATAAAAATATAAAGAAACCACTGAACCAAATAATCTATTTGCCAGATTATTTTATAGGAACTATATCTCGGTCATTTCAAGAAGAAGCAAATTCGAAGATCTTATACTGGGATTTTGGAAAAGAGGCAGACGAAACCATAAAGCTTCAGATGGAGAAGCTATTAAATTATGTTGTAGAAACGGTTAAAAACAAAGAGGAAAGACGAAACAGGTACTTGCTTCCGTTAAAGTACTTGCTTTGTTGTGCGGAGAATTCAGGACTTCAGTTTATTCTAAATATGGCGCGCTTTCTGTCTATGGCCCGGACATTCCCCTGACTACGTTCGGTCTGTGTATGAAGGTAAGTATGATTGCGTTTTCCGTAGGTATCGGAGTAGCAAGCGGAAGCCAGCCGATCATAGGTTTTAATTATGGCGCACAGAAATATGACAGGGTAAAAAAGACATTTTTACTGAGCGCAGGTGTCTGTACAATTATCACATGTGTGGCATGGGTGATCTTCCAGTGTTTCCCATTGCAGCTTATCCGTATTTTTGGTACAGAATCCGGTCTGTACGAGGGATTTGCCGTACAGTGTTTCCGTATTTATCTTCTGCTGACATTTTTAAATGGAGTGCAGATGTGTGCGGGTGTACTGTTTCAGGCAATCGGCCAGCCGGTCAAAGCGGCGGTTGCTTCCCTTTCGAAGCAGTTGCTATTTTATATCCCCGCAATGCTGATTTTATCAAGGATTTGGGGGCTGACAGGCATCCTTATGGCAGGGCCGACCGCAGATGCCTTGGCGTTTATCCTCTGTATGATCCTTTGTTTTAAAGAAGTTAAGAAGATGGAGAAGGCAGGATTGGAGAAGATTGCAGAGGAAGCCCTCTCCTGTTGATACGATTTACTTTGCACAGGCAAAGATTATCAAAAACCTTGCGGAAAAGGAAAGCTGTGTAATAGTCGGACGGTGCAGTGACTATATTCTTCGGGACACCCAGACATTTCACGTCATTTAGAAAACCGTCTGCGTCAAACAGGTTGTACCAGTGTTTTGGGAATGATAAAATTAAGTTTTACAGGAAAGACGCATAAAAGGAAAATACAGCTGTATGCCATCCAAACCAATCCAGACAGAAGAAAAAGCAATTACCTCTGACGTTGATGATACTACAACAGAATGCGATGCAGATGGGCAGGATCAAAAAAGAGACTTCGATGCAGAGGAACCGGATACGGGAAGGGATTTTGAAGACCTGGCAGGAGATTATACTGGTCTGGGTGAAATGGAGATTGTGAACGCATTCGATAGTTCGATAGGGATTTATGGAGGATGAAACAATGTGGACAGCGAGAGAGTACTGCGAAAATTTGGGAACACTTCATATTATTGATGGGATAAAAGCGATTGCGCTTTATAGTATCTATATGTTGATTTTATTAATACAGGGTTTTACATATACAACTAATTTGAGTGTAGATATTCTAAACTTGTCCTATAAGAATTTATCGAGAAGTCAAGATTTGTATCGGAGAGATATCCCTGACTCCCTGTCACTGATCGGTGAGTATGGTTCGGTCATTACCGGAGATGAGTTTTTGGCACTGTAAGGAGAAATTGTGATGGCGAGATATACAAATAAGTTGAAACTCATGTTATGGGTTTCTGTCGTATATGTTTTATCGTTTATATGCTATGTACCTACATTGCTAGAACAGAACGGAATTATCATTCCCAATGGATTATTGTACTTAAAATACTTATATGTGTGTATTCCAACTTTGGCTGCTATTTTTCTGCTGATTTGCGAGCAGAACATCAAGATGTACTTTACGCGAATGTTTTCAGGAAAAATAACAATCAAATATATTCTAATAGGGGTTATATATATGGCTGTAGGTATATTTGATTCTTACTGCTATTCGTTCATAGTAAAAACTGACGTATTTAAAAATACATATTTGACAATAATATTGCTATTAACAAGCAGTATATACCTGATAATTACAGCGTTTGTTGAAGAAATAGCATGGAGAGGATTTTTGCTGGAACGACTTCCTTTTAAGAAAATCAAAAGTGTTCTTTTTGTTGGTGTCGTTTGGGCAGTGTGGCATATACCAATGTGGATCATCAGAAATTCAATGGGCATGGAACAAATTGTTTGTCTTTGTATATGGACAGTACTTGTTTCTGTTGTTTTGGGAATAACCTATTATCAATGCAGAAATATATTGCTGATTGCTATTATGCACGCAACTTTTAATATCTGTTATTTAGCGCCAATACAATATAATATTGTTGTATTAGCGATCATAATTCTTGTTGGTACTTTATTGTATCAAAAATCAGACAAAAAATAGGGGCCACCTGCCTGATTTCTAATGTAGAGAATGTGTATGATAAAGCAGTTTTGTTTCCGCATAAGGATTCATGGATGTCAAATAGGATTTAGACAAATTCTTAAAGGCATAAAGAAGAAATTGAAGTTACCGGCAAACCGTAGTATAATATCAGAAAAAATGCAGGTGGTGTTATAATGAAAAATAAAATGCTTTCTCAAAGCGTTGCAGATACGATCTTGTCTTTGATAACCATTGAAAAGCGGTTTTCTGTCGGGGACAAGTTACCAAACGAGTTTGATTTATCCGAGGAATTAAATGTAAGCCGGACTACATTACGGGAAGCCATAAGGATATTAGCCGCTTATGATATATTGGAAATACAGCGGGGCAAGGGAACTTTCGTTACCGAAAATGCACTAAAACAACCACAGGACTTTGCCCCGTTATCGGATCTGAAAGTCAATGCAAAAGACCTATATGAAATGCGCTTGATTTTTGAGCCGGAAGCCGCATATTTTGCAGCTTTACGAGGAACGGACGCAGAAATAAAAAGAATATTGGACTATGGCAATAAAATTGAAGAGGAAATACTAGGCCACAAAGACCGAACAGGCAACGAACACGCTTTTCACAAAGCGATCGCACAGGCTACCCATAACGAATTTATGAATAAACTAATGCCTATTCTATATCAGGCTATTTCAAAGGGTGTTGTATTATCCCAGCAAAGTGACAAAGCAATCAAAGATACGGTTACAGATCATAGAATGATTATGGATTTTTTAGAACAGAGAAACGCAGAGGGTGCGAGAAATGCCATGAGAATCCATATCATGCACGCTATGAAAGAATTAGATATTCAATAGTTTACAGAATACTTGTTTTGCGCAAGTATTCTTTTTTTGCACACGGGCACCCAGATGAAAAAATACCATGTTATCATACAACATATTGACATCATACAACTTGCGTGTATAATAAAGGGTATGGACTTATAGGTTCAAATTAATAACATGGAGGTAATGCAAATGCGAAGTGATAAAATTACAAAAGGTATCGCTGCCGCACCACAGCGGGCTTTACTTCACGCTTTAGGCGTGACCGATCAGGAATTAGGAAAACCTTTGATCGGAATTGTCAGTTCCTACAACGAAATCGTCCCCGGACACATGAATCTTGATAAAATTGCAGCAGCCGTCAAACAGGGCGTTCTGCAAGCCGGAGGGATTCCGTTTGTTTTTCCTGCAATTGCAGTTTGTGATGGGATTGCTATGGGACACGAGGGCATGAAATTTTCACTCGTAACGAGAGAACTGATTGCAGACTCAACAGAAGCAATGGCAACAGCACACCCTTTTGACGGTTTGGTTCTGATACCAAATTGTGATAAAAATGTTCCCGGTCTGCTTATGGCAGCCGCCCGCTTAAATATTCCCTCCATATTCATCAGCGGCGGCGCAATGCTGGCAGGAAAATTGAATGACAGGAAAATAAGCTATTCCAATATTTCCGAAGCAGTCAGTGCATATCAGAAAGGCAAAATTGATCAGGATACCTTATGTGCGTATGAGAACGGGGCTTGTCCTACCTGCGGTTCCTGTTCTGGCATGTTTACTGCAAACAGCATGAATTGTCTGACAGAAGTTCTAGGTATGGCGCTTGGCGGAAACGGAACAATCCCCGCAGTCTATTCAGAACGGCTCCGGCTTGCAAAAGAAACGGGCAGGCAGATTATGGAGCTTGTAAAAAAAGACATCAAACCAAGAGATATTATGTCGGAAAAAGCCTTTGAAAATGCCTTAACGATGGATATGGCTTTAGGCGGCTCTACGAACAGTCTGCTTCATCTGCCTGCAATCGCACATGAATGTGACTTAAAAATAGATCTGGATATGGCAAACAGAATATCCGACAGGACGCCAAACATCTGCCACCTTGCCCCGGCAGGAAACCACTATATCGAAGATTTGGACAGGGCAGGCGGCATGTATGCAGTCATGAACGAAATCAATAAATTAGGGCTTCTCCACACAGAGTGTCTTACCTGCAATGAAAAGACCGTAGGCGAAAATATCGCAGGGCGTGAAGTAAAAGATTACGAAGTGATCAGAAGTATTGACAATCCATACAGTAAAAATGGCGGGATTGCGATTCTAAAAGGAAATCTAGCGCCGGACGGTTGTGTTGTAAAGCGATCTGCCGTTGCAGAAAACATGATGAAGCATAAGGGCTGCGCCAAAGTCTTTGACAGTGAAGAAGCGGCACTAAAAGCCATTTACGGCAATGAAATACAGCCGGGTGATATTGTGGTAATCCGATATGAGGGACCAAAAGGCGGTCCGGGTATGCGGGAAATGCTGAACCCTACGTCTGCTATCATGGGAAGCGGTCTGGGGGACAGTGTGGCGCTCATTACAGATGGCAGATTTTCCGGCGCTACCCGCGGTGCTGCGATTGGTCACGTTTCCCCGGAAGCCGCCGTAGGCGGTAATATAGCATTAGTCCAAAACGGAGACACCATAGAAATCAATATCCCCGAAAAGACAATAACTCTTTTCGTTTCAGATCAGGAAATGGAATATAGACGCTCTACGCTGAAACCATTTGAGAGCAATGTAAAAAAAGGGTATCTGTCAAGATATTCCAAATTGGTTACGTCTGGTTGCAAGGGTGCTGTTTTGGATTAATTTTTTATCGTCTTGAAGGAGGCTATTGTCAATGCAGCAACAGATCTGTCTGCTGGGCCTAGAACGTGTTTGAAGGAAAGCAGAAAAAAATTGCGGCGTAAGGCGAAGCATGTTAAAATATATAAGGACAAGACCGCAAAATAATATTTCTGGACTTTCTCTTGATGAGGTAAAGAAATAAAATGCATAAACAATGTCCGGTATTCCTGACATTAAGAGATGCAGATAGAACAAAAAAGGGGGATTTTTATGGGATTATTTGGCGATGATGTAGATTATAGAACAAAGGAAACAGCTGACTGGAACGGGGCTGAACATAGCATAAGTGGAAAGCGGGGATTTGTCATGATTTCGGACCGCACCCAGATCATCGTTCCCAGAGAACCGTGGAAACAGTATCAAGAGGAGGATACGGTATCGGAATGGCATATGCTGTATTACTGCAATATGTGGGGGGAAGTAATTGGTCATACAGAATATGCACATGCCATAGAAAAACTGGAAGAATATGCGCTGGACTCAGATCGTGATTTTTTGCTGATCAGGAGGTTGGAGGAGGAGGAACTGTACAGTCTGGTAGAAGTGTGGCCCAAACGCGAAGATTACTTTACATATGTGGAGGAGCTGTCAGAGGATGTCAGGGCAGAGATTGACAGAACTTTTCAGAAAGGGGTCAGGGTATTTGAAATCAATGATCCTGACGATGGTGCCAAGATGGCAGAACAGATTATGAATATCGTGGACAATATTCTGGAAACAGGTGCGATTCCAGATGCTTACGGGGATATTGTAGATGTGGCGGTTGCGCTGGGCGTCCTGTTCGGACAGGCACTGTGCTGTGGATATGGATGGAAATGGAAGGCATTTGGAGACAGCAGGGAACAGGCATCTTCTGGCGTGGTTTCTCCGGAAAATAATTTCAGTAATACGCCTATGCTCTATCTTCTGAAAATTCTGACAGGACAGAATATTAACAGCTATGGAGAGAACGACAATACAGTGCTGCTTCTGTATAATATGCTTAAAGATATAGACAAAAAACCCAAACAGGAAAGATACTATCCTCTGGCATGATGTAAAAAAAGAAGATCAGTGCTGTATTTTCAAATATGCAGCTAAGCGCAAGACGGACAACAGCCAGATTCACACCCCGACTGCTCATCTTGAAACCGGTGTGTCAGGAGTTGCAGACAAGAAACGGACAAGGGATAACGCAGTTAAAAGAAGGAGATGAAAAAGAGATGTGTAGTTCATTTGAAAGACTTTTAAATAAAGAAAAGGCAGATGGCAGAGCCGAGGGCTGGAAGGATGGCAGAGCCGAGGGAAAAGTTGAGGACAGAGCAGAAGCTGTAATTGAACTTCTTGAAGATCTGGGAGCACTTTCTGATTCCCTTAAAACCTGTATCATGGAACAAACGGATTTAGAATTACTGAAAAAGTGGCTTAAAGCTGCCGCAAGAGCAAAATCCATAGAGGAATTTGAACAGGCTGTAGAACTGGTGCAGGGAGTGTAAAATAAAGTGTGTAAGTTAGGAACTGTAGAAATACGGCAACTCTAACTGCACACTTTATTTTGTGCTAAACGCGAAGAAAGGATGAAGGTAAATTGATTATGTATACATATGGATATTTGTTTTATATACCTGTCAATGTTATATATGTATTAATTTTTGCTATAAAGGGAATTATCAAAAAAAGAAAAAAGGAATATTATTTATTTGTGATTATTTTTGGTATTTATTTTAATTTTTTTATAGAAAAAGCCTTTTTTCCTATTTTTATAGATGGTGCCAGTTATTATGTTACACTGTCAAATTATATAAATTTAGATATAACAAGTTTATTTCAATATACGCCATATCAAATAATAGGAAATTTGTTGTTGACATTCCCTATGGGAATACTCTTAGCATTTGTTGTAGACTGCAATAACAGTGTCAGGCTGGGCATCTCGGTAGTGTTTTCTGCATTAATAGAATTTATACAATTAATTATGATCTTTTCATTGCATTTGATTGATGTTCTTTTTGATGTCAATGATATCATATTAAATATTGTGGGTTGTTTATTTGGAAATTTCGTATTTTATGTATTCTGTAAAATTTATATTCATGTGCAAAACAGCCAGTGCCATAATTCAGTTATAAGATATTTTTATCAAGTATGTAATAATTGTGCAAATCATAAATCAAGTCTATATGGGACTGATTAGATTTAGTGAGAAGGACATTTGCCACAACCTGCATGATTCCATGCACTTAGGAACTCGGACTTGGGAAAGATATCTTGTTTTTAGAAGTCATTTTGGTATAATAAACGCAGAGGCAAGACAGAAAAATACAGATATTCATGGGAGAGGAAAACAACGGTGAAGAGAATCACAATAAGAGATGTGGCAAAAGAGGCAGGCGTATCCATTACTACTGTGTCCCATGCCCTTTCGGGACAGGGGGTATTAAAGCAGGAGACAAGGGACAGGGTAATTGCTATTGCAAGAAAGATGCAGTATATACCAGATTGGAGCGGACAAAACCTAAAATCAGTCGAAACAGGAATGTTGGGTTTTTTTACTTATTCCATCGCAGGACTTTATGGTGTGCTGGTGGATGCCATGTATCAGGAATGCCATGCAAACAGCTATGAGATGGAAATTTTCATTATAGAGAGCGGTGAGCGCATGCTTCAGATGCTGATGGGCAAGCGGGTAGACGGGGCGGTGATCCTGCACCGCGAACTGAAAGAAGAGCAGGAAAAATTTTTGCATGAGATGGAGTTCCCCCTAGTGTATCTGGATCGGGAATTAAAAGACCAATATGCATCAAGCGTGCTTTTTGATTCTTATGAGAGTGGAAGAATGGCAGCAGAATACCTGTATTCTTTAGGACACAGACGGATTTTGGCCGTTAGGGGCGTAGACTGGACATATGACGGCGAACAGCGACTGAAAGGATTTGAAGATTATATGCGCGAGAAGGGATGTCCAGTTGAGAAAGACTATGTCGTGAAAGGGCTCTTTAACCAAGAAGTTGCTTATCGGGAGACGAAGTTGTTTCTACAGAAATCCCTGCCATTGCCGGATGCTGTTTTTGCAGCAAATGATGACAGCGCGATTGGATGTATCAATGCGTTGAGGGAGGCAGGATATTCTGTGCCGGATGATGTCAGCATTGTAGGATGCGATGATATCGAATTGAGTAAGTGGTTTGTACCTGCACTGACAACAATCCATACCCATATCAGCAGGCAGGGAAGCCTTGCGATGAAGGAGCTGGTTCAGCTGGTAAAAGGAGAAAAGAGTGGAGAAATACATAGAATTGCGGGGGAACTGATAGAGAGAGGTTCCTGCAAAGCGAAGGTTTTATAAGATTAGAAAAGGACAGGGAGACATGGAAATGAACATGCTCCCTGTCCTTTTTCTTCTACTCTATTATTTGTACAAAATTCAAGGATGCATTTTGTCTATAATTTACAAATATAATGTCTGGTTCTTTGCACCGGAAGATGATCCTGTAGCCGTGAGGAAAGAGTTGGAAATGCTCTGGGAACGACAGGAGGCAAATCAATTTGGAGATGCCCGGTATGCTGTTTATTTTTTTCAGGGAAATACGATGATTTGATTCAGCCCAAGGTGGGATTTTATACACAGGTATCTGGACTGGGGAAAATGCCGGGGAAATCCGGGTGCATCATATCTGTATGGTAATGATTACTGGAAATCCCGACATGAGTCATATCATTAACGGTGCGGGCGATATAGTAATGTATGGAGGCGCGAGGGCTGTCCTTACAGAATGGTAAAAGAAAGAGAAGGTAAAAGGAGGCTATGATATGAAATGTTATATATCGAACCAAGAGGTTCAGTTTCAGGAAATGGAAGAAAAGCTTATGGAAGGAGACGGTGGCGAGATGCAGCAGGTTTGTGTCCATCCATATCCTACCAGCAGATTCTAGGGATGGGGGAGCGCTCACAGAGGGAGCCGCATATACATATGCGCGGATGAGCGCGGAAAAACAGCAGCAGCTTCTGGCGTTGTTTTTTGGTGATGGAAATCATTATAATTTCTGCCGCCTGCACATCCAGAGCTGTGACTTTGCACTGGGAAATTATTCCTATGTGGAGGATGCAAAGGACACCGGACTGGACAGTTTTTCAATTGAGCGCGACCGGAAGTACATTATTCCGTTCGCGAAGGCGGCGCTGGAAAAAAACAGCAAAATACAATTTCTTGCGTCACCGTGGAGCCCGCCCGCATTTATGAAGACCAACGGGGAGATGAATCACGGTGGAAAACTCAAAAAGGAGTATTATCAGATGTGGGCGGATATGGTCGCACGCTATGTGAGCGCCTACCGTGACGAGGGAATTACAATCCAGCAGTTGACGGTGCAGAATGAGCCGGCTGCTGTCCAGACATGGGATTCATGCATTTTTTCGGGTGTGGAGGAGGCAGAGTTTGCCTGCCGCTATCTCAGACCGGCACTGGACAGGGCGCAGCATTCGGATGTAAAGATCAATGTGTGGGATCACAACAAAGAGAAGATTTTGGAGCGCGCTGCGGAAAGTTTCAGCGTGGAGGGTGCACGGGATGTGATCGACGGAATCGCGTTCCACTGGTATACGGGGGAGCATTTTGACGCGCTGGCGGAAGTGCACAGGCAGTACCCGGACAAGGCACTGATCTTTACGGAGGGCTGTGTGGAGTATTCGCGTTTTGAGGTAGAGAACCAGATACAGAATGCGGAGATGTATGCGCATGATATAATCGGGGATTTCAATGCAGGCATGAACGGGTTTATAGACTGGAACCTGATACTGGACAGGCAGGGTGGGTCAAACCATGTCGGCAATTACTGTGATGCGCCGGTGATGTGTGATGTGGATGCGGACACGATTGACGTGAAATTGTCTTATTCTTACATTGGCCATTTCAGCAGGTTTATCCGTCCCGGTGCTAGGCGAATCCTCGTGTCAAAATATTCGCCCGATATCGAGACAACAGCCTTTCAGAATGAGGACGGGGGCAAGGTGCTTGTGATACTCAACCGTTCGGAAAAAGAAGTGGAATTTGTGGTGAGTGTGGAAGGAAAAAGAAGTGGTAAAATGAAGATTGGAAAGCATTCCATAATGACATGCTGCTGGGCGTAGCATAGGAAAACAGAATGATTGGCAAATAAAGCAGAAAACGAATGGGAATGAAAAACCATTCGTTTTCTGCTTTTGTCAGGTTGGATTTATCCGATTGAATCGTATATAATAGAAAACAAAAAGAAAGCGGAATTTTAAGTACATTTCAACAAAGAGGAATATGCTGTATAAAAGACAAGGAGGTTATGGCTATGCGCATTTTAATTGCTGAGGACGAAGTGGAGCTTGCAAGGGGATTAAAATTTTTACTGGAAAAGAATAAATATACCGTGGATGTTGTCCATGACGGGGCGGCGGCGCTGGATAGTTTTCACTATGCCTCGTATGACGTTGTTGTGCTGGATATCATGATGCCAAAGGTCAATGGTCTGGAAGTGCTGCGCCACATCAGAAAGTGCCGGTCAGGGGTGCCGGTCCTGATGCTGACCGCCAAGGCGGAAGTGGAGGACCGTGTGGCAGGGCTGGAAGCGGGCGCGGATGATTATCTGCCAAAACCGTTTGCGACGAAGGAGTTTATCGCACGTGTCAAGGCGCTTTCGCGCAGAAACGCGGGATATACAGATATGGTGCTGTCCTTTGGCGATGTGCGGCTGGACTGCAACCGGTATGAACTTTCCTGCGGGGAACAGACGGTGCGTCTGAACAATAAGGAATTTCAGCTGACAGAGTTATTTTTGCAGCATCCGCACTTTGTGTTTTCGGCAAATCACCTGATGGATAAAATCTGGGGACAGGATTCGGAAGCAGACATGAACGTTGTGTGGACGTATATTGGTTTTGTGCGCAAGAAACTTAGGCAGCTTGGAAGCAGTGTCGAGATTCGGACTGTGCGCGGCGCCGGGTATTCCTTGGAAGAATAGGAGGATGTGTATGCTAAAGAAAATGCAGCGGCGCTTTATTATGGCTGCAATGGCGGCTTTTGCCACGGTGATGCTGATGCTGGTGGTGGGAATTAATATCGTCAATTACTACAGGACGACTTCCATGCAGGATGGATTGGCAGCAAGTCTATTGGAATATGAGAAACGGGCATATGAGCACAGGACACGCAGAAATTTTACGGCAGATGCGAAATCCAAAGAGAATAAACGAAAGCCTACAGCGCATCAGGAGCCGGATTTTCCGGCGCTGTCAGAGATGCCGGGAGGAGGACCGGAAGCGCGTTTTACCACTCGTTTCTTTGCTGTATACAGTGACGCGTCCGGGGAGATGGAAGTCATCTCAAGGGATTATATTTATTCGATTGATGAAGAGACCGCCAAAGTGTATACCGAGGCGGTACTTCGAAAAGGCAGAGAAAAGGGATATTACGGAGATTACCGCTATCATGTAAAAATTGATGACGCAGGCAGCACAGTGCTGTTTCTCAATGTGACTTCTGCGCTGCAATTTATGAAATCTTTATTACTGATTTCCTTGGGCATCGGATTTTCCAGCCTGCTGGTGGTCTTCATCCTTGTGGTGTGCTTCTCGCGCTATGCCGTCAGACCTTATATGAAAAATATGGAGCGGCAGAAGCGCTTTATCACCGATGCCGGGCATGAGCTGAAAACGCCGATCACTTCGATTGCGACCAGTGCGGACATCGCGGCGATGGAATACGAGGAGGATGAGTGGATTGCCAATATTCAGAGACAGACAGCGCGCCTTACCCGTCTGGTGGGAGAGCTTGTCGCTTTATCGAGGATGGACGAGGAGATTCCATTTCCTGACAAGAGCACCTTTTCCCTGAGCGATGCCGCGTGGGAGACTGCGGAACCTTTTGCGGTCCGCGCAAAGGCAGAAGAGAAAACGTATCATCAGAAGATAGAAGAAAATCTGACTTTCTACGGAGACCGCAATTCCATACAGCAGCTCATTTCCATACTGCTTGACAATGCGGTGAAATATACGGCTGCGGCTGGGGAAATTCGTCTTGATATTTACCGAAAGCGGCGCAGGATCTGCATCGAAGTGGCAAATACGTGCGACCTGCCGGATACCGTGGAGCTAGAGCGCCTGTTTGACCGTTTTTACCGCGTGGACGAAGCCCGCTCGGCAAAGACTGGCGGGACGGGGATTGGGCTTGCAATGGCGCAGGCGATCGCCGAGACGCACGGCGGAAAGATTCGGGCGGAGCGCACAGGGAAGAATGTGGTCTGTTTCAGGGTGATTCTGTAAATCTATGATTATATATACTCGATTTCAAACAAAAATCACAATTTATTTTAAGTACATTTTAGGAAGACACCGTATAGTGGTTCATGGGCGTGTGAGAAATGCATCCTTCCAGAAGGCCGGTGCCGCAGAATAAAATGTGACAGAAAAAACAAAATACTGCATACAAAACGGTGTGCAGTTCAGGGTGTCATATCAGGAACTGATTTGTACCGGCGGGCACAATGCGCTGCGCTGAACATGGTGCCGTGTCGGTATGTTTAGAAAAAATGTGAAATGGAAGCGGCGGTCTGACATATAGATGGCAGGTGTATTTTCCACGCGGCTCTTGATAAGGAATTGTTTATAAGAAAATGTTTAGATATAAGCATCAGGAGAGGAACGCGATGGAGAAGAAAGAGGAAGCATTACAGACAGACCTCATGGTAAAAAGGCGGAAATGGAAGAACAGGCTAGGCGCTGCGGCAGTGGCGGCAGCCGTCCTTGCCATATCCGCAGGAAGCATTGGCAGTTATGTGAAAACGAGACAGACTGCTTCTCCCGATTCTATGGATAGACCGGATTTTGCCCAGAATGCGAATGCAGATTTTGACAGGGAATCCGGCGGGGTCATGGCAGCTGGCACAACTGCTGTGGGGGTGAAGGCAGTCACGTTTGAGATTGATTTTCTGGAAGACACAAGCCTGTACGTGGAGAAGGTTTATCTGGCAAATGGCGACAGCGTCAAAGCAGGGGACAAATACATAAAATTTACCGAAGAGAGTATCACAGATGCGAGGGAAGAGCTGGAATCTGCGGCACTGCGCGCGCAGCTTGCCTACAGGAGCGGGCAGCTTTCCGACGGGGAGAGCAGATTACAGGCAAAATATACCTATGACAGGACACTGCTCGAGGCGCAGTTTGCCAAACAGGTCTATGACGACACCATCGCTCAGCTTGATGCGGACTATGCGCAGTCCGCAGAAACGTATGAACAAGCGCAGCAGGAATATAATGAATATCTCGGGCGTGTGCAGAACAATACCTTTTATGAAGACTATGAGATTGCCAGTCTGAAAAAGGCATACGAGGAAGCGGCAGAATTGTATGCGGAGAGAAAGGACTATTGGGAAGTGACGGAGGAGGAGCTGAAAAGCGGCACCTCGGAAAATATGGGAATGATGACGTTAAGCGGTGCCGCGGGAGAAGAGGCAATGTCTGGCGAGGGTGCGGGCGAAGGCGGCGACAGGGAGCTTTCTGGCTTTGGCGATCTGGGACAGCGGGCAAATCAGGAAGCCCAGAATGAGAGAAAATGGATTCTCAAGACAATGAAAGCTTGAGGAGGCGTCGTCAAAGCTGGATGCCTTTGATGAATTTGTGGGAGACGGAACGGTCTTAGCCGCGGAAAGCGGGATTGTCACCGAGGTCGGATATGAGGCGGGGGATTCCCTGATGAATGCCGGCACGCTGATCGCGTTTGCAAAGGCGGATGAAATGACGGTTTCCGTGGATGTCTCACAGGAGGATGTCGTGGCGATGAAGGTCGGAGACACGGTAGAAATCAGCTTTTCCGCATATGAGGGGGAAACGTATCAAGGCGTGATCGAGTCCATCACGACGACCGCCACCAGCAGAAATTCAGCGACGATCAGTTATCCGGTCGTGGTTTCGATACAGGGAGATACCACGCTGCTGTACAGCGGCATGACGGCGGATGTGACCTTTGTCACGGAGGAGACGGAAAATGTCTGCTATGTTCTGCGCAAGGCAGTTGTGTCAGAAGACGGTAAAAGCCAGCTGTATATCAAATCCGGGGACGCGTATGTGCTCACGCCGGTGACGACGGGAATTCAAAACAGCGAATACATCGAAATCAAAACAGATAATCAAAATGGAATCAATGCCGGCGACAAGTATTATATCAGGACACTGGTTCAGAATGGGGGCGCAGATGACGAATAAGACAAAGCTGTTTATGGGGCTTGGTGTGGCAGCAACAGTGGGAATTGCTGCCGTTTCCCTGCGCCTTGCAGGACATGACAGCAAGAATGAAGAGATCGTGTACAGGGAAACCAAGGCGGTGTACGGAAACCTCACCGTCGGCATCACAGAGGAGGCGGCAGTGGAGATCGGTACGCTCGAACAGCGCTTTGAGTTGGATATCAGTGCGCTTGTGGACAGCGATACCACATCCGCATCGGGCGGTCAGGCTGCGGCGGACGCTATGCCGGGGGGATTTGGCGGCATGGGAAACGTGTCCTTTGGCTCGTTCAACGTGGAGACACCGGTGTCACAGAGCCAGTCCCTCGAAGTGGCGGACGTAAAGATTGCGGTCGGGCAGGAGGTCCGGGAAGGGGATTTGCTCTATACCCTGACGACGGAGAGTGTGGAGGAGATCCGTGAGACGCTCTCTGAGGATATCGACGACACAAAGGCAGATTACGAAGCACTTGAGATCGAACAGGAAGCGTCAAGGACACAGGCACAGCAGGGATATGACACGTATGTCACAAACGGAAAATATGCGCAGCTGATTTATCAAAACGAATTGAAAACATATCAGGATTTGCTGGAAGACGCGGTGGAGAGCGTGGACGACAAACAGAATGCGTACAATGAAAAATTGCTGGAACTTGCCAAGGTGCAGGAGGAGTATGCCGAGGCGCAAAGCTTTCTGCGCGAGGCCAAAGGGGCGGTCTCGGAGAATTATGAAGGACGGCATGAGAATGCCTATTATTATACGGTTTATCTGAATACAAGGGATACGATGCAGAAACTTGCAGATCAGTTTGAGGAAGAGCTTGAAAGCGTGCAGGAGGAGCTCGAACAGCTTTCGCTGGAGATACAGACGGCAGTCCGCACCATGAACCAGTGCCAGCTTGACTATGAGAAGGCAAAGCTGGAATTAGGGCAGACGAAGGATACAGACACCTACTACGCCGGCAAAGCGTCAGAGTGGTACAGCATACAGACGGCAAGCCTTGACAATGAACTGTCCTCTGCGAAGAGCCGCTACGATGCGGCAGTGGAGAAGCTTGCAGCGTTTGACAGCGCAGTGCAGGACAACAGCATTTTATCCGAATACAGCGGTGTCGTGACGCAGGTGCTGTTATCGGAGGGAGATACGCTGTCGGGGACAAGCACCCTTGTGGTGCTAAATGACCGGGAAACCGTGACCATGGAGGTGTCTCTTAGCGAGGACGATTACAGCGCGGTTGACAGGGACGGCACTGTCAATATTGTCTTTACGGCATATCCTGATGAAACTTATTCCGGCAGGATAACCGAGGTTTCGGATGCAGAATATGACAGCAGCTTAGGCGCAGTCTATTATACAGTCACTGTGACGGTGCAGGGGGATGTGTCAGGTCTGTATGAGGGAATGACCGGGGATGTGACCTTTGTGACAAAGGAGATGAGACAGGTCTGCTATGTGTCAAACCGGGCAGTATTCAGAGAAGGGACCAAATCTTTTGTCAAGGTGCGTGACGAGGGCGGAAACATTGTGAAACAGGAAGTCACCACAGGATTTTCGGACGGGATCAATGTTGAGATCATCACAGGACTTTCTGAGGGGGACATTGTCCTGATCGAGAGCAAGGTAGGTGAAACATGAGAATTTCAGAATTATTAAGGCTTGTCATCATCAATCTTTCCCAGAATAAGTTCAAGGTGATTCTCACCTCTGTCGGAATCATTGTCGGCTCTGCCACAATTATGATGGTGCTCGCCATCGGTACCGGCGGAAAGCTGGAAGTCGCAGAACAGTTCAAGAACCTCAACGCGGGCGCGATCGACATTTCCTATGAATCAAATGCCGCTGAGTCTGGCGGCAGGAGAGGCAGCGGAATGCCCGGCGGCGGAATGCCAAACAGGGGTGGAATGCCCGTTGGCGGGATGCCGCCAATGGATGCATTTTTTGGCAGTTTTGGAAGCGGCGCAGACAAAACCAATCAGGAGAAGATCGTCCTGTCCGCAAAGGACATGGAGGAGCTTTCGGTATTTGTGCCGGACATCTCGGACGTGACCATTTCTTACACAACGACAACACAGGTCGAAGGAGGAACACTCGAATCAGCGGGCTCCTATACGGTTGCAGGCGTGAAGCATAACTATATGGCGATGAGCAGTCTCTCGATGGCAGCGGGAGAATTCCTGACGGATGAAAATGATGAAAACAAGGAAAAATACTGTGTGCTTGGCTATTCTGTGGCAAAGGAGATCTTTGGAAGCGCCTATGCGGCATATGATGATGTGGTCTATCTTGACGCAAGGCCGTATGTGGTGAGCGGCGTCCTTGCGGAGATGGGGAGTGTGTCGTCAGGCATCAGTCCTGACACGGCTATATTTATTCCGTATGAGACCGGTGTGAAGTATCTTACCGGCTCTAAGATCAGCCCGACCATCACGGTGATCTCTGCGGATGTCAGCCGCGTGGACACCGTGATCGACAATGTTAAGACAGTTCTTGCGGACAGCTATGCAAACGCGGAGTTTACCATATCGGATGCAGGAACCAAGATGGAGGCGGCGTCAAAATCCAATGACACCCTACAGCTTTTGCTCATCGCGATGGCAGTGATTGTCTTTATTGTGGGCGGAATCGGCATTATGAACGTGCTGTTTGTGTCTGTGAAGGAGCGGACGAATGAAATCGGCATCCTCAAGGCGCTCGGCTGTTCCAAGCGCGATATCCTGCTGGAATTTTTGTTTGAGGCATGCTTTATGAGCTTTATCGGTTCCATTTTAGGCGTGCTCGCCGCGTTTGGCATTACGCCAGTCATCGAAAGCTTTTCTGTCCGGGTGGAGCTGTCCGCGCAGGGGGCGCTGCTGTCGCTCGCATTTGGCGTGATAACGGGGACAATTTTTGGATTTTATCCAGCTTATAAAGCATCTTCACTCATTCCTGTCGTCGCGCTGAATCAGGAATGAATCAGGAACTGTTCAGAAATTGGAGAAGGGAAAATGGAAAAAAGTAAAAAAATTAAAAACAGTAAAAAAAGCTGCCTCATCGTTTTACTGGTTCTGTTTCTGGCAGCAGGCGTCGGAGCCTGTTACTGGTTCTGTTTCTGGCAGCAGGCGCAGGCAGCAGATGAAACCCCTGAGCCTGTCTTAGAAGAGGGGCAGGAATATACCTACGCAAAGATCACATCCATACTGGGCAATGAGATGTCGTATGTCATTGTAGAGGCAAAGACCGTAGATTTTGATGCTCCACAGGGACAAGGAAGCAGGAGAAAAGAGCGCGGCGGCAGCGTTGAGGAAGCCGGCAGGTCAGGCGTGCAAAAATCTTCTGCACGAACTGCTGTAGACAAAACGCAGGATACCGTCATCATGACATATACCGAGACAGACCAGACGGGGCAGATGCAGATTCCCGTGGGCACGGAAGTGGAGACCAAGCTTGGCGCCATCACGACATTCTCGCGCCTGTCAAACGGGGACATTGTCAAAATGCTTCTGCAAACAGACGATGCGGGAAATAAAGCATTGATGAAACTATGGATTGTGGAATAGGGGGGTGCAGGCTGTGGAGCAAAAGATGATCGAGATCAAGGATGTGAATAAAGGCTACAGGCTGGGCGACGATGTGGTGCCTGTCCTAAAGGACATCAATTTTACAGTAAAAAAAGGGGAGTTTGTGGCAATCCTTGGCCCATCCGGCTCCGGCAAGACAACACTGATGAATATTATCGGCTGTATGGATGTGCTGGATTCCGGTGAGTATTATCTGAATGGCAGGGCAATCCACGACACCAAGGAAAGCGAAATGACAGAGGTGCGCAATAAAGAGATTGGATTTATTTTCCAGAATTACCAGCTGATTCCGACTTATAATGTGATGCAGAATATCATCATGCCCCTGCTCATACGCGGCATGGGGCACCGGGAGGCAAAGAAGCAGTGCAGCGAGATTGTGAAGCTTCTGGGCATTGCGCACAGGCTGGACCACCGGCCCAATGAGCTGTCCGGCGGCCAGAAGCAGCGTGTATCCATTGCGAGGGCTTTGGCGAGCGAGCCGGCAATCCTTCTTGCCGATGAGCCGACAGGTGCGCTTGACAGCGCCAGCGGACAGGAGGTGCTAAAGCTGTTTGACAATCTGAACCAGCTGGGCAATACCATTGTCATGATCACACACGACTTGAAAGTAGCAAAGGCGGCGAACCGTATTGTGCGCATTGTGGATGGATGTCTGTCAGAATATGAGGAGACAGAGCCGTTGGCACGCTGATTACGTAGACAAATCCACATCATCCCAAGGGCACATATTGTCGCATCCAGCCAGCCAGAATAAAGACCGGTGACGCTCCATCACGACGCCTGCGTCCACGCCTTGCGGCGGGGGCATTTTCATCACTTGGGCGTCCACGCAAGCCCAGTGAAGGCGGAAAATCAAGTCAGCCTGCTGCAACAGCTCTTCCCGTGGGCGCAGCTTGGCAGCGGCGAGCAGCTCCTGCATCGTTTGGTATTCACCAATGATGCGGACAGACGCGGGCACATCACAGATCCGGTCGGGCCAAAACAGGTCGTCGGTCAGTCCTAACGCCCACTCCATCACCCACAGATTTTCATACTGCCATGAATACTGGATTTGGGTCTGCTCGGTCGAGTCAGGGTCGTTTAAGTATTTCTGCTCATTGGGGGAGAAGAACTTGCTGGCGCCGTAGTTTTCTATGATGGGGGTGATAAATTCCCATGCCTCCTCATATGATTTGTGGTCGCCCACCCGGCATTCCGAGTACAGCGCCACGATCAGCAGCGCCGCAGCCCGGGCACAGACCTCCTCTGTCGTCCTGCCCGGTTCTTCCGCCTTTTCCCACAGCAGGGGCAGCCAATATGCGGCGTGAACCTGTCTCTCACGCAGCCGTTTTATTGACTGGTTTCGCCGCGCGACGCTTTCAGACGGCGCCTCCTTTGCCCAGTCCTTGGGGACAGGGAGCTCTGAGGGCAGGTAGGAACTTAACTCGCTCTTGCCTGTCTTGTCCAGAATAATCTGACCCTGACCATTTAACAGGGTCATGCCGTCCCCTAAGGTGAGCACGCCCTCAAGCTTCTCTGTGATACTGAGAATAGGTGCGAGCACCTGTTTTTCTTTCTCTTGTGTCTCCTTGGTGCCGGCACTCTCAAAGGTGTAGAAGATCTGAATCAAAGTCGAGCACTGGCGCAGATGATAGAACAGGCTGCGCTTGATTTCTACTAGAGTTGTCGGGTTGTTGTATACGTAGCCCGCAACGCCCTCTAATTGTTCTTTGGCATACGAGCCATTTTCTCCCTCGTCTCCGGGGCAGCATGCGAGGAGCAGAATCTCCTTATCTTCCTGCGTCAAAATAATATTGTTTTCTTCTCCGACCTTGTCAATGTGGAACATTTCGGATATTTGATCCAAGGCCTTCTGCGGAACCTGCTCAGGGCAGAATAGCAGCCCTGCGCCTTTGATCCGCTTCTTTTCCTTGGACTTTTTAAACTTATCAAACAATGCCATCGGGATTCATCCTTTCTAATTGATTTTCATTTGAATTTTTTTGCATATGATATAGCTATTATACTGCATTGGATAGCTGATTGGAATAGCTTTTTTGGAATAGCGGATGCGGTGTCTTTGGGGTTGTGGCGCGTAGGATACTGTGATATAGTTGAGTTGTAAATATGGGAAAACGCTGGAAAAATGATAAAGCTGCTTATGGCGGCGGCTGGTATTCGTTCCTTCGTATCAGTCTGGGCAGTTCGGTATATGAATTGCTGTGGCATGAGGATACGGGCAATGAACTATACTGTGTAAATCAAACGGAGGAAGAAGTAAAGATGCTGCAACAAAGGCTGGAAAAGATATTAGGGATTCTGAACAAGGCTTAAAAACTGTCTGAGAACTAGAACTTTCATTTTGGTGGCATATAAAATAACAAAGATTTAGGCAGGATTTACAGATGAGCTTTACAAAGAGGGAGCATTCGTACCTGACAGGGGACAGCACGCTCGGAGCATAAAACAGGACACATCTCTAGGAGGAAGGAAGCATGGATAGAAAGCGGACAGTAGAAATCATTGCTGCAAAAGAATATCAAAATATATCGTCAGAATACAGGAAAGAACTTATTTTCAATGCATGGGGATTGGATGAAACTGATGAAATATTTCCCCGGCTATCATCAAGCCTGAGAGACGAACTATTAAACTTTGAACAGCCGAAATCGGATCTCATGTCCTCTCGATACGATACGCTTGTTCGGTTACTTTGCGAAGACAGTTACAGTAGTTATTCTAATGAAGATCTGGCAGTCGAGGTGTCAAAGATTTTGAGAAAAACTGTGATGGTATACGGAGACGAGCCTGAAAGATATGGATGTCCATGCTGCGGTGAAAAAACGCTTTTCATACGAGGAGAATATGATATTTGTTCTAATTGTGGATGGGAGGATGATGGCAGTGAGGAAGAAAATCATTATAGCGGTCCAAATCATATGACATTGAGACAAGGCAGAGAAAACTATCTGCGCTGTGGCAGGTGTGAAAGAAAAGAGTTTAACAAATTATCTGCTAAGGATTTTTGTATTTGAGATTTCCTCCTTATTATGGTATCATGATCTTATATACAAGGCAGAGATGAGGGCAGAATTGAAGGAATCAAGGCATTTATACAGGATAAGGCGGACGACGGCATAGCAGAAAACAATATCATCGCCAAACTGCAAAGACATTTTGGGCTTGGCGAAGAGACAGCGCAGCAGTCTTATAGGACCTATGTAATATAAAGTCAGGGCTGTTTGGGCTAGGGCGCTGATAGGAAAAAGACAATACACAGAATTGAAAGGAAAAAGATATATGTCAGTAAATTTTTATGAGAAAGCAGATGACGCACTCCTCAAGTTTGCGGTAATTATCACGATGACAGAGGGAAACTATGTATTCTGTAAGCACAAGCTGAGAGAGACACTCGAAGTTCCCGGCGGACACAGAGAACCGGGAGAGGCGATCTTGGATACCGCGAAACGCGAACTGTATGAGGAGACAGGAGCGCTCGAGTTTGATCTTCAGCCAGTATGTGTGTATTCTGTGACCGCAGCGGATAATTTTGATGGACAGGAGACGTTTGGAATGTTGTATTTTGCTGAGGTCAGGCGCTTTGAAGAGGAGCTTCACAGTGAGATTGAGAAAATCATTATCACAAAGGAGATGCCGCAGGCATGGACATATCCCGATATCCAGCCCAAGCTGTTTGAAGAAGTACAAAGAAGAGGTTTCTTGACATCCTTTATGCATCATGGTCCCTCCTTTGCATTTTTCCAGCTGGCTGCTGTGGAATGATCAGCAACACATGGAGAACAAATACATTCTCCTGTGTTTCTATACTCATGGCACCGCCATATTTTTCAGCCACCGCATTTATATTCAACAGACCGGTTCCTTTTTTGAATGCCCTTTTTCCATGGAAACTGTTCTCGATTTCCATCATAAGGAAATCCCCCTGAATCCGCCCGGACACCCGGATATATTTTTCTGTACCGGCGTCCAAGCTTTTTACTGCCTGAATGGCATTATCCAGCGCATTTGACAGAACAATGCAGATATCAATGTCCCGCAGACCACAGGGGTATGGCAGAAGGAGGGAACAGTCCACATCTATCCCCATGCCTTTTGCAATCCCCAGTTTGTTTCCTACCAAAATATCTACTACTGGGTTGTTGGTGCTGCACGGAAATGACATTTTTTCCGCCATATCGTCCAGATCCTCCATATAGCTTACGGCCTCCTCTAGTTTCCCGCACTGCAAAAGCTTTTTTACCACCGCGATATGATTCCTGATATCATGGCGGAAGGACGTTGTCCTGTCATAACGAGCCTTCGCTTCCTCCACATACTGGTTCAGGGAATGTTCCTGCTGCTCCAACAGTGAGATTTTATTGCTGAGGCGGAAATTCTGCTGTAATTTCTTATAAGAGAATAGGATGCAGAACAGGCTGGCAAGTCCCAGAAAATACATGACCAGCATCTGCCCATGACTGAAAAAATGTGTCGCAGGTCCTTTGTCCACCAAGATCTCAAACTGAAAATCATATTCAATCGCACCGATATAGTTACTCATAATAAATATCATCAGGATCGGAACAAAAATCAGAAACATCTGCTGTATTCCCATTGTGGTATCAAAATCATCTACGGGATAAAGATCATCCCGAGAAAAATAGCGGTATACGATATAATAGCAAAACCCGCTCAGAAAAAAGGACGCCGCCTCGCAGATCAGCATGGCTGCAATATTGCCGGGCTCATGGAAAAAAGCGGGCAGCCATGGGTATGGCAGGCTCATCAGCGAGCTCACGATTCCGTTGCAGAGCAGCAAGATTTCCGTTGTCAGAGTCGCATACAGAAGGGAAACCTTAAAATTCGCATGACAGACAAAAGTCCCGCATATGGAAATCAATAAGGCAAACACCACAAAGCCAACAAGCGTGCTGTTTGGAATAAACGCACCTGCAATCACCGCACCTGCTCCAAACAGGAAATAAAAAGGAGGCCATATTTTCTGTTTCAGGATTTTTGCCAGAAAGAAAACCTGAAAAGATATCTCAATCACGCCCATAATATATATATTGAAAAAATCTAAATACTCAGCCATGTTACCTGCTCCCATATGTAAAAAACTTACAAATTCTTCATATACTGCAAAACAACATCGGAAAGCTCCCTGCTCCGCAGCCGCGATACGGGAACCTCTTTGCCGTCATCCATATAGGCAGTTCCATTTTTGTATCCTTTTAAATGCTTCAGGTTGATGAGATAGCTCCTGTGACACCGGAAAAAATGACTGTCCAGCTTCGTTTCTAAGTGTTCGAGCCGTTCATAATAATCAACAACCTCGCCAGAAGTCAGATTCAGATATATTTTCCGGTCTATGATCTCACAGAACACAATGGCATCCTTTGGGATGATGCGCCCCTCATATCCCTTTTGCACCAGCAGGCTGTCTTCGCTGGCGTTTTGCATAGAAGCGTAAAGGCGCTCCATCGTCCTTTCAAACTGTTTTTTATCTATCGGTTTGACCAGATAATCGTAGGCCTGCACTTCGAAAGACTGAAATACCATCTCTTTCAGTACTGTGATGAAGATCAAAAAACCCCGAAACTGATCCGCCCTCAGCTTCCTTGCCGTTTCCATACCGTCCATGCCCTTCATCTGGATATCCAGAAACAGGATGTCGATCTGTCCGTTGTAATGCAGCAGCTCCTCGCCGCTTAAAAATGTCCGCAGATGAATCTCCCTGTTCTTTTTATGGAAAAAATCGTATACAAAAGCCTTTATATGATCGGACATGTGTTTTTCATCATCACAGATTGCAATACGGATCAATGCGCCACCTCCTTGCCATGATCTTGTCAGTGGTAAAAGCTTAGGAATTGCCGCTGCGATAGACTGATATTTTATTATAGCCTGTCATAAACATCAAAACAATTGAATTGCAGTGAAATGTTTAGCTGTTGCCGCGAAATGTTAACGAGTACAGCATAAGACAGAACAAGGCAGCTGTCAAGAGAAATACCGGTGACTATGACTTTTATAGCATTTGGAACGGACTTAGAACGGAGATTGCTTTTCATAATTGAACATGGTATAATTTTCCCGGTGCAAACTGATAAATCAAAACTTATAGTTAGAGCTTGTAAAAAATGGGCTGCAAAAAGACGGACATTTCGTTATGGTCTATACGTCTGCTGCACAGGTTCCGCTGGATCATCTGAACAGATACGATTTGATGATACTGGATATTATGACTGTCCTATTCTCTTTTTGACAACTAAGACAATGGAAAATGATATTACATTTGGAATTGAAAGGAACGGTTTCATGGCGAACATTTTAATTGTAGAAGATGAAAAAAATATGCAGGATATTATTGCCGAGTATATCAAAAAGGGCGGGCATACCTGCTTTACTGCTGACGACGGAATAGAGGCGTTAATGATCTTAAAAAACAATCCAATGGATTTGATGATACTGGATATTATGATGCCCCACATAGACGGGTTTACTGTTTGCAAAATGGCACGGGAAATGAGCAATATGCCTGTTATCATGCTGACAGCAAAAAGCGAAGAAAGCGACAAATTAAAAGGGTATGAATATGGCGCTGACGATTACACGACAAAACCTTTTAGTCCAAAAGTCTTACTGGCTAAAGTGAATGCGCTTCTGCGCCGTTCTACCTCTGAACCATTAGAACTATTGAGTGCAGGAAAAATTTCCGTTATGCCGTCCTCACACAAAGTGTTTTTAGATGGGCAGGAAATCAGCCTTACGCACAAAGAATACGAACTGCTTTATTTTTTTATGAGGAACCCCGGACAAGTTTTTACCCGTGAACAATTGCTGAACAGAATTTGGGGATATGATTTTGAGGGAACTACCCGTACTGTAGATACCCATATCAAAACATTGCGGCAAAAATTGGGAAGCGAGGGGAAACATATTGTAACGCTGATCCGCTCCGGCTATAAATTCGAGGTGACAGTATGAAAATACAGAAAAAAATACTTTTAACATCTAAAGTGATCGGTGCTGTTCTAATTATTTCGTATATACTCTCGGCAAAATTACCATTTTCGCCCAATATTTCACTTTATGTTTGGATTGCTTTTGTGGTGCTGTTGATTTTTGCTGTTGATTTTTTAATGAGCTGCTTTATTTCCAAACCGATTGCTCAATTAGAACAGGCAGCAAAAAGAATGGCTGATTTAGATTTTTCTTCTCCGTGTGATGTTATGACAAATGATGAATTTGGTCGGCTTTCTAAAAATCTTAATGTCATGGCTGAAAATTTACAAAAAGCGCTTATAAAGTTAGAGCGGGCAAATAGCCAGCTTGAAAAAGATGTCGAGCAGGAACGCATCCTGTTGGCAGAGCGCAAAGAATTAGTAGACAGTTTATCCCATGAAATGAAAACCCCTTTGGGGATCATAAGAGCCTATGCGGAGGGGGTTCAAGATGAAGAAGATGAAATAAAAAAGCAAAGATATGCAGCAATAATCATCTCGGAAACAGAACGAATGAATGATCTGATTACGACACTATTAGATTTGTCTGCATTAGAAACCGGGGCTGTTCAGCTTTCCCCCGAACGCTTTGACTTTGTTGAACTTGTAGAAACAGTCGCCGGACGCTTATTGATTGATACGCCAGATGTTCATTTTGAATTGCAATACGAACTTCCCGACATAAAAGTGTTTGTTCACGCAGACAGGTTTCGAATGGAGCAAGTCTTAAACAATCTCATGATCAATGCCAAAAAAAATGTACAACCGGGAGGGATCTTGAAAGTATGTCTTATAGATAAAAACGGAGAACTGCATTTTTCCGTATACAATCAAGGCTGTCTTATCCCAGAAGAAAACTTAAAGAAGATCTGGGAAAAATTTTACCGGGATAATCGTTCAGCATACAGAGGTTCCGGGCTGGGACTTGCGATTGTTGCGCAGGTTCTGTCTATGCAGAATTTGAAGTATGGCGTAAAAAATCTCACAGATGGTGTTCAATTTTATTTTTCCATTCCTACAGTAAAATAAGACCTTATTTATTTCACACCAGCTTCACATCAACCTCACACCAGTTTCACATCATATTCTTAAAATCATATCATCAAAGGACAATGGGGGAATGATGAATGATTGAAGTTAAAAATCTGACGTTTTCTTATGGAAAGGATAAGCAAGCCCTGCACGGCTTGGATTTTACAGTAGAGGACGGAGAAATCTTTGGATTTTTAGGGCCGAATGGTTCCGGCAAATCCACAACGCAAAAAATCCTGACAGGGATTTTGAAAGGATACGGCGGTAAAGTGTCACTATTTGGAAAAGATATTGCTACAGCGCATACACAGGACTTTTTTCAAAAAATAGGGGTTTTATTTGAGTTTCCCTATCTCTATTCCAATTTGAGTGCTGTTGATAACCTCAAATATTTTTCCTCATTTTATCCCGCAGAGCAATTGCGGGATATGGAAGAATTACTGGAAGCGTTGGAATTTCAGCGTGATTTCCTTAGAAAACCAGTTTCTTCTTACTCAAAAGGTATGCGGCAGCGCGTAAGTATGGCACGAGTGCTTATAAACAATCCGAAACTGTTATTTTTGGACGAACCGACCAGCGGACTTGACCCGTCCGGCGCAGTTTTGTTCCGAAAGATTATAGCGGAAGAACGAGGGAAAGGTACTACAGTATTTTTGACCACGCATAATATGCTGGATGCCGATTTGTTATGTGACAGGGTAGCTTTTATTACAAATGGGAAGATTGCAGCATTAGACACGCCGAAAAAGCTGAAAGAGAAAAACAGCAATCAAAGCATCCATTCGGAAGAGCCGACTTTAGAGGAGCTGTTTATTCAATATACGGGGAGGGGGCTGTCTTAATGTGGAAAAATTTTATCTCTCTATTCAAAAAAGACTGTCAAATGATGATAGCCGGAAAATTTTTTCTGCTTGCGGCGGGTTCTCTTTTCCTTTACACATTGTTTATTCACTTCGGTTATATAAAGTTTATGAAAGCTGAAATGTACCATGTATATTTGTATGATCCACAAGGTACACAGCCGCAGGCGTCTGACTTGGTTTATCCTGTAACATCACTGGAGGAATTAGATCAAGCGCTTGTTACAGACACAACCAGCATAGGGATAGATGCCAGTTCTGGCACGCCCAATATCATTCTTTATTATGGGAGTGAAAAGGTTGACAGGCACCGTGCTGACTATGCACGCTCACTCTTGTACCCGCACAATGGATATGCCGCGAAAACAGTAGGGGAAAATACACCCGAATTAAAACAGCGGAAAGAAATAACCTGCGAACTGCTGTTTATTGAGATTGTTGCCGTTGGATTTTTAGGGATTGCTTCTGTGCTGTTCAAAGAAAAGCAAATGGGAGTTATTCGCGTTCATGCTGTTCTTCCCTTGAAAAAGAGCCTGTTTATTTTATCGAAAATCATTCTTTTTTTGTTAGCAGACTTAATATTTGCTGCATTGATGACGGTATTCAACATAGGGGCTGCTGATGCAATCCATATCTTACCCGCTGTATTCGTACAGACTGCAATCTTGTCCCTTATTATGGCATTGGCGGGTTTTGGGTGTACGATGGTGTTAAGTGATTTCAAACAATTTTCACTTGCTTATCTGGTAATTGCTATTTTTGCAGCCACACCCGTATTTTTGGCAGCGAATACCTCTATAAAAATGGCTTGGATAGGCTGGCATCCGTTTTATCATATTTATATGGGATTAAAAAATGCTTATTTTGGAACACCTGTAAAGGACCCTGTCTATTACATTTGCGCTGCTTGTGGAATTGCCGTTTTATTAATCATGATTCAAATCGCGTTTCGGAGAGAAATGGGAAAGGAGGGCTGACAATGAGAGGATTGGTTTACCAGCTAAAAAGTGTTTGGAAAGACAAATTTTGTATCATGTCTTTTCTTTTGCCGCTGGTTGTTGCTTTTATTCTGAATTTTATCGGAGCGATTGATTTTTCCACGCTAAGTGAATTTCACTTTGGTGTAATACAGGGCAATTTGCCTGATGGGGCAGTCTCATGGTTAGAACGGTATGGGGCTGTAACCGAATATAAAACGCAGGAGGAGTTGATTGCTGCTGTCAATGATCCCTCTACAAACTTTATAGGTGTGGAAGCTGACGGCGATGGTATGAAAACGATGCTGTCCGGTGATGAAATGGATATATGGCGGCAGACAGCAGATACACTTCCTGCATTATACAGAGATTATGAAAACGCAGAAGAAATAATGGTTACAATTTTAGAGCGTCCCGATTTAATGGAGGGATTTCAAAACATATTTATAGCTGCGACGCTGATTGTTGCAATGTTTATGGGATGTACTTTTAATGCAATGAACATCATGGAAGAAAAGGAAAGCGGCGTTGCACTGGTCAATCAAATATTACCAATGACACATAGCCAGTATATCCTTCAAAAAATTTTTGTTGGCTTTGTCTGCGGAGGTCTGTCCGCAGTTTTTACAGCCTGTATCTGTTTCCAATTATCAATCCCAAGTGCGCTTTTTATGTTGGCATTGATTATTCTTTCGGCATTTGTAGCCGCATTGATTGGGTTGTTTATAGGAGAATTTGCGGAAAACCTTATGGTTTGTGTTGTCTATATCAAGGTAGTACTGATCCTGTTTATTGCCGTACCATTGTTATCCTATTTGCTGGGAGCAGACGGTTTGGCTTTGATATTCTGCAATCTTATTCCGTCCAATGCAGCTTTTGAGGGCATTATGAGTTTGGCAAGCGGCACTGAACAAATCATTGCAAAGGATATACTGATCCTCATGGCGCATTGTCTTGTTTGGTTTTTGCTTTATATAACAATCGCCAAATACCGTATCGGCAAAATAGGACGGTCATCTGTTCAGAACAGTTCATGGAGCATATCGAAGTAAAAAAAATGAGTGCATAAAACAAGAAGGGCATATTTGCTGATACATCAACAAATCAAGCAAAATCAAGGCATTTCGCGATTCAGTGAAAGCAGAATCATCCCTGCCAAATCAGCCAGCCCAAAATTCAATTGTTTTAACAGAATTTTCGGGGTATAATGATTTTAAGGGCATATACCTTTTGGGAATGGTTTAAATAAAATAAGCAATAAGTGCAGCAGATTGTCAGAGTGAATACAGAGGTTAACGAAGGGCTTATTTGGTTTGACATTATCTTGAACCAATAAGCTATTATATCCTGAACAGGGCAGTTTTCTATGTGAGTCGCCTTGTTTCCTTGCAGAAAGAACGGGATTTTGTCAAAACAAACTATAATGATATTAAACGTGTTTTCTCGATATGGGTATGTATGAACATGGATGAGAATAGCATGGATTATGTGCATCTGACGGACGACAAGCTGTTAGGCACTCATCAGTGGAAAGGTGGGCTTGAGCTGTTAAATATCGTCCTGATAGGCATATCATATAAGATTTCGGAGCATGATGGTAAAAAAGACAATTGAGGAAGTAGAGGCTGTCATCAGGAAAAGAGAGCCTCTACTGGCGTAACAGAGGCAACTTAATAACACAAGCATTAAAGCAGTGAGTTTGTTTTTATAAAAAACATTCCACTGCTTTTTCTGTTTTCAAGAGGAAAGGCAGTCCAGAGCGTTGAAACAGTGCACGCATTGTCGGCATTTCCTCACTGGACAGTGAACTTAACAGAAGGCGTATCTCTTTGCAAAAATAATACATCAGCAAATCCAACAGATTTCCGTTATAATTATTTATATCATCAAAAGTTTCATTGATTTTGTCGGTGATATTGATGTCAGCAGTATTTTCTGTATCTTTTCTGTGGTGGGCACGAATGTCACTAATGACAGCTTTCAAATCATTCTGTATGATGTTCAGAAAATAATCATCATCTTCTATATGGGAAGCATC
>ERZ808040.567-NODE-567-length-30708-cov-4.388169_pt1 | contig 30708 bp, 34 predicted proteins | sample MGYA00380191_ERZ808040 | MGnify/ENA primary metagenome ERZ808040 (study PRJEB31490, sample SAMN06133395) | mouse gut metagenome | isolation source: J6 | host: mice | place: China: Chengdu | collected 2015-05 ...
AATATCGGCATCGGGGAACCGATTCCGGTTTCGGCATCCTCCATGCTCGGCCTCGGCGAGCTCCTTGATGCCATCGTGGCGCATTTTGACCCGGCAGATGCCGTGCAGGAGGAGGATACGCGCCCGAAAGTGGCGGTCGTCGGCAAGCCAAATGTCGGAAAATCTTCCATTATCAATAAGTTGATCGGGGAAAACCGTGTGATTGTCTCAAGTATCGCGGGTACGACGCGCGACGCGATTGACACGCCGGTCACCTGGGACGGAAGGGAGTATGTGTTTATCGACACGGCGGGACTGCGGAGGAAGAGCAAGATCAAGGAGGAGATCGAGCGTTTCAGCATTATCCGTACCGTGACAGCGGTGGAGCGCGCGGATGTGGTGGTAGTCGTGATTGATGCCTGTGAGGGTGTGACCGAGCAGGATGCCAAGATTGCGGGGATCGCGCATGAGCGGGGCAAAGGTATTATCATCGCGGTGAATAAATGGGACGCGATCGAAAAAGACGACAAAACCGTTTACAAACATACGGCGCGGATCAAGGAGATACTTTCCTTTATCCCTTACGCCCAGATTATGTTCATCTCGGCAAAGACAGGGCAGCGCATGACCAAAATGTTTGACATGATTGAGGTCGTGATCCAGAACCAGAACCTGCGCGTGGCGACCGGTGTGCTCAACGAGATTTTAATGGAGGCAACCGCCCTGCAGCAGCCACCGTCGGACAAGGGAAGGCGGCTGAAACTTTATTACATCACGCAGGTTGCCGTCAAGCCTCCGGCGTTTGTACTGTTTGTCAATGACAAAGAGCTGATGCATTATTCCTACACTAGATACATTGAGAATAAGATACGGGAAGCGTTTGGTTTTTCCGGTACACCGCTGAAATTTATCATCCGGGAGCGGGGAGATAACAGCTGATCTTTAGGGGGTATGACATGATCTTTCGAATTATTTTATGCCTGCTATGCGGGTACGGGTTTGGATGTATTTCGACCGGCTACATTGTCGGAAAACTCAACCATGTGGATATCAGGAATTATGGGAGCGGCAATATCGGGACGACCAACACGTTCCGAACGCTCGGGAAAAAGGCAGGTGCGATTACCTACGTCGGCGATGTGGCAAAGGCGATGGTGCCGATGCTTGTGGCGCGCCTTGTGATTTTCCGCGATGAGCCGTATGCGGAACTTTTGGGGCTGTATGTTGGGCTCGGTGTTGCGATTGGCCATAATTTTCCGTTCTGGCTGCATTTTAAGGGGGGCAAGGGCATTGCCGTCACCTCCGGGGTTATGGCGGCACATGACCCGCTTGCGATCCCGCTCTATATCGCTGCATTTGTGCTTAGTGTTGCCGTCACAAAATTCGTTTCGGTCGGATCCTTAGTGATCGTGACGATCTTCCCGATCTGGATCGCGGTCATGGACCATGGCGAACCGTATTTTGTACATACGCTGATCGTCAGTCTCGTATTTATGGGATTAGCGTATTTCCGCCACAAACAGAACATCATCCGCATCAAGAACGGAACCGAAAACAAAATAGGGCAGAAGGTAACGGTTGCGAAGGACGATGGCAAAGGGCAGGATGCCTGAGAAGAAATAGGCACTGTATCGCAGCAGAACTGCGGTATGCATAGAAAGGGGTGTATAAAATGTATCATATCACCGTTTTGGGAGCCGGTACATGGGGAACGGCTCTGGCGATACTTTTGGCTGGGAACGGACATGAAGTAACGCTTTGGTCCAAGCTTGAGCGGGAGGTTGCGGCGCTTTTATCCGACCGTGACAATATCCCGAACCTGCCGGGCGCGAAGCTCCAAAAGGAAGTGAAGGTGACGGGGGAGCTTGCCGTCGCGCTTGCAAAACCGGATCTGATCGTCTCGGCGGTTGCCTCCCCGTTTGTGCGCGAGACGGCGAGACTTTCGGCGGAGTATATCAAGGATGGGCAGATCATCGTCAATGTCGGGAAAGGGATTGAGGAGAGCACGATGAAGACCCTGACGGATGTGATCCGCGAGGAACTGCCGATGGCAGACGTTGCCGTGATGTCAGGTCCTAGCCATGCGGAGGAGGTGTCTAGGGGGATTCCGACGACCTGCGTGGTCGGAGCCGCATCCAAAAAAACGGCTTCCTTTATTCAGGATATTTTTATGACGGAATTTTTCCGTGTTTACACGAACCCGGACGTTACCGGCATCGAGCTTGGCGGATCAATCAAAAATGTGATCGCGCTCGCAGCAGGCGTGGCCGACGGCCTCGGTTTTGGTGACAATACCAAAGCGGCGCTGATGACGCGCGGGATCGCGGAGATCATGCGCCTTGGAATCGCCATGGGCTGCCGTGCGGAAACTTTCGCGGGTCTTTCCGGTATCGGGGATTTGATCGTGACCTGTACGAGCAAGCACAGCCGCAACCGTAACGCAGGTTACCTCATCGGAAAGGGGCTTACGATGGAGGAGGCAATGAAGGAAGTCAACCAGGTGGTTGAGGGCGTATTCTGCGCGAAGGCAGCGCTTGCGCTCTCCCAGAAGTACGAGGTTCAGATGCCGATTGTCGAACAGGTAAATCTTGTTCTGTTCGAGCACAAGGATCCGCGCACGGCGGTTTCCGACCTTCTTCTGCGCGACCGCACGATCGAGAATAGTTCTCTGGAGTGGTAAACACGGCATACGGGATGTGACAGAACCGGAATTTTTCAACAGGGAAATTTAAAGCAGTGCCTTTCCATAAGAAAGGGCACTGGAAAAGAGGTTTTGCGGAACTTGGGACAGCAAACCCCCAGAGCAGTGCCGGAAGGGATTTCAGAAGCAAAGGCGGATGAAATGCCTTCCGCGTAAAAGGGCACTGGGGGAAGGGGGGTTGCGGAACTTAAAATGGAGGAAAAAAACATGAAAAAATTTTTGTCGTTATTTGCCAGCCTATGTCTGGCACTGATTATGGTAGTTTCCCTCGTGGGCTGCGGCAACGGGGAGGAGGAGTCCTCCGGCAACGATGTGGACTTGGAACAGAACAATTCGGAGAATGAAGACGATTCGAAAGACGACTCTTCGGGCAAGCTTTTGGGCAGCGGAAAAATGTTTGCTTCTGTTCAGGCGTATATCGACGCACAGCAGGATCAGATTGATGCTGCAATTAAGCAAAATATGGGTTCCGGCATGTCGATGGAGGTCAAGGCGGATGGCGATGCGCTCGTTTACCGTTACGTTTATGATGAAGCGGTCGAAGTGACGGACTATGTAATTGATACATTTGATTCAAATCTTGACACGTACAAGCCACAGTTTGAAGCAATCCTTGAGGAGATGGAAAAGCTGGTTGATGGGGATGATCCGGAAGTGCGGATTTTATACGAGAATCCGGACGGTTCCCTTGTATATTCCTGTTCTTTTACGAAAGATGGGGTGAAAACGACACCGGGCGAGGTGGTCAAGGGAGGCGCAGATTCGCCGGACGGCGGCAAAATGTTTGCCACTGTCCAGGAATATCTGGATGCGCAGAAAGACCAGATTGACGCGGCAGTCAAACAGATCGAGGGTTCCGGCATGTCGATGGAAATTACGGCGGACGGTGATACCCTCATCTACCGCTACGTATATGACGTGGAAGTGCCAATCGGAGATGAGACGACGGCTTCCTTTGAGGCCAGCCTTGACCTTTACGAAAGTCAGTTTGGCAGCGTTCTTGACGAGATGGAACGCCTGATTGATGTAAAGGAGCCGGCCGTAAAAGTATCGTATGAAAACCAAGATGGTTCTGTTGTTTATACCCATACATTTACGAAATAATTTTAGAAAAGCCCCGGGGAATTTTACTTCCGGGGCTTTTCACGCGGATATTTTTCGGAAGTTTCTTGACAGGATATTGAAAAATGTAACAAATTGTGCATGGTAAGTTCCGAGAGCCGTATGATATTTTGTTTTTTTGCATGCTTTCCGGTTGCATTTGTAAAAATAATCTGCTATAATATTATCTTGGATTTAGTATAATCCATAAAATATCAGGTGTCACGTAATTTTTACATTTTCATATGCTTTGGAATCTTTGTTTTCGCTGCTCTGTTTATGAAAAGAGTGAAGAGTGAAAGTGAGGAGAGTTGACGATGAAGAATATGAAAAAATTTGCTACTGTATTGGCTAGCTTATGTTTGGTATTTGTAATGGCCGTTGCGCTTGTAGGCTGTGGCAGCGGCAAGGAGTTCGATTCCGTGCAGGATTATCTGGATGCGCAGAAGGATCAGATTGATGCAGCGATCAAGGAAACTGAGGGTTCCGGCATGTCAATGGAAATCAAGGCAGACGGCGATACGCTTGTTTACCGCTATGTCTATGAAACGGCGGTACCGGTAGGTGACGAGACGACGGCTAAGTTTGATGCGGGTCTTGACACGTTCAAAAGCCAGTTTGACGCAGTTCTTGACGAGATGGCAGAATTAATCGACATTAAGAATCCGGCAGTAAAGCTGGTTTATGAGAACCCGGACGGCACGGTCGTATATACGCATACATTTACGAAATAAATCGAGCAGGGGATGGTGAATGCCTTTCCCACCCGCATGGGGTGATGGATTTAAGATCTCCCTGTGTATTACATAGCAGGGGGATTCCACTGCCATATGACCGAAGCTTTAGGCTGCAGCGCAATAACAGGATTTCATGAAAAATGTAAAAATTACTTGACATCTGATATTTTTTGGTATAAACTATTTGAGTGTGCCGCACAGCGAGGTTATAAGTCCCGTCCATAACGGGCACCGCAGCTGGCGAGTAATGATAACAGGAGGTGCCATATGTACGCAATTATTGCAACAGGTGGTAAACAGTACAAAGTAGCCGAAGGCGATATCATTCGGGTGGAGAAGCTTGGCGTGGAGAAGGATTCCACCGTGAGCTTTGACCAGGTTCTTGCAGTGAATAACGGCGAGTTAAAGATTGGGAATCCGACCGTGGCGGGTGCTACCGTTTCCGCAACTGTCCTTGAAGAGGGCAAGGGCAGGAAGGTCATTGTTTACAAGTATAAGAGAAAGACCGGCTATCACAAGAAGAACGGTCATAGGCAGGCTTATACAAAGGTTAAGATTGACAAAATCAATGCTTAATCTGATATGATCAAAATATCTATATATCAGGATGAGGGCGGCCGTATCGACGGTTTTCGGTGTTTGGGTCATGCAGGTTACGCGGAAAGCGGACATGATATTGTCTGTGCTGCAGTTTCAGTGCTGACGATGACGGCCATCAACTCCGTCGAGACGCTTACGGGGGATACATTTTCCTACGATGAGGACGAGAAGAAGGGGATGGTCGATTTCAGGATCGTTTCCCCGATGTCGGATCAGGCAGCACTTTTGATGGGTTCGCTGCTGGTAGGGCTTCGGATGGTTGAGGAGGTCTACGGGCGCAGGTTTATCCGGATTGATACGAAGAAGTAAGTGGACAGGTTGAAAGTTTAAAGGAGGTGTAAGTCATGTTGAAGTTGAACCTTCAGTTTTTCGCTCATAAAAAGGGTGTTGGTTCCACCAAGAACGGCAGGGATTCCGAGTCCAAGAGGCTTGGCGCGAAGAGGGCGGACGGTCAGTTCGTCGTAGCGGGCAATATTCTTTACAGACAGCGCGGCACGAAGATTCATCCGGGTGTCAATGTTGGACGCGGCGGTGATGATACCTTGTACGCACTTGTTGACGGTGTCTTGAGATTCGAGAGAAAAGGCAGGGACAAGAAGCAGGCAAGTGTTTACCCGGTAAAAGCGGCTGAGTAATCGAAAAATGGCTTAAAACGTGGAAAACCTCGAGTTGTCATATTCTCGGGGTTTTTCTTTTCATTCCGTGAAAGGAGGAGAACCATGTTTGCGGATAGGGCGAATATTTATATCCGCTCCGGCAAGGGCGGGGACGGGCATGTAAGTTTCCGCAGGGAGCTTTTTGTGGCGGCGGGCGGTCCAAATGGTGGCGACGGCGGCAAAGGCGGGGATGTTATCTTTGTGGTGGACAAGGGTTTAAATACCCTTTCTGAGTTCCGCTACAACCGCAAATACTGTGCCGAGGACGGTGCGGAGGGCGGCAAGAATAATTGCTCCGGGAAGGATGGGGAGGATCTTGTGATCAAAGTTCCGGAGGGGACAGTCATCATGGAAGCGGCAAGCGGCAAGGTGATTGCCGATATGTCCCACGGGAACGAGCGCGAGGTGATCCTGCGCGGCGGGCGCGGCGGCAAGGGCAACCAGCATTACGCCACCGCTACGATGCAGGTTCCGAAATATGCCCAGCCGGGACAGGATGCGAAAGAGCTAAATATCCGTCTGGAACTTAAAGTGATTGCGGATGTCGGGCTGGTCGGGTTCCCAAACGTGGGGAAGTCGACGTTTCTTTCCCGCGTCACAAACGCAAAACCGAAGATCGCAAATTACCATTTTACAACCTTAAACCCGAACCTTGGTGTGGTGGATCTTCCCGGAGCCGACGGCTTTGTGATCGCGGATATCCCAGGGCTGATCGAGGGGGCTTCGGAGGGTGTGGGGCTTGGACATGAATTTTTGAGGCACATTGAGCGGACGCGTGTGCTCATCCATCTGGTGGACGCTGCCTCAACCGAGGGGCGCGACCCGGTGGAAGATATCCGGACGATCCATGCGGAACTTTCCTCCTATAACCGGGAACTGCAGAAAAAGCCACAGGTAATTGCTGCCAACAAACTGGATGTGCTTTATGGCGAGGAAGAGCAAGAGGCACTTTCAAGAATCCGTGAGACGTTTGAGCCGGAGGGAATCCGCGTGTTCGGGATTTCTGCCGTCAGCGGCAAGGGGGTGAAAGAGCTTTTGTATTATGTCGGGGAGCTCTTAAAGAGCATACAGGATACGCCGAAAGTCTTTGAGCGCGAATATTTCGAGGATCCTTCGCTCGATATGACATTGCCTTTCACCGTAAGTTATGACGAACAGGACAAGGTCTATGTAGTTGAAGGACCGCGCATTGAAAAAATGCTGGGCTATACCAATATTGATTCTGAGAAGGGTTTTGAGTTTTTCCAGAAGTTTTTGAAAGAGAATGGGATTCTGGATGAGCTTACAGCACTTGGCATCGCGGATGGAGATACGGTGCGTATGTATGGCCTGGAATTTGATTATTATAAATAGAAACAACCGCGAAAGGTATGGTGGATAAAATGACGAGCAAACAACGTTCTTATTTAAAGGGGCTTGCGATGAAGCTTGAGCCAATCTTCCAGATTGGAAAGTCAAGCCTGACACCGGAGTTTACAACTGGCATTGGGGAAGCACTTGCTGCGCGCGAACTGATCAAGATCACGGTTCTTAAGAATTGTATGGATGAGCCGAAAGAGATTGCGGCAACGTTGGCGGAGCGTACAAATTCGCAGGTTGTGCAGGTGATCGGCCGTAAAATTGTGTTATACCGGGAATCAAAGAATAATAAAAAGATTGAACTTCCAAAATAAAGGGAGCGGCGGCAATGAAAAAAATTGGCATTATGGGCGGCACGTTCAATCCGATCCATCTGGCACATTTGATATTGGCGGAGTCTGCCAGGGAACAGGCAGGGCTTTCCTCGGTAATGTTCCTGCCGTCGAAACGAACGCAGGAAAAAGCGGATACCTACATTCTGCCGGACGAACAGCGCTGTGAGCTGATCAAACGCGCCATCGCCGCAAATCCTGCTTTCTATCTTTCAACGCTGGAACTTGAGCGCGGCGGGACAACCTACACGGCAGACACGGTGAGCGCGTTAAAAAACGGAAGCCCGGAGACAGAATTCTATTTTATCATCGGGGGGGATTCACTGATTTCTTTTCCTTCCTGGCGCAACCCGGAAGTCATCCTAAAACACGTGCACCTTTTGGCAACAAGCCGTGGAATGCTCTCCCCGGAGCAGATCCATGCAGCCGCAGAGCGTATCCAGAGTGTGTTCGGTGTTGGGGTGCAGTTATTTGATACGCCAAAGATGGAGATTTCTTCCAGTGAAATACGCGAAAGACTTGCGGGAAACCGCTCGGTTCGTTATCTTGTCCCAGAAGCGGTGGAACATTTTCTATTAGAACATGGCTGTTATCAGAAACCGGAAAAGGAGTGGGAGAATGGATGGTAAGATTGATGCACTTATGAAGGAAATGGAATGCACCTTAACACGGAAACGCTATATTCATTCGCTCGGTGTGGCGTACCTTGCTGCGAGCATTGCAATGGCATACAATAAAAACTATGAAAAGGCGATGGTCGCAGGCCTGCTGCATGATTGTGCAAAATGCCTGCCAGAAAAGGAAATTCTGAAACAATGCAGGGAAAAAGGACTTATTGTCAGTGCGGTGGAGCAGCAGCAGCCTTATTTGCTGCACGCGAAACTTGGTGCGTGGTATGCCGAGAACCGGTATGGTGTGAAAGATAAAAAAATATTGGACGCGATCCGGTTCCACACGACCGGGCGGCCTGGAATGTCTTTTATGGAAAAAAATATTTACCTTTCGGATTACATTGAGATCGGGAGGGAACAGCCAGTCGAGCCGGATTTAAAAGAGCTGCGCAGACTGGCATTTGAAAATATTGACCTTGCCGTGTATTTTGCCGCAAAGAATACGGTGGGTTATCTGCAAAAAAAGGAGAGGGATGACACAGAGAAGAAGGTGCGGATGGATGAGACATCCCTTGCGACGTTGCGGTATTATGAGGAAGTGTGCGGAAAATAGAAAGAAAGGGGTAAATGACAGATATGACAGAAGAATCAAAATTTATGGCAAAGCTGGCGTATCAAGCGCTGGAGGACAAGAAAGCAGAAGATATCAAGGTAATCGAGATTGGTACAATCTCCATTCTGGCGGATTATTTCGTGATTGCAAACGGCAATAGCTCGTCCCAGGTGGAGGCGATGGTGGACGCAGTACAGGAGGAACTCGCAAAGAGCGGTTTTGAGCCGAAGCGTGTGGAAGGTGTCCGCTCCTCCGGATGGGTTCTGTTGGATTACGGAGATATCGTGATACATGTTTTTTCGAAAGAGGATCGTCTGTTCTATGATCTGGAACGCATCTGGAGGGATGGGCGTGATATCGGAAAAGAAGAATTATTTTAGATGGTAGGCCGATTTTTGGCAGAACACCCGGACGGGAATGATAAAAGATCAAATCCCCGTCCGGGTGTTTTTATGTAAGTTCATTTTGGCGGTTTAAGCATTTTGTGGCAAAAGTTTCAATAAATGACTGTTTTTGCTTATTCCGCAACTGTTTTGATTTGCCGCATCATTAGCGGAATATGCGAAATATGCCGATTACTTTACCGATGATCTGGACATCGTCGAGGATGATGGGATCCATAAAGTTATTTTCCGGCTGCAGACGGATATGCCCGTCTTCTTTATAAAATGTTTTTACTGTCACCCCATCCTCAATCATGGCAACGACAAATTCGCCGTTCTGCGCCGTGTTCTGTTTTTGGACGAGTACCTGGTCGCCGTCGAGGATCCCGGCATTGATCATGCTTTCCCCCCTTACATGGAGCATAAAAGTCTCGGCGTTTGGCATGTACTCTGTCGGGATCGGGAAATAGCCCTCAATGTTTTCGACGGCGAGCAGAGGCGCACCTGCAGCCACATCACCAAGGATCGGTACATTGACCAGTTCCCTGCGCGTCAGGTTAAAACTGTCATCCACAATCTCGATCGCACGCGGCTTTGCAGGGTCGCGGTGAATATAGCCGTTCCTCTCAAGCGTCTCCAAATGGGAGTGCACGGAAGAAGTGGAGCGAAGGTCGACGGCCTCGCAGATCTCGCGAACCGACGGGGGATATCCCCGGTTGATGATCTCTTTTTTCAAATATTCCAGGATTTCTTGCTGTTTCTGTGTGATTTTTCCGTATGACATCATTTTTCTCCGTTCTGTTTTATTATGAATCTGACTGCCATGAACGGCTTATGTAACGATTCAATGTTATTTTGTGGTTTCGGATATCGGTTGATATTATGCCATGCCTTTGGACATGATCCCTCACGGGATATGCACACAGCCCGCCAAAGGGATTGCACTCCTTCGTCGGACGGCGAACCGGCGCTGGTATCATGTCGTTTTGACATGCTTCCCTGCAGAGCATGCATATGATTCGCCGAGGAAGATGCCCTCCCTCTGGTCGGATGGCGAATCAGCGATGGTATAACGTCTGTTGACATTATACCATAGATACTTTCAAAATGCAAAACAAATGTTCGTTATTTTAGGATATTTTCATTTTTTGTGTGACGGGGGAGTTTTTCGGGACTCTTTTTGTGGGAAAATAACAACACGGAAAGAAGAACAAAAAAGAGTATTGACATTCGAACATTTGTTCAGTATAATAAGGGCAAACGAACGTTCGGATAAAATGAAAACAGATAGAGGAGGGTTCCGATATGATGATGATCTATGAGTTACAACCAAGTATGTTCACACTAAAAAGAAGAAAAAGGAATTTGCGGAGGCTGTTTTTGTTCCGGTATTTTACAGACCGGGCTCTGATTTTGTTTCTTGCCGTGCTGCTTACAGTGTTTTCCCTGTTTTTTGTGACAAAGGCGCTTGCGGCAGAAGACGGGAATGCTCCGGTGAAGACGGTCACGAGCGTTTGTATCCAGCCGGGGGACAGCCTTTGGAGTATCGCCGCGGCATATTATACACCAGAGTGCGGAAATTTTCAGGATTATGTTGTGGAGATCAAGCGCAGCAATGGCTTAAAGGGAGATACGATCCACGCTGGGGCGTATATTATCGTTCCATATTATGACATTGAACCATAACATTTTTTATGAGATGGACAAAAATTGAAAAAATAAATTAAATATTCTGACACAAATATAACACGCTTTTCCGATATTATGACGATAGGAAGCTGTTGTAACGCAGAGAGAAAAGAAAGGTCGTGTACATATTGTTTCGGAATAATACTATATGGAAAGAAAAGGAATTTTGCCGTAACAGGTCAGGGAAATTACGATGCGGAACCGTATTGTTTCTGTGTATGGTTTTGGTAATATGTACGATTCCAGCCAGACCAGTGCAGGGAGGAGGAATCAAACTATATTATTATAATACGAAGAAAACAGTTACATATACCGGCACGAGGGCATTGTATGATTATAACGGAAGCAGTGTTTCCCTTGGAAAGACCATCGGCATCCTCACGGACAATGGAGTGGCACTTGGGCCATACTACGAGATTTTCAGCCGTGCACTTGGGGTTTCCTGCAAAAAAGACTCCGCAAAAAACACAATCACTTTCCGTAAGAATGGCAATGAACTGGTGCTGACGATGAACAGCACAAAAGCCCTGCTGAACGGAAAGACAGTCACGGCAAATGCCGCTCCGGTCACAGTACGGTTTGTAGATGCCGGTATCAGCCGCATCATGGTACCAACCCGTTTTGTTGCCGAGTCATTAGGTTATAATTACCGTTGGGACAGTGATATATCGACGGCGATCATCCGGGATACGATGACATTGTCCTATAACGGCAAGCAGGTGTCCTATATTGGAACGACCGGGAAGGTAAATTACGACGGAACCAATATATCCCTTGGAAGCCTTCCGAGCATCCTGATCAATAATACCGCGATGCTGCGTGCCTACAATGTTTTCAAAAAGGCCATGGGGGTCAGCTATTCTTTCAACCAGGCAACCGGAAAAATCACACTAAAAAAAGGAAACATAACTTTAAGCATGCAGGAGAATAGTACAGCCGCCTACCGTAACGGTGAATATTTTGACTGCGGCGTTGCCCCGGTCTGCATCACGAATACTGCGGATGGGACAATGGCTCTGATGGTGCCGGGGCGTTTTGTTTCTGAGATGCTTGGATATGATTATAACTGGAATTCTTCCACTCAGACATCGGAAATCCGGACGACGGACCAGGTCGGGGTCTATGTTGCACCGGAAAAACCGACACAAGCACCGTTGCCGACTTACCTCCCTTCCGTGGCGGAAGATCAGGTCGATTATTCTTTTGTCGTGGACGCAGAGCGTTATCTTGGGTTTGAAAACCGAATGGATAATGCCCAGACAGAGCTTGTCCGGACAGCAACGGGTGATATTGCCATTTTGCAGGAGTTGACAAAAAACGAGGCGGAGATTTACAATGAGCAATATGTGTTAAAGTTTGACCGTCCGGTTGGTTCCGTCAAGAGTGAGCTTGTGCAAGGCTGTTTGTCCGTAACGGTGGGTGATACATATTGTTTCACAAAAGAATATAATAATGCTGCCGGAAGTCTTGTGACACATATCTTGCAAAGACAGGATTCTTCCCAAAATGGAACCGTCATTGAACTGACTCTTTCGGACTCACTGCCATATTACGACCTGACGCTCTCCGAGGACGGCTGTACATTGTATATTACGGTCTTTTCGAATTATCTTGTCGGATTGGAGACGGGAAAGAACCAAGCCGGACAGTATATGCGCTTTAAGGGGCTCCGTGCTTTCCAGTACACCCTGGATGAAGAAAACGGGTATCAGGCGGTGTATTTCCATAACACATGCAACACCGTTGGAAATCTTGTTTTTCCGGACGAGCTGTTTGAAAATTACTTTGAACATGCATATATGGTGGAGACCGAACCAAACCAAATCAAGCTCATGTATAAAACGAGGGCTGATGCAAAATTGCGTTTTGAGCAGGAGAGTAATGCACTGTATTTGTATTTTGAAGATTACAAGATTCCGGATTCCACGGACAACTCCAGACCGATTGCAGGCGGAATGTTCGTGCCGTTACCGGAAGGAATTGATGTTTCGGATCTTTATGTAGAGGATCAGTACTGGAACCGGAAAATCGTGATTTCCATACCAGGAAACCATACCGGTTTTTATCAGGCAAACGCGGTTGTGAATCCTTATCCTGTGGTGGAAGACATCGAGGTTCGATCTGACGGGAACGTAACATACATCATCCTGACAACAGCGCGCATCCAAGGTTATCGGTTGGGGGCAGAAGGAAGCGGTTTTGCACTGCAGCTTGGAAATCCTTCTGCAATCTACGATAAAATCGTTGTTCTCGATGCAGGTCACGGCGGCATTGATCCGGGGGCAAGCGCTGGGGGATATAACGAGAAGGATATCAATTTCACAATTTTGAACCTTTACACAAAAGAATATTTTAAAAATTCCGATATTAAAATATATTTTACAAGGATAGAGGATGTAAAAATCGATCTGTATGAGCGGGCAGATTTTGCTTCCAGAGTGGAGGCAGATCTCTTTATCAGTCTTCATATGAATGCGGTTTCTTCAACCTCCGTAAACGGAACCTCCGTTTATTACTCCCTGTTGAATACGAGTACGATGCGCGGAGGATTAAACGGAAAACTGATGGCATCAACACTGACGAACAACCTTTCCAAGGCGCTTGGCACGAAGAACCGAGGGGTGGCTACGGCAAATTTCGTTGTAATCCGCGAAACCAGAATGCCTGCCGTACTGATTGAGTTGGCATTTATTACAAACGCGGATGACCGCAAGATTATTACGACGGAAGCAACACAGAGAAAGGCCGCAAAAACAATTTTTGATACGGTTGTAGGTTTCTTTAAGGATTATCCGACAGGAAGATGATCCGCTGATGGGACATAAGCCGTTTGGAGCAGGAGAGGAAACAGAGTATTGAATTTTGCCGACATAGTCCGTGAAGTTTATCTTGGGTAAAATTCGCTGAACGCTTGGCTCCGTATCATATACGAAGCCAAGCGTTCAGCCTAAAACCAGAAATATCAGATAATCAAAAATACTGCGGAAGGAAAATTACTTTTCCTTCCGCAGTATTACTTTGTCCTTTGCCATGCGGCGGCGTTCTTCTTCAATCGCTGCATAATGTTTCCTTGTTGTGTTGACATCTTTATGGCCGAGAACATCAGCGACGAGATAAATATCTCCCGTTTGTTGATACAATGATGTACCATAAGTGCTACGCAATTTATGAGGTGTGATTTTTTTCATTGTTGTCACTGTTTGTGAATATTTTTTTACTAAATTCTCAACGCTGCGAACTGTGAGCCGACGTTTTCTGGAAGAAAGGAAGAGGGCATTCTCATGACCTTCCATAATTCCGGTTATCATTTCGCGTTCTTCCAGATAAGCCTCAAGAGCCTCCCTGACTTCATCGCCAAAATAAACAAATGCTTCATATCCGCCTTTTCGGACAATCTTGATCCGGTCATTATTGAAATCAAGATCCATTAGATCCAGACCAACACATTCCGATACACGGATACCGGTTCCAAGCAGAAGTGTCATCAATGCCAGATCGCGCAGCTTACTTTTTTCATGAAAACGCTGTTGGGAGTTGGAGAGAGTATTTCCGGATTCTACCGCGTCTAAAAGTTCTGCGACTTCATTGACATCCAGACGAATGATCGCCTTGTCATGAAGCTTTGGCATATCAACCTGTATGGCAGGATTGACCGATATTGCTTCCGATTTGTGGAAGAAATGATACATGGAACGCACAGCCGAAATTTTTCTTTTGATAGCACGTTCGTTGTTTGTTACCGTTTTTCCTTCTGAAGATTCGTACAGTTTCAAGTATTCCATATACTCATTGATATCTGCAGAAGTTAAGGTCTCAAGAATATCCAATCCAAAATCGCGTATTTCTTTGTTGCAGTAAAGTGGATTGGAGCTCTTTATGTACTCAAAAAATGTCTTTAAGTCTATTGCATACGCAATTTTTGTTCGGCTGGCAAGAACCTGATCAACCCCTGTAAAATATGTACCTAGAAATTTTGGAAGCTCGGCGCGGAGTTGCCGAAGTTTTACTATGTTTTCTTGGTTAATTTGCTGCGAATAAGTTAGATCGTTTTTCATCGTAAATCCTCGTTTCAGTTTATACAAATCTCAGAAATAGAGTTGGGCAATCATCAAATGATTTTTAATTCAAATGATAGGGGATACGAAAGATTTTATACCGGTAATGGATTCTTACTAAGCAGGAAAGAGCAGTATCCATTATTTCGCTAAACTCAGGTTTTACGAAATAATGGACATGGATCTCCACAAAACCGCATTTTTAATAGCTTCCCATTTATAATTCCCCAATCATTTTAACAATCGCAAGTACGAACCAAAAACATACCATCCATCGTACAATCAATTAATCAATTGACAACATCTGAATCAAAAACCGCAATCCAATTTACAAACTACAAACTATTCATTTTTTTGTTTTGACCAAACCCTATTCTATACGCAATACAATGTCTTCCCAAAAGCATCCTCTGTGCGGCACAAACGTGCCGCACGTTATTTTTCACTACCTACACCAATTCATACTTTATCTGATATTGATTCCCCTCGGCAGATACCTTCACATAGCTTCCACAGATCATTGGCATTGCCGGGGGCAGATGGCCAAAATCCATGTCCATAATGATCGGTACATGATATTTGCTTAACGGGTCAAGGACTGCACGGTATGTGTCCAACCCCATCATCTCACTGCCATAACAATACGGCCGTCCGACCAGAACCCCTTTGATATGCCGGAACCATCCGGCATGATCCATCTGCCAAATGGCACGGCGGATAGCAAAAACATTGAGGTCACAAGCCTCTAAAAACCATATGATCCCATCCGTGCGATAATGTTCAACATAGTCTGCAGCATGATCGAATTTTGTACCGAGCAGATTAACAAGACAATCCATGCAGCCACCCAAAAGCCGTCCTTCCATCGCAACGCTCTCGTTTGGCGAATGATGATAATCTCCCATGTTTCTTTCCCCGCCTGCATTATCTGGAGTAAAAATTCGTATTTTGCCTGGCTCTGTAGTATGGTACGGAGCCAAAGGATTTTCCGCACTCTTAAGGGATTCTTTTTCCCATGCAGGGTATCCTGTGAATTGTAATTTTTTCCCGCAAACGGCATCCCACAAATCCTGAATACAGGTATGCCAGGGTTCCATTCCAAGGGCAGGCGCACATGGCGCGTAGATGGATGCTGTCTCAAGCAATGTAGCCAATAAAAAAGTAAAATTAGTATTATCCGAATAGCCGACATACCATTTTGGTTTGGCGGCAGATAATTTTTCAAAATCAATAAAATCCAGAATTTCACACATAAGTTCCCCGCCCCCGCAGGAAAGTAAAATATCATTTTTATCCGAAATGTAATGATCCGTAAGTTCCCTTCCACATTTCTCTGGTGTGTTGCTGATTCCAATCCCCTCTCCCGCAAAACAGTTTGGTCCTAAATCCATTTGGTATCCCATAGCAGTCAAACGCTCACATGCATGAAGAAAGGCGGAATGATAAGGCTCGATATTACAGCCAAAAGACGGGGCAACACATCCGATTACCCCGCCATCCCGCAAAAATTCTGGATATTTCATTTTACCGGTATGAATCGCCATTTATTATTTCCTCCATCGTAAATATCATTTTGATTTTTGTATTCTCAAACAATGTTTTATGGTTTTTGATCCGTTCCCCTACATCGGCCGGTATTGTCCTATAATACGTTGTATTTCCGTGAGCTCTGTGGGATTTAGCGTCTGGCTGCCAACATAATCGACAAAAAACTTACTTAGGGAGCCGCCGTACAGCTTATCCAAAAGGCTTTTTGTTTCTGAAATCTGCACTGCGCGCTTCGAAATAGCTGCCCTGCAGATAAAACCTGGGTCTTCTCTCTTCACTGCCCCCTTCTCGATCAGCCGCTTGATTACGGTGTAGGTTGTATTTTTCTCCCACCCGATATATTCTTTGATAATTTTTGCAATATCTTTTGCTGCCAGTGATTTGTTTGACCATAGCAGCTCCATAATATTCAATTCCCCTTCGTGCAATTTGATGTCCGCCATTTTCTGTATGAACTCTCCTTAATCCTCTGCGTAATATCCAAAATCCGAATAGGATTGCTGGATTTTAAACCCCTGTCAGAAATTCTGCCCTGCACAAAACATATCCCCCACATCCCTGACATTCTCTATGAAAGGCTGAAAAGCCCAAATAGACCATTGATCATAAATATAACTACAAAAGTAGAAAAGCACACGCTTCTCCGAAACCCTTTTTAGAAAGGAAATCAAAACAGTCTCTCCACAATCTTCCGGCAGCCATACCACCGGAAGTACATCCGTTGTAAAAATAACAAAATCTTTTAATTATTGTAAAAAGCATAATTTCGCAATAATTCTACAATCATAGAACCATACAAAATCAAAAACCCGACTTCTTATTTTCCGAACATCGACCTACCCTGCCAACGTAGATGATCAGAAAGCATCCGCACACTATATTCTGTTAAAATATTGTAAAAAAATCGTAATAGTATTCTACTATAATGCCATCTCTCTGTCAAGTGATTCCGAATACTTTTGGTATATATCTACAAATGTAGAACCCTACCTTCATCTATTTTTACCAATCAGAAAAAATACCTTCTCTCACAAAGTTTCCATTTTAAACCACGCGCATCGTACAGGGCTTCAACAGAGAATACATCCCTCTCAAAGACAAAAAATAGCATAATACGGTATTGTCCTTACCACGTCCGAAAAATCGAAATTATGGTAAGAAATCTTGATGGAATAAGGAATTTCATGCTCCGCACGATATACACCGGCGCTTTTTGATGTGGCATTCTCTGCAGTCTTAACTTCTATCGGAATCTGGCATCCATTTTGGTCAATTAGAAAGTCAATACGCGCCTGTGAAGGGGACTCCCAAAATTTTGCCTGATATCCGCAGGCGGCAAGTGTCTGCATCACATAGCAGTCAAGGAGCTGCCTGCGGAATACGCGGTTTTCTGTCTTATCATAGATACCTCTGGATGAAAGGGCATACAAAAAACCGATGTCCGCCGGAAAAATTTTAAACACCGCCTCCTTCCCCTGCTTTCTGCACAGGCAGATAAAATGTTCTTGGCAAAGCGCGGAGATTGCGTCCTCATAGAGCGCGCCGGTTGCCCCCTTGCGGATCAGGCGGTACTGAAATTTCTGGTTTTCCTTTGCCAGCTGGGCAGGCAGTACCTCAAGAACCTGGCGCATCTTCAGCGCCTCCCCCTCCTCGTGATGCTTCCGGATATCATACAGCACGTGCCCAAGATAGCCCTGATGGAGTTCCGGCAGATTTTCGGTTGCCTCAAAACAGAGATATTCGTTGACAGCGGCAGGCATCCCTCCCGTACAGAGATAATCGTCGAACCGATCCACCAGTTCCTCATGTACAATCCCCGGTATCCTGTGCCCCGTCTGAAAATGCCCTTTGATCACTTCACTGTACCATTCCTGTCCGGCAGCGACAAGAAATTCATCAAAGGTAAGCGGATATAGGGTTATATGGTTGATTGCCCCGGAAAGTGCGGGCATCCGGCTGGAAATCACTAGAACACACGAATCGTCGGGCTCTTCTGCCACCGCTAACAGAAAGTTCCACAAAACTTTCTCGTCACATACCTCATCCAAAACCACAAGGAAATTTCTCCGGTATTCCGGCGGGACATCGAAAAGCCTGTATATGTAAGCGGTCATCGCGTCAAGCGTATGGAACTTTGAAAGTCCGGAAAGCAAGGCTTCACTCTTTGCATTTTTCTGTTCAAAATTTAAATATAGGATTCCCTCGAAAAAAGATTTTGCAAAATCCATAGCCAGATAAGTTTTGCCACAGCCGCGGATACCGGAAAGAAAAAGTGGTTTCCGGTATCCGCCCTGTTTCCAGCTGATCAGTTTTTCTATTGCGTTCCGTTTCATATGCGTGTCCCATCCTTTCCGTTCCCCGCTTATCTTTTGCGCAGCTTGTCTGCAAGCGCAGTAAAATACTCCGGCAGGGGAGCCGTAAATTCCATATACTTCCCGCTTGACGGATGGATAAAACCAAGCACACGTGCATGCAGTGCCTGTCCCTCCAAATGGAACGGGTTCTTGGCCGGACCGTAGAGATCATCTCCAAGCAGCGGATGGTGGATATGTGACATATGGACGCGGATCTGGTGCGTCCGTCCGGTCTCCAGACAGCATTCAACATGCGCGTACAACCTTCCGAAATTTTCCAACACCGTATAATTTGTCACTGCCGGTTTCCCATTTTTCTCATTGACCGCCATCTTTTTTCGGTCAACCGGATGCCGGCCGACCGCACCCTCGATGCGCCCGGCCTCTTCGTCAAATGCCCCATAGACAATGGCATTGTACTTTCTCGTGATGGAATGCACTTTCAACTGTTCGGAAAGGGACTGGTGCGCCTTGTCATTTTTGCACGCCACAATCACCCCGGTCGTGTTCCGGTCGATGCGGTGGACAATGCCCGGCCGTAAAACGCCGTTTATAGCAGAAAGCTGCCCTTTGCAATGGTAAAGCAGCGCATTGACCAAAGTACCGCCCGCATGCCCGGCAGCGGGGTGCACCACCATATTTTTGCCCTTGTTGACCAGTATGACATCCTCATCTTCATAGAGGATGTCAAGGGGGATATTCTCCGGCTGTGCGGTAAGTTCTTCCGGCTCCGGCAGAAAAATGCGGATATCCATTCCGGGGCTTACCTTAAAACCTGCCTTTACCGTTTGTCCGCCGACAAGCACCCTCCCCTCCCCGATCAGTTTTTGGATATAGGAACGAGAAAGCTCCTCCCGTTGTTGCGAGAGCAGCTTATCAATCCGCCAGCCATTATTTTGTTCCGTTACTGTGATGCTAAAATCCTCATCCTCCCAACATTCCGGATTCCCGATATCAGCGTTTTCCATTCCCTGCTCCCGTTTCCTTTCCCTCGTCTTTTTCACCCAAATCCTCACGGTATACAAAGAACACAAGAATCAGCGCCAAGATCTCGCATACCGTGATATATATATCTGCCACGTTAAATATAGGGAAATTGATAAAATCAAATCGGATGAAATCCGTCACATAGCCGAACGCAATGCGGTCAATGATGTTGCCGAGCCCGCCCGCTGCGATAAAAACAAGCAGAATCCTTGCAGGGGTAAAATGCCGTGTCATCGGAAGTTTGAAATACAGGAACAAAATAACCAAAAAAATCACAGCGGTAAGCAAGATCAAAAACAGCCGCTTATCCTGAAAAATTCCCCAGACAGCACCGCGGTTCTCCAGATAAGAAAAACTTAAAAGCTTCGGGATTACCACAATGTCCTTCCCGCCTTTTAACACTCCACTCGCCCAAAGTTTTGTGAGTTGGTCCAACCCGACCAACGCGATACACAGAAACAGATTCAAAATATGTTTTCCGATTTTCGTCTTCATAGTCAAACACTTCCTAAAATGTATTTGCATGCCTCTGTCATCTCCTGACGCGTTACGGTCGTGTCAATGCATGCATCGCCAATCTCCTTTAACAAAACAAACCGGATTTGTCCCGCATCCATTTTTTTATCCTTTGTGACAGCGTTTAAAATATCTGATACATCAAGTCCGGATGTGGAGACCGGAAGCCCGAATGCTCCCAACACCGAGAGGATCCCGTCAAGGTCTTCCCCGGACAGTATCCCGCGCTGAAAACAGATATGGCCTGCCGCCGCCATGCCAACGGAAACACACTCCCCGTGCAGGAGTGAAAAATTTTTCAGTTTTTCTACGGCATGTCCAACCGTATGTCCAAAATTTAAGAGCGCGCGCTCCCCTTTTTCTTTCGGGTCACGCTCGACCACTGCTTTTTTTACCAGGAGGCTGCGGTATACCATCTCGGTTACCGGCGCGCCGTTTCGTCCAAGCAGCCCGCTGCGGTTTTGCACGAGCCATTCATAAAAGGCTTTATCCCGTATCAGACCATGCTTGATAATCTCGCCGAAACCGGAGCGATACTCCGCTTCCGGCAGGGTCATGAGCGCAGAAATATTCATATACACGAACTGCGGCATGTAAAATGCACCGACCATGTTTTTATATGCCTTGAAATCGACCCCGGTCTTACCGCCGATGCTGGAATCCACCATTGACAGAAGGGAAGTCGGGAGCTGGAAAAAACGTATGCCGCGCAGATATGTCGCCGCCGCAAAGCCCGTCAGGTCACCGACCACACCGCCGCCGAGTGCCGCGAGGACATCACCCCGGTCAAAGCCTTCCTTAATCAGAAATGCGTACAGGGACTGAACCGTCTCAAGGTTCTTGCTCGCCTCGCCCGCGGGAAATGGGAAGGTCACAACCTTTCCCGCCGCTTTTGCACAAACCTTTTCAACTGCGGATGCATGGTATTTTGCGACATTGGTATCGGTTACGATGCAGATCTTGCGGCTTTTTAGCCCCATGCGTTCCACACGTTCCCCCAATGCCCCATAGTCCTGCTCCAGCATGATATCATAACAGGGTTTCCCTTCATATAAAATATCCAACTGTTTTTCTGGCATGGGTAATCTCCGTTTCTACAGATTGATAAAATCAAACGCTTCCTGCCCGTCGTCGTCTTCCTCGGGCAGGTCTTTGTATTCCGGCACGTAAGGCTTTTTTTCACCCCACGCTGAACCTGCGGGTTTCATGGGCTTTGCTGCCATATTTCCTGACGGCCGGAGCGGCTTTGCCTCCGGTTCTCTTTCCTCCTCCACCTTGGGCAGTGCCGTGCGGCTTGTGTCAATAAACGCCTCCAAACGCTCCGCGTTGATGGAATAACTGTCGCTCTCGAGCAGTTCCACCTGCGCGACTGCCAGGCTCTTGACCTGTGCTTTGTATTTTTCAAACTGCTGCAGCATGGCGAGGGTCTGGGTATGCACGCGCTCCAGTTCATTTCTGGCATCTGCCATGATGATCTGGGATTTTAACTGCGCTTCCTTCTCGATATTTCTGGCGTTTTTGACTGCCGCCTGCGTTGTGTCCTCCGCCGTTTTCTGCGCGAGCACAAGCGCTTTCTGCAGGGTATTTTCCATTGTCTTATAGCGCTGCAGCGCGTCATTCAATGCATCAACCTTATCCTTTAAATCAATATTTTCGCTGTACAGCCGTGTAAATTCCTCTGTCACCTCGCGGAAAAACTGTTCCACATCCTTTTTATCATAACCAAGTCCGCCGGACTTAAACGTTTTGTTCTGCAATTCAACCGGTGTAAGCATGCAAGCCTCCTCTACTCTGTTCCCACCCAAAAATCAAACATATTTTTCTAAAGTGATATTCAAACGCCCCTTTTTTGTCATGCTTCCCTGCCCGGCATAGCGAAATTTCCCATAGCCGCGCACAGAAACCACATCGCCTGTCTTTAACATGTAACTTCCCTGCATGGTTTCCCTGCCGTTCACAAACACTTTGCCGCCACAGATCAATCCGGACATGCTGCTGCGCGATGCCTGGAACGCAGCCCCCACGACGGCATCCAACCTTGGCGATGCGACGTTGGCATGGAGTGTCAACGTCGCGCGCGCCGGCAAAGCCCCGCTCTGGTCACTAAGTGCCGCGCGTACGGCCGTATGGCGGACACGCGTAAGATTTTCACAGAGGAAGTCTGCTATTACAGGATCACACGAAAGGTAGACCGCATCCTCGGCAAACAGGATATCCCCGGTTTTATCCCGGTCGATCCCAAGATTTAAGATTGCGCCCAGATAATCCCGATGTGTCAAATTTTCGGCAAATTTTATATTGGAAGGACGGATCTGCACCATACGGATCGGATAATCGTTCCGAAAATCGTCCGGCGGAATCTCACCGGATCCCTCCATACTGCCGTGGAAACCGACCTTTACCCGCTCTGCCCCCAAAAACCCGCCATAGAGAGAATACGGAACCGGAAATTCGTCTTTTTTCATCCGATGAAAAAGACCAAGACCAGCCAAGTCAAGATAATCAGAATATACATTGATTCCTTTATAATAAGCTGATTTTGCCAGCTCCTCGATATGTCTGACAAAAATCAGCTCATCTTTTCTTTCATCCATATGCTTCATTCTCTTCCAAGCGTTGGAACTTCAAAGCCGTTCTGCTGCTTGATCATGTCAAAATAGTCCCCGGAAATATCAACATTTTCCGGCGATATAATAAATATGTAGCTTGAAATCTGGCGCAGTTTTCCGTTTGCTGCATAGACCGCACCGGAAACAAAATCCATCACGCGCTGGGCTAGTTCGACATTAAAGCCTTCAAGATTGATGATCGTTGCTTTCCCGGCGAGCAGGACATCACAGATATCCTGTGAATCCTCAAAACTGGTCGGCTTCATCACTTTGATTCCCATCGCGCCCCCCGTGCTGCTGCGGAATGACACAACCCTGCTTTGCTGCTGTTTCTCCGGCTTTGCCGTGCGCTCCCTGCGGATATCACTGAAATTTGAAGTGTTTGGCCTATAGTCGGTCTCCGGTATCTCCTCTTCCTCCTCCGGTGCAAAACGCCGTCCTGCTTTTTCCAAACGTTTTTCACTGCGCTCCGCACGGCGGCGCTCCCTCGCATTTGTCTCCACTAAGTACTCTTCATATTCCTCATCGGTATCATCGTCGTCTGCAAGATGCAGGGAATCAATGAAATTTCTGATAATGTTTGCCATGCAAAACACTCCTATCTATAAGATATTTTAATGATATACCCGTTCGCCAAAGATCCCGGTGCCGACCCGCACCATCGTCGCACCCTCCTCAATCGCAACCTCGTAATCCCCGGTCATCCCCATCGATAAAATCTCCATACCGATATTATCAATGTTTTTGGCACGTATGTCAACAGCTAATTGCTTGATTTGGCGAAAATATTTCCTATTTTTTTCCGGGGCTTCGGTAAAAGGGGCGACCGTCATCAGCCCGCACACACGAATCCTGTCAAACTTTGACATTTCCCGTGCAAATGGTTCCGCCTGGTCCAAAGACAGACCGTATTTGGATTCCTCCCCGGCAACGTTGACTTCGAGCAGGACTTGGCAGACCGTATCCTGCTTTTCGGCTTCTTTCTGAATGGCAGCCGCAAGCCGCAGATTGTCGAGGGAGTGGATGAGCGCCGCCCTGCCGACGACCTGCCTGACCTTATTTGTCTGGAGATGGCCGATCATATGCCATTTGATGTCAGCAGGCAGTTCAGGGAATTTGGCACAAAGCTCCTGTACTTTGTTTTCCCCGAAGGAGCGCTCCCCAAGACCGTAGGCTGACAACAACATTGGCACCGGCTTTGTTTTACTCACCGCGATCAATGTGATCTCCGACGCATCCCTCCCGGAGCGCTGCGCCGCCGCTGCAATCCGCGCCCGCACGTTTTTCAGATTTTCTGCGATATAGTTTTCCAAAATGCCTGACTTCCTTTCTTTTACAAATACGATTTAGTATATGATGGATTTGTCAACCGCCTTATCCGCATTGAGGGCGATATGGTCATAAACAGAGATCCCTCCTGCCGTCCCCTTTGCCACGATCACATACTCGCCGTTTTCCTCAAGCCGCTCAATGCGCCGGAAGACTGCGTAACCGCGGTTGACCTGATAAACCCCCTCAAGCTGGGCCGTCATGGCAAGCGGCATCGTCTCCTGTGTTTCCGGACAATAGATGGTTGTCATGGCAAGGAAATCATCCTTGTTTACATAAGCGTACTCGTCATCCTGATAGTAGATTTCCGCCGGCAGAAACAAATATTCCGGTTCCCCGGTCTGTGCGCTGTAGCTCACCGAATAAAGCCCCGTGTCGTTGGAATCGCCGCCGACCGTAAAATATTGCAGCGGAATCAAATAGAAATCCTTGGCTGTGACAGCGGTTTTCGGGATTTTTAAGCCTTTCTCCTCCGAGACGGCAATATCCAAAGTCAGAAAACGGTCTTCCAGATAATTTGCGACATAGCGCGTCATGGTGATCTGCATATAGTAATCGCTGCCATGAAGCGAAAATTCCACCGGAGCCCGGAATGTCAGCCCGTCCTTCTCAACGGTAAAGCGCAGGCTTGTCCGGTCTTTTAGATCCATATATTGTTCCATCGAGACCGGGCATACAATCTGCCAAGTGTCGGATCCGACCAGCTTATAAACCGGATCCCCTGCCATGTACTGCTTCCCGGAGCGCAGCGATGCCGAGGTGAAGGACTCCTCTGAAAAGGTGGCAGAATTTACATTCTCCACGGTCAGCCCGTCGAGGCTGTCACTCGTGTAGCTGACCACCCCGGAACTTTCTGCATTCACAAAGCGGAAGCCGTTTGTAATTCCGGTCGAGTCAATCATATCCTGCATGCGGTCCAGAAGGTTATTGTCCGAAATATCACTTACCTTCAAGGTAAGATCCTCTTTCAGTTCATACACACTCAAAAAATCGCTTCCGTCATAAGAGCCCTGGAAAGCAGAAATCATCCGCTTGACTTCCATAATATCCTGTTCCGTGAGGGAAATCTCCCCCGTCCCCCCGAGCATGTCATAGACAGTACGGTTTGCGTCCAAAGAATAGACGGCGGCATTTTTACTTACACGGCTGCCCGCGTGGAGATAATAATTTACGTACCCGGCTTCCGGTGTGCAATAAATTTTTTCGTCCCGAACAATCACTCCGGTCACTGTCAGATCCCTGGCAAGATTTTCCTCCGGCACCTCATAGATGGAGATTCGGGTTTTCCGGCTGTAATATATTGTAAAGCCCGTCAGATATAGGGCAATAAAGCAAAAGATGATCGTTCCGATATTTATTTTTCGGCGTTTTTTAAATTTTACAACCTTTTTTGGCCTGTTCACGCTTACAACCTCATTCCAACCAAGACATTGTACTTATTATACACGAGATCTCCCTGCATTAAAAGAGATAAAATCAAAAATCAGAAGGTATTTTAAAAGAAAAAGCTATCGGAAGGGAATTTTGTAAAATATTTCAAGTATATTTCCTGTATCCTTAAGACATAATAACTCCAACTCGATAATTCATGTCTTGGCAGACACAGCGAGGGAATGGAGGTTAATTATGAAAGTAGTCGATACCATAGCACTTATTCTTATTTTAATCGGGGCGATCAACTGGGGACTGATCGGATTTTTCAGCTTTGACCTTGTGCGGGTCATTTTTGGGAATATGTCGGTCATCTCCCGCGTCGTCTATGCCTTAGTTGGCATTGCCGCGATCTACGGTTTCAGTTATTTCGGCCGTTTAAGGAGTGATATGTAAAAGCTCCGGGAAACCGGCTCCGTCAGGGGCATAAAAGGAAGGTGTGTTTTCCGACACACCTTCCTTTTCATACGCATCATCGCGCCTTCTACATTATAATGAGACGGTCACAAATTTTTTTACAGGCTCTGCAAGGTCGTCCTTATTTTTCGAGATGCTGATGACAAAGTCAATTTCAAATTTGTTTGAAAGCATCTCAAGTTTCTCAAGCACCGGTGCGGTATCCCCGTCCTCCGTGCATGCGACCTTCAAAAAGCTGTCCAGATAAACTTTCTCAAGGTCGTGGTCCTGTGAAATGATCCCGCAGATAAAACCGAGAAACTCCTTTGCATTTTCTACACAATAGTCATGTACATTGATCAGGCGAACCTTGTTGCTCAGTTCATACATATGTTTCGTGCTCTTGTCCAGATACACAATGCTGCCCTTCGCCTCGAGGACATCCGCATTCACCTTATCCAAAAGAATCTTGGTCTTGCCTTTGCCTTTTTCACCTGCAATAATCTGTATCATTGTAAACCCTCCTTAATCATGACTTGTATAATCCTATTATAGTCGATACGACAAAAAAACACAATAAGAAATTGAAAATGTACGTAAGTTATTTTTTTATATCGTCAGACAATTCCATTTCAAGCAGAACATTCATCAACTGGTAAAGGTTCTCATAGGAGGATGCGCCAAAGACCGCGGACAGGTAATACTTCCCGCTGCATTCGCTCAACGTCACAAGGCAGTCCCCCGCCACACCGGTGCTCCCGGTCTTTCCGCCGTGTATGGTCACCCCCTCCGGCGGCTCATACCGATGGAGAAGGTATTGGTTTGTGTTATCCAAACTTATCTCCTTCGCGGTTCCGTCCGTTCCCAAATACTTGGCAAGGTAGGAAGGCTGGCTGACCGAGGGAAGAAATTCCCCATATTCCATACACGCCATAAAAATCAGATAAAGATCATAGGCGGTCGTGCTGTGTTCGGATTCGTGCAGTCCGTGCGGGTTCGTAAAATTGGTATGCGAAGCCCCAAGTTTATGCGCCAATGTGTTCATGTTCGCGACCGCGTCGTCGTAGGTGATATCTGCGTGTGCCGCGATAAATTCAACGATGGCGACCGCCGCGTCGTTCGCCGAATACACAAGCAGCGCATTCAGCAAAAGTTCGAGGGATACCGTGTCACCCACGCAAAACCCGAACAGCTTTGCGCCCACGCGCGTGATCCCGCAGTTATCCGCCTTGATGACGTAAGTTTCTGACAGCGGGATGCCGTGCTCCTTGGTATAGGATAGCAGGTAAAGCGCAGTCAGAAGTTTTGTCGTGCTCGCAGGATAAATTTTTTTGTAGCAGTTTTGGGCAAACAGAACGGTTCCGTCCGTAAGGTTAAACAAAAACGCGGCGTTTACCTCATCGTTCAGGACATTGTCCGCCCCTACCGGAACGCAGCGTGAAGCGGCAGGAAAGGACAATGTGGGTTCAAACCCTACCGCTTGGTTGCGGTAAATGTCCCGTATATTGACAGAAAAATTTTCCGATGCGCGAAGCAGCACCGGCACCGGGGAAACTTCTCCCATACATCCGGTGAAAAGAAAAGAAAAAAGCATGACAAGCGAAACAGTGAAACTTTTCATCTGCCATGTTCTTTTCGCCGGAACCAAGGATTTTCGCATATTTATCCTCCATACTTCGTATGTGCTTTCGAAACCTCGTCTTTCTTGGAAATCAGCGGTAAGCCTCACGCCATTCCAGGTCGCCCCGGTCGAGTGCCTTGATCAGCAGCTCTGCCGTCGCAAGGTTGGTCGCCAACGGAATATTGTGTGTGTCGCAAAGCTGTACTACATTGTTGACATCCGGCTCATGGGATTTTGGGGTCAGCGGGTCGCGCAGGAAGATCACCAGGTCGATCTCGTTATGTTCGATCTGGGCTCCCATCTGTTGCTCCCCTCCCAGATGCCCGGCAAGATACTTATGAATATTTAAGTTTGTGACTTCCTCGATCAGGCGGCCTGTTGTCCCGGTTGCATAAACCTCATTTTTCGCGAGGATTGCCCGGTAGGCAATACAAAAGTTCTGCATCAGCTTCTTTTTGGCATCGTGCGCAATCATTCCAATATTCATGTAAACCCCTCCCTTTCTGTCAATGCCATGTCCGTATTTATAATAGCATAACGTGTCCAAACGCTTTTTCACGTTACAGGATCACCATATCTTCCTCTTCCTTCTCTTTCTCCTTCCGCTGCAGCCCGACGTTGAGCAAAAGCCCTAACATCAGGTAATTCCCGACAAGTGAACTTAGTCCCTGGCTCGCATAAGGCAGCGGGATCCCGGTATTTGGGAACAAGGACGTATTCACACAAATGTGTATTATCGTCTGTCCCCCGACCAAAGTGCCGATACCGCCGGTGATCAGCATGCCGAGGTAATCCCTTGCGTGCCGCGCCGTCTGAAAGGCACGGAATATAAAATATGCCAAAAGCCCAATGACCACACAGCATCCGATGAATCCGTAAGCTTCACCGAAAGCGGTATAGATAAAATCACTTTCAATCGCCGCAAGCCCCTTGCATTTCCAGGTTTCCCCCGTGCTGTCAAGCATCATCTTCCCGGTCAGCCCGCCCGAATGGATCGCGATTGCTGCGTTATCCTGCTGGTACATCAGGTCGGGATAGCGTTCCGGGTATTTTAAGGCAAGGATCCGGTTCTGCTGGTAATCCTTCAGCAACACCTGAAAATCCTGCTGGATGTACCACCAAAGCGCGACGCAGGAAGGAACCGCTACCACGAGCACCGGCACGATGATCTTGTAGGTCAGCCCGGACAAAAACACCATGCCGGCAAACATGGCAAGCAGGGCGATTGTCGTTGACAGATCCGGCTGCTCCAGGATCAGGTACAGCGGTGCCGCAACCAGTACGCACATGATCACGAGAAAATAGAATTTATCAATTTTTTTGCGATAGCGCGTAAACATCGCGGCGATAAATAGGATCAAAAAAACTTTCGTCAATTCCGACGGCATGAATTGCCCGATTCCCGGAAGAATGATCCAGCGCTGCGCATCATGGTGGCTCTTCCCGAAAAGCTTTGTAGCGATGAGCAGCCCCATGTTGATGATATAAAATAACACGAAAAACTTACAAACAAAATGGTAATCGACCAGGGATACGATGAGTGCCAAGGTAAGGCCGGCCACAAGCCCCACGATCTGCTTCTCATACAGTCTGTCCTCCGGGTCTTGCACGACTTCGATCACCGTCAGGCCAATGAAGCTTAGCAGGAAGGTGGCAAGCAAAACAGACATATTGTAATGCCTGAAATTATATTCCTTGAAATTAAATATCGTCTTTAACATATAGCATCCCTTTAATAACTGCGCTTCATTCCTTTGATCGGAATATTTGCAAACAGGGAAGGACCGCCGTTGCTGTTTTCGTTGTCAACCTGGTTGACCTTGATGTCAAGTCCCTCGCTGTCGATCTCAACATACTTGCTCAGTACCTCAATAATATCATTTTTGATGCACTCCATGATTTCCGGCGTACATCCCGCCCGATCTGCAGAAAGCACAAACTGTAACCGCTTTTTCGCCGTGTCGCCGGAGGATTTCTTTTTAAATAGCTCAAACATTGCCATATGCTCTCCCCCCTCAATTTTTGTTAAACAGTTTGCTGAAAAATCCCTTCTTCGCACTTAGATCCAGATATGGCATTTCCTCCCCAAGCAGCCGGTGGCTGATATTCATGTACGCCTTCCCCGCCATTGTGTCCGTCCCGACGAGCGGTTCCCCCTGGTTTGTGGAAATAACGATATTCTCGTCATCCGGCACGATACCGATCAAATCAATCGCCAGAATCTCCACGACATCTTCGCTCGACATCATGTCCCCCCTCTTTACCATATCGGAGCGCAGGCGGTTTACGATCAGATGGGTTTGCTTCATCTCATGTGCTTCCAAAAGTCCGATGATGCGGTCCGCGTCGCGCACGGCGGAAACTTCGGGTGTCGTGACAACAAGTGCGCGGTCCGCACCGGCGATTGCATTCTGAAAGCCCTGTTCAATCCCCGCCGGACAATCCATCAGTATGTAGTCAAATTCCCCGCGCAGTTCATCGCAGAGTTTCTTCATCTGCTCCGGGGTCACTGCCGTCTTATCCTTCGTCTGCGCCGAGGGCAGAAGGTAGAGATTCGGATAGCGCTTATCCTTGATCAGTGCCTGCTTGATGCGGCAGGTTCCCTCGATCACATCAACAAGATTGTACACAATGCGGTTTTCCAGTCCCATGACAACGTCCAGATTACGGAGTCCGATATCGGTATCGATCAGCACTACCTTCCTATCCAGTTTTGCAAGACCTGTTCCTACATTTGCTGTAGTGGTCGTCTTGCCGACACCGCCTTTTCCTGATGTAACAACGATTACTTCGCCCATCGTTTCTTCCTCCTTATAATCTGATATCGTTCCATATTTTTTTGCTCAATGGCTCCAAGCATATCCGCCCGTCTTCGACAAATGCCAGTTTCATCCCCTTCTCTTCGCTTTTTGCCGGCTCGTCCGAGGAACGCGCCCGGATTCCCGCGATCTGCATCTGAACCGGCGACATATCAATTGCAAACACAAATGCGTTCTCATTTTCGTACGCCCCCGCCGCCACCTGCCCTTTGAGCGCGCCGAGTACGATGACATTCCCTTTCGAGATCACAAGGGCTCCCGGATTTACGTCGCCAAGGATCA
>ERZ808040.568-NODE-568-length-30690-cov-6.851174_pt1 | contig 30690 bp, 33 predicted proteins | sample MGYA00380191_ERZ808040 | MGnify/ENA primary metagenome ERZ808040 (study PRJEB31490, sample SAMN06133395) | mouse gut metagenome | isolation source: J6 | host: mice | place: China: Chengdu | collected 2015-05 ...
AGCTGCTCCTCGGGGATGCCCACCGCGTCGGGCATCTTGCCGCCGTTGGCGTTGACCATCTTCACATACTCCTGGGGCACGGAGGAGGAGCCGTGGAGCACAATGGGGAAGCCGGGCAGGCGCTTGACCACCTCGTCCAGAATGTCGAAGCGCAGGGGAGGGGGAACCAGCTCGCCCTTTTCGTTGCGGGTGCACTGGGCGGCGGTGAACTTGTAGGCGCCGTGGCTGGTGCCGATGGCGATGGCCAGGGAGTCACAGCCGGTCTTGGACACGAACTCCTCCACCTCTTCGGGGCGGGTGTAGTGGGACTGCTCGGCGGAGACGTTGACCTCGTCCTCCACGCCGGCCAGAGCGCCCAGCTCGGCCTCCACCACCACGCCGTGGTCGTGGGCGTATTCCACCACCTTCTTGGTGATCTCAATGTTCTCGGCGAAGGGCTTGGAGGAGGCGTCGATCATAACGGAGGTGAAGCCGCCGTCGATGCAGCTCTTGCAGGTCTCAAAGCTGTCGCCGTGATCCAGGTGGAGCACGATGGGGATCTCGGGGCACTCGATGACGGCGGCCTCCACCAGCTTTACCAGATAGGTGTGGTTGGCGTAGGCCCGGGCGCCCTTGGACACCTGGAGGATGACGGGGGCCTTTTCCTCGCGGCAGGCCTCGGTGATCCCCTGGACGATCTCCATGTTGTTAACGTTGAAGGCGCCCACGGCATAGCCGCCGTTGTAAGCCTTTTTGAACATCTCGGTCGAGGTAACCAGTGGCATAATTGTCCAACTCCTTATCAAAATTAAATTTTGGTGCGTTCCGTTATGATTTTAACATTGATTGCAGAAAATTGCAAGCGAAAGCTCCAGCTTTTGTAGGGCAAAACCCACAAAACAGGGGAGAAAATCCACAGGCGGTGTCAACACATTGACGGCGGGCATATAATGGCGGGAAAGGGGGGAGGCGGTATGATTCAGCTGCTCCCATATAACCGCCGGGCGGCGGTGGCCTATGCCCATAAATGGGCGTACACCCGCAATCCAGCCTTCTATGATTTCAGCGAGATCGGCGGCGACTGCACCAATTTCGCGTCTCAGTGCCTGTATGCCGGCACAGGCATCATGAATTTCACGCCGGATTTCGGCTGGTACTACATTGATGCCACAGACCGGGCCCCGGCCTGGACGGGGGTCCAGTTTTTCTGGGATTTCATGACCCGGTCCCAGCCCACCGACGGTCCGGTGGGCATCCAGGTGCACATGAATTTTCTCCGGCCGGGAGATTTCGTCCAGCTCCGCTTTGAGAACAGCGGCGTGGTGTTCGCCCACACGCCGGTGATCGTATCGGTGGGGCCGGTGCCCCGGCCGGACAATATCCTCATCGCGGCCCATTCCAACGATGCCGATTACCGCCCGCTGGACAGCTATCAAAACGTGGTGGAGTGGCGGTTTCTCCACATTGTTGGGGCGCTCAAGGTGACGGACGGACCCGCTTTGGGGCAAGGCCAGGCAAACAATGGCGCGGAGAGCTGAAACTCTCCGCGCTTTGCCAATGATATGCTATCTGTTAGATTTCAAAATCAGGAATTACCCCGCTCTTGACTGCGTTTATCATGTTCAATGTCTCTTTCTTTACCCTGTCGATTCCTTCCGGTGTATTCATCCAATTTTCCCTTTTCGTTGTTGTGTCATCTGCCGGACAAGGATATACGCTGATATGAGCTGGAAAAAGATATCTTGCGATATGCAAACTTCGGCGCATATGATATGTCGTTGTCACCAGCAGCACGCTGTTTATTTTATTCAGCCACATGGAGCGCTGCAGTTCTAAAAGTGAACATAATATGTTTTCTATTGTATTTTGAGAACTTCTTTCAAGGATTATACTTGTTTCTGGAACTCCTAATTCCAAGGCTTTTTTGCGCATATGATCTGCTTCTGCCATACTTTCGTCTGAAAAGTTTCTTACTTTTCCTCCACACAGCAAAATCTTTTCAGATCTTCCTGAAAAAAACGCCTCAGCCGCTGCGGGAACCCTATATTCCGCTGCTTTTATACTGCCCAAAACAATGATACAGTCAACATTTGCTCCGGGGTCATTCAAGCCTTGAAATAAAAGACGATCTATCACATCATTCGTTAAATTTTCTTCTGTTATCTTTGATACCCACATACTTTTTCAATCTTCTTTCTTTTTTGGCGGCCGTCCCCGGCGGGGCTTGGCTTTGATCTGTCCCAACGGGTTGGACTGGGCCGCGTCCCGAAGAGCGTCGCTGTCCACGTGGGTATAGATCTGGGTGGTGTTCAGATGCTCATGCCCCAGCACCTCCTGAAGGGTACGCACATCCACGCCGTTTTGCAGCATCAGCGTGGCGGCGGTGTGGCGCAGCTTGTGGGCGGAGTATTTGCTGCTGTCCAGCCCGGCCGCGGTAAAACGCTGCTTGAGCATATAATGGACCCCGGCCTTGGTAATGCGGGTGTGCTTGCGGGTGATAAACAGCGCGTAGGGGTCGGCCGCGCCGGACCGGGAGCGTACCTCCAGCCAGTCCTCAATGGAGGCCTGACAGGCGGCGTTGAGGTAGATCATCCGCTCTTTATTCCCCTTGCCCAGCACCCGCATCCGGTCGCCCCGGATGTCGGTCAGATTGAGGCCCACCAGCTCGGAAATCCGCACGCCGCAGTTCAAAAACAGGGTGATGATACAGAAATCCCGTTCCGCGTTGTCCCCGTCGATGGATTCCAGCAGCTGAATGCTCTCATCCAGCGTCAGATAACGCGGCAGGGACTGGCGCATCCGCGGCGAATCCAGCTCCTGAATGGGGCTCTCATCCAAAAGCTTTGCCTTTGTTACCAGATACTTGTAAAAAGACCGAATTGTCGCCACTTTTCTTGCCCTGGATGAGGCCGCCAGGCCAAACCCCAGGCTGGGATTCTTGGCGTTTTTCTCCCGGTCCCGGCTGAGGAAGCTGAGATAGGCGTAGATATCCGCCAGTGTGACCGACTTCACCAGCGCCAGGTCCACATCGCTGATCGAAATTTCATCCAAGGGAGCCGTGCGCGGCGCGCGGCCTTTTTCAATTTTAATGTAGCGGAAAAAGGTGCGCAGATCCAAAAAGTATTCGTCCACCGTTTTTTTAGAGTGGCCCTGAATGGTTTCGTGGTAGGTCAGGAAATCCCGCAGGATCGGTGGAGCTTCCATTCGATAGTCTGTCATAATTGTTTGGCTGGCTGATCCGAACATAACATAAGGATTGGTTGGGCAGAATAAAACAGGCGTCAGGCCATTGGATAGGCGCGCCGGACAAAAGGCGCCGTAAGGCTGTTGTCCTGATTTTGCCCTCCCCTCAACTCAACAAAATCTTTATTTTGTTGAGTTGAGTATGTGCCGGCCCACACCTCCTCTCCGTGTCGTCTTGGTATCTCATTTGAAATTCAATCAATGCAGGTGATCAATCGATGAGTTTGATTCCGTGTACGCAAAACTGCAAATTTCAAAGCGAGGGCCTGTGCACCATGGCCCAGGCCCAGTCTGTGAGACAGGCCGTCCCCAATGACGTCTGTCTGAATTTTACGCCCCGTGTGTCAGACCAGCACAGCAATGGCCTCGCGGATATTGCCGACCCGGATCAGGTCCAGTCCGGCGGGTGCAATTAGCTTTCCGCTGCTGCGCGCCGGAACCAGGCATTTGGTGAAGCCCAGCCGCCGCACCTCGCTGAGCCGTTGGTTGATGGTATTCACCGAGCGCAGTTCACCCGTGAGCCCCACCTCCCCGATGGCGGCCAGATCAAAGGGCACGGGCTTGTCCCGAAAGCTGGACGCCAGCGCCACAATCAGGGCGAGGTCGGCGGCAGGCTCATCCAGCGTCAGGCCGCCAATGACATTGACATAACAATCACAATTCGACAATACCAGTCCGCCCCGCTTTTCCAGTACCGCCAGCATCATCAGCGCCCGGTTGTAGTCAAAACCGTTGCTGGAACGGCGGGCGTTTCCATAGGCGGAGGGCGACAGCAGCGCCTGAACCTCCGCAAGAACCGGCCGAACTCCCTCCATCACGCAGGTGACGCAGGACCCCGGCATGTTTTCCGGCCGGCCGGACAGCATTGCCTCCGAGGGATTGGGCACCTCTGCCAGCCCCTGATCCCCCATCTCAAACACGCCGATTTCATTGGTGGCGCCAAACCGGTTTTTGGCGGCCCGAAGGATGCGGTAGGAGTTGTGCTCCTCTCCCTCAAAGTGAAGCACACAGTCCACCATGTGTTCCAGAACCTTCGGCCCGGCCAGGGAGCCCTCTTTGTTGATGTGGCCCACGACAAACACGGTGATTCCAAACCCCTTGGCCAGGTGCATCAACGCCATGGTACACTCCTTTACCTGCGCGACACTACCAGGCGAGGAGGACGATTCTCCGTTGTAAATGGTCTGAATGGAGTCCACAATGAGGATATCCGGCTGCTTTTCCTGGACTGCGGCCACAATGTCGTCCAGATTTGTTTCGGAGTAGAGAAAAAGGCCCTCTTCCCGGATGCCCAGCCGCTGAGCCCTGAGCTTGATCTGACGCTCGGATTCCTCGCCGGAGACGTACAGAACCTCGGAAAACCGGCACAGATTATCGCAAATTTGCAGCATCAGCGTCGATTTTCCAATGCCCGGCGCGCCTCCCACCAGAACAAGCGAGCCCTTTACGGCGCCGCCGCCCAGCACCCGGTCCAGCTCGTTCATGCCAGTGTTGAAGCGCAGCTCGTCTACCGCTTCCACTTCCGCCATGGGCCTGGGCCTGCGGGACCCTGTGCCGGCGGGCGCGGCGGATACCGCTTTCTTTTTCACATCCCTGACGGGCTGCTCAACAATCGTGTTCCAGCTCCCGCAGGCAGGGCATCTCCCCTGCCATTTCAGCGTCTCATTTCCGCACTCCGTGCAATAAAACGAGGACTTTGCCTTAGCCATACCGGCTTCCTCCCCCTTTTCGGGATTTTTCAAAGCTGTGCAAAATATGCCCCGGCCAACGCCAGCGCGACCTTCCGCTGGTAAGGTTCCGTGCACAGCAGGGCGGCCTCTTCTCCGTTGCTGAGAAAGCCGCACTCCACCAGCAGGGATGGACAGCTGACGTGGTCAAACAGGTATATGCCGTCCGGAATCGGCTTGGCCTTTCGGTCGTTGTCCGGAGCCAGGACCTGCCGGAACAATTCCTGAGCCTGCTCTCCCCACGGCCGGTTCGCATCTCCGCCGCTGTAAAACACCTGAGATCCGCTGTATCTCGGATCTGTAAAGTGATTTTGATGTACACTAATCAGAATGGCATTGGGCGTGTTCTCCACCAGTGCGGCCCGGTTTTTCAAGTCAGAGACCTTTTTTTGCCGGATCGTCTCAGCGCCGCCGCTGTGCAGTGAGATGTCCTCCTCCCTGGTCAGCACCGGCTCCACCCCCAAAAAAACCATCAGAGACCGGGTCTTGCGCACAATGGCCAGGTTTATTCCGCTCTCCTTCTCCCCCGCCGCCGTGCTGGCGCCTCCGTCCTCGCCGCCGTGTCCCGCATCCAGAATCAGCGTCGAGCCCTGGTTCAGATCTGCGGCGGCGGACACGGGCTCCGCCCGCCGTCCGCCCAGCCAGTTTACCCCCGCCAGCACACACAGGCACAGCGAAAGCAGCAGAATATCCCGTTTCATCAGACAGCCCCCCTCTGCTCAACCATATGATGGCGCGGGCCGCTTCATGACGGAATCACAGGTAGGAAAACACCTCCCTGTGCTGCTGGGAAATGGAGACGGATACCTGGGGGAATTGCCTGGACAGCCAGCTGTGCAAAATGGGGCACACCACATGCTCTGTCGGGAAATGGCCGGCATCCAGCAGATTGAGGCCAAGCGCCCGGGCCTCCAGGAACTGGTGGTATTTCACGTCGGAGGTGACAAAGGTATCGCACCCCTGCTCCAAGGCGTCGGACATAAACTCGGCACAGGCCCCTCCGCCCACGGCGACCATATGAACAGGCTTTCCTCCGTCTATCAGCCGAATCCCGTTTGCACCCAACAGCCGTTTTACTGCCATGGCAAAGTCGTACAGGGGCTGTTCGGGCACCAGGCCCACCCGCCCAATGCCATAAGGCATTCCATGCCGGTCCACCCCGGTCTGCCGGAGCTGGCCTATGTCGGTGAGCCCAAGGCGCAGCGCCAGAGCGTCATTGACGCCCCCCTCCACAGCGTCCAGGTTGGTATGAAGGCAGATGGCGGCAATCCCGTTTTCAATCAGGGACAAAAGAATTCTGCCGGAGGGCGTCTGATCGGTCACGGATTTTGTGCCGCCAAAGATCACCGGATGGTGGGCGACGATGAGCTGGACGCCTTGCTCCGCGGCCTCCCGGACCACCTCCTCCGTGATGTCCAGCGACACCAGGATCTTGCTGACGAAAGACGCTTCCCGGCCAACCAGAAATCCCGAGTTGTCAAAGCTCTCTTGAAGGTCAACAGGCGCTTTTTCCTGCAAAAATGCAAAAACCTCACCTACAGTGGCCATTTTTGTCAGCTCCTTTCTCATTTCCGCAAGGCCGGCGGCCACCGACTCCAGATATGCGATGGATTCCGTATCCGGGGTCCGGGCGCTCCGGTGTCCGCGCAATGTCTTTTCCACCTTGCTCTCCATCTGCGCCAGGTATGCAAGCCGCAGCGGCCCCGGCCGGTTTACCCCGGCCCAAAGCTCTGCCGACGTGAGAGGCGGCATGGCTCCCCCTCCGGCCATCCAAACCGTATACAGCTTCTGCCCTTCCCGGGAGATCTCCTCGCTGAAAATGGAATAGCCGTGGCCTTGCAGCCACTGGCGCAGATGAGGCGCGCCGGTCATGGGCTGGAGTAGCAGCAGCTTGTTTTCACGGGTCCAGGGGGCCGCCTCCAGAATGGCGGAAATGGTCTCGCCCCCCATTCCGGCAATGATCACCGTGTCAACTTCCTCCGGCCCAACGCCGCGCAGCCCATCGCAAAGCCGGAAGGAAATGTGTTCCGTTTGGCCGTACTGGCGGGCGGTCTCCCGGGCCCGGTCCAGCGGGCCCGTCCGCAGATCCGCCGCAATCGCCTGTTTGACCTGCCCGTGCAGCAGAAGCCAGACCGGCAGCTGACCGTGGTCGGTGCCCACATCCACCAGCCTTGCGTTTTTTGGAACCTTTTGCGCGATGGACATGAGCCTTGGAGACAGCTCCATCTCCCCTGCCCCCCTTTCCCAGGATAAGCGAAAAGAGCGGAAGCTCCGCTCTTTTCCGAAAATGCCTCACGCCAGAGAGGCGTTCAGCCGCTCCAGCAGGGCGTCCACATCCACGCCGTGGACCATGCAGGCCTGCTCAACGGTCTCGCCGCGGGACGACGGGCAGCCCAGGCAGTGCATGCCGATGGACAGGAATATGGGCGCGGTATCAGGCGCGATATCCAAAATATCGCCGATGACGGTATCCTTTGTAATTTGAGCCATGTGGGGATAACCTCCTTGCAGTTTTTGTCGAACCCGCTATAGTATACCCAAAATGCCGGCAGTTTGCAAGTGTTTCCGAAAAAACAGGACAAAAAAAGATCTGCGCGAAAGCTGCGGTGATCCTTTGAGGGAAGTGTGCAAAGCCGCGAGCCGCCCGCAGTGCGGCCCCACCCGAGAGTCCGGCGCAGCGGGTCTCGGGTAAAAGCGAAAAATTCCCGCCAGAGTGCAGTTTTCGGCGAAGCCGGAAACAGAACGGTGGCAGGAATTTCTGAGTTGGCAGCGGATGAAGGATTCGAACCCTCACAAACAGAGTCAGAGTCTGGTGTGCTACCATTACACTAATCCGCTATCGGAGCGTCTCTCAAGGACCGAGTGCTATTATACCAGAACATCTGCATTTGTCAACCCTTTTATTCAAAATTTTCCGAAAAAATCCCGGCGGAGCTTTGCCGCCGGAATTTGCTCAAATCACCTGATTTTTCAAAGTCCCAATTCCCTCGATTTCCACTTCCACCACGTCGCCGGGAATCATTGGCCCCACCCCCACCGGGGTACCTGTGGCCACCACATCCCCGGCCTCCAGCGTCATGGACGCGGTAATGAATTCCAAAAGCTGCGGCACCGAGGTAATCAAATCGGAAGTATTTCCCTGCTGCACAATTTTTCCGTTCAGCCTTGTGACCAGCTTCAGCCCGTCGGGCTCCACCTCGTCCGTTGTCCACGGTCCGATTGGACAAAATCCATCCATGGACTTGCCCCTGGTCCACTGGCCGTCATGCCTCTGAATATCCCGGGCCGTCACGTCATTGAGGCAGGTGTAGCCCAACACGTAATCTGAAACGTATTTTGCCTTTACATTCCTTGCACGGCGGCGGATCACCACGCCAAGCTCTCCCTCATAATCCAGCTGTTCCACAAAATCAGGCGCGTGGACCGCTCCTTCCGGACGGTTAAGCGTATTGAGCCCTTTCAGAAACAGCACGGGAAAGCCGGACGGCTCCGACCCCATCTCCCGGGCATGCTCGGCATAGTTCTTTCCCACGCAGACAATTTTAGTTGGCTCACAGGGGGCCAGCAGCTTGCATTGACTCAGCGGAAGCCGCCCCCCGTCGTAGTCCACGCCGTCATAAGGCGGTTTGGAGAGCGTAAGCACCTCATCGCCCTTGACCACGCCCCAGCAAGGGCCTTTCGGCTGTTCAAACCGGATATACTTCATATACAATCCCCCAAATGATTTGTGATCTGGCCGAGGAGCTCTCCCTTTCCATCTCCCTTTTCCGCGGAAAAGAGGATCAGCGGTACAGAATCGGAAAGCTTCAACGTGTCCCGAATCAACTGTGAATGGTCCGCAATCTCGCTTTTTTTCAGCTTATCCAATTTGTTTGCCACGACAATAAACGGTTTGCCTGCGTTCAAAAAAACCTGGGCCATCGTGCAGTCGTCCATCGTAGGCTTATGGCGGGCATCCACAATCAGCATTCCAAGGGCCATGCGGTCCGTATCCGCAAACCACGCCTCAATCAGCCTGCCCCAGCGGTCCTTTTCCTGCTTTGATACCTTTGCATATCCATATCCTGGGAGATCCACCAAATACAGCTTTTTGTCGATACAAAAGTAGTTGATATGCGTCGTCTTGCCCGGCGCAGAACCCACCCGGGCAAAATTTTTACGGTTGAGCAGCCGGTTGATGACCGACGACTTGCCAACATTTGACCGGCCGGCAAAGACAACCTGCGGCATCCCGTCCCTGGGGAAATCCCCCGGCTTTGCTGCCGAGCGGACAAATTCAGCCATATTCCAATTCACCGTCATGGTTCCATTCCTCATTGGCGCAGGTTGACAGGACTCCTGGTGGTTCTGGAGGCTTCCGGCAGCTGTCCGGCGGTATGGTCCGCCGGAGCGTGCCGCTCACCGGCCAACACCTGAGCGAGCACTTCGTCCGCCTGCCGGACCGGGACAAACGTGAGCATGTTTCGGACCGTCTGATCAATCTCCTCCAGATCCTTCACATTGTCCGCCGGAATAATCACGGTAGTGATGCCGCTGCGCAGGGCGCCCATGGTTTTTTCCCGCAGGCCGCCAATGGCCAGTACCCGTCCCCGAAGGGTGATCTCCCCAGTCATAGCCACATCCCGCCGCACAGGGGTTTCGGTGAGTGCGGACACCATCGCCGTAGCAATGGCAATTCCGGCGGAGGGCCCATCCTTCGGCACGGCTCCCTCCGGGAAGTGAACATGCACATCCTTCGCGCTGTAAAAATCCGGGTCAACGCCAAGCTGAACCGCCCGGCTGCGGATATAGGATAACGCCGCTTTGGCAGATTCCTTCATCACATCCCCAAGGTTTCCGGTGAGGGCCACCTTGCCGGTTCCCGGAACGACGTTGACCTCCACCTCCAGAATTTCTCCGCCCACAGAGGTCCACGCCAGGCCGTTGACCACCCCCACCAGGGGCTCCTGAGAAAAGAGCTCCTTTTGATAGCGGCGAGGCCCAAGAAAGTCTTGCAAATTCTTTTCTGTAATGCATATCTGCTTTACATCTTTTGACACGATCTGAGCCGCGGCCTTCCGGCACAGGGCGGCGAGCTTTCGCTCCAAAAGCCGGACGCCGGACTCTCTCGTATAGCCGGAAATGAGTTCCTCCAGCCCGCGGTCGCTGATTTTCAGCTTGGCTTTGCTCAAACCGTGGCGCTTCAGCTCCCGGGGCAGCAGGTGCCGTTTGGCAATCTGTACCTTCTCCTTGTCCGTGTAGCTGGGCAGCTCAATGACCTCCATGCGGTCCAGCAGAGGCCGCGGAATGGTGTCGGTGGTGTTGGCTGTCGTGATAAACATCACATCGGACAGGTCAAAGGGCAGCTCCAGATAGTGGTCCCGGAAGGTGCTGTTCTGCTCTGCATCCAGCACCTCCAGCAGCGCGGCGGCCGGGTCCCCGCGATGGTCGCTGCCCACCTTGTCGATTTCATCCAGCAGCAGCACTGGATTCGCGCTCCCCGCCTGTCTGATCCCGGCAATGATCCGCCCGGGCATGGCGCCGACGTAAGTCTTGCGGTGGCCCCGAATATCCGCCTCATCCCGGATTCCGCCCAGCGATATGCGGGCCAGCTTGCGGTTCATGGCCCTTGCTACGCTCATGGCAATGGATGTCTTGCCCACGCCGGGCGGGCCCACCAGGCAGATAATCTGCCCTTTCAGATCAGGGGCCAGCTGCTTGACCGCCACAAATTCCAGAATCCGTTCTTTCACCTTTTCCAGTCCAAAATGGTCCGCATCCAACACCTTGGACACCGCCGCCACATTTGCACGTTCCCGGCTCCTCACCCGCCAGGGCAATTCCAGGCATGTGTCCAGATAGGTGCGGATCACTGCCGCCTCAGAGGAGCCAAAGGGTTGCTTTTCCAGGTGCTTTACCTCTTTCAGCAGCTTTTCCCGCACCTCGTCCGGCAGCTTTGCCTGAGAAATCTGACGGCGGTAGTCGGTTATTTCGTCGTTGTCGTCCTCACCCTCGCCCAGCTCCCGCTGGATGACCCGCAGCTGTTCCCGAAGAAAATAGCTGCGCTGGCTTGCGGCAATCTGTTCATGGATTTGCGCCGCAAGTTCGCTTTCCACCTCTAATATTTCCACCTCGCGGCCCAGAATACGGCACAGCCGGTCCAGACGGCGGGCAGGCCGAAGCTCCTCCAGGACAGATTGTTTGTCCTCCACGCGCAGGGGCAGATTTTGAGCGGCGTAATCGGCAATATAGCCTGGATCGTCACTGGCCAGCAGCCTCAAATAAATTTCCGGCGGTACCCGGTCGGACAACTCGGTGTATCGCTCCATCTGATTATAGATTTGCCGGATTGCGGCCTCTGTGCGGGGCGAATTTCCCTTGGAAGAGGTGGACTCAGGCAGATACTCCACCTCCGCTGTGATATATGGCTCTGAGGAAACCAGCCGCACCAGCCGGCCGCGGCGGCGTCCCTCTACCATGACCCGGACGCCGTTTTCCGGCAGCCGGAGGATCTGTTTCACGTCAGCTACGGTTCCGATGGCATACAGATCGCGCTGGGACGGGTTTTCCACCGTCAGATCCCGCTGGGTCACCAGGAAGATCTCCCGGTTTTCCCCCATCGCCTCCTCCAGCGCCTGAATCGACGCGCTGCGGCCCACGTCAAAGTGAAGCGCCAGTTGGGGAAATACGGTCAGGCCCCGCAGGGCCAGAACGGGAATTATGACTGTTTCTGCTTTTGTCATCTGCATTTCCGTCATCAGAATGGCTCCTTTCCGTGCTCAAAAGAGGGGCAGGCCGCCGCCCACCCCTCCAAAACAACGCTCTGTCAGGACACGTTCCCCCTGGGGGGAGCCTGTCCGCCCTTTTCCGCGCGAAGCGCCGCCGCGCCCAGGCGGGGACGTGCAGGGCGCCCCTCCTGCCGCAGAATATCCGCGCCGTGCTCTCCACGGATAGCCTCTGCGGTCACAGTCACCTTGGCGATACTGGGATCAGACGGGGCGTCATACATCACCGGCGTCATGACCTCCTCCAGCACCGCCCGCAGTCCCCGGGCGCCGATCTTGCGCTCCAGCGCCTTGTCGGCGGCGGCATCCAGCGCCTCGGGGGTAAACTCCAGCGCCACATTATCATAATCCATCAGGCACTTGTACTGCTTGACCAGGGCGTTTTTGGGCTCGGTGAGGATGCGCACCAGCTGCTCACGGTCCAGCGCCTTCAGCGTCGTGATGATGGGCAGGCGGCCCACCAGCTCAGGGATGATGCCGAATTTCAGCAGGTCGTGGGGCTGCACATCTTTGAGCGCATCCTCCCGCTCCCGTTCCGCAGAGGTTTTGACATCGGCGCCGAAGCCGATGGCCTTTTGATCCAGCCGGCGCTCAATGATCTTGTCCAGCCCGTCAAAGGCCCCGCCGCAGATGAACAGGATATTCTTGGTGTCAATCTGCAAAAACTCCTGATGGGGGTGCTTGCGCCCGCCCTGGGGGGGCACGTTGGCCACAGTGCCCTCCAGAATTTTCAGCAGCGCCTGCTGGACGCCCTCGCCGGACACGTCCCGGGTGATCGAGGTGTTTTCGCTCTTGCGGGCAATCTTGTCAATTTCATCCACATAGATGATGCCCCGCTGCGCCAGCTCAATGTCATAATCGGCAGCCTGGACCAAACGGAGCAGAATGTTCTCCACATCGTCACCCACATAGCCCGCTTCCGTGAGGGTGGTGGCGTCGGCAATGGCAAAGGGCACCTTCAGAATGCGGGCCAGGGTCTGGGCAAACAGGGTTTTGCCGCAGCCGGTGGGCCCAATCATCAGGATATTGCTCTTTTGCAGCTCCACATTATCCCCGCCGCCGAAATAAATCCGCTTGTAGTGGTTGTACACCGCCACCGACAGGGCCATTTTGGCGCTGTCCTGGCCGATGATATACTCATCCAGAACCGCCACCATCTCCTTGGGCGTGGGGATCACGTCGGGGATATCGGGCGCGACGGGGTCCTCATCCGGCTCATCCCCCAGGATGTTCACGCACAGCCGGACACACTCGTTGCAGATATAGGCGCCCGGGCCGGCGATAATGCGCTCCACCTGCTCCTGATGCTTGCCGCAGAAGGAACAGCGCACCGATTTATAGTCGTCTCTTGCCATATTCTGGTCTTCCTTTCGGGAAAGCACCAAAGAGCGGGGACCCAGTCCCCCGCTCTTTGGCTCGCTCAGCGATTCGTGATGATCTTATCAATGAGGCCGTACTCCAGAGCCTCCTCAGCGGTCATGAAATTGTCCCGCTCACAGTCGGCGGTGACCTGCGCCAGATCTCTGCCGCAGTTGTCCGCCAGAATCTGCGTCACCCTCTTTTTGATGGTTTCCAGCCGTTTCAGGTGGAGGGCCATATCGGTGATCTGCCCCTGGGTTCCGGCGGAGGGCTGGTGGATCATGATCTCGGCGTTGGGCAGGGCCATACGCTTGCCCTTGGCCCCGGAGGAGAGCAGAAACGCGCCCATAGAGGCCCCCATTCCCACACAGATGGTGGACACATCACATTTGATGTACTGCATGGTGTCATAGATGGCCATGCCGTCGGGGATGGAGCCGCCGGGGCTGTTGATATAAAACTGGATGTCCTTGTCCGGGTCCTGGGCCTCCAGATAGAGCAGCTGGGCCACCACCAGAGACGCCGTTGTGGCGTTGACCTCCTCGCCCAGAAACACGATTCGGTCGTTGAGCAGCCGGGAAAAGATGTCATAGGACCGCTCACCGCGGCTGGTCTGTTCAACTACATATGGAACCAAACTCATAGTGCTTCTCCTTTCAGATGGGGGAATATCCGCAATGTCTGCCGGTGCTGGCTATTATACCCAGATTTCAGCGGAGCTTATTCCCTCCCACTCTCAAAAAGGGGCAGATCCCGCTTACGCCTCGGTTTTCTCTGCCTCGTCCGCCTCGTCGGCCTTGTCCTCGGCCTTCTTTGCGGCCTTTTTCGGCTTCTTGGCGGAGTTCTTCACCAGCTCCAGGGCCTTGCGCACCGACAGGTCGTGGCGCAGGTCCTCCTCCCGGATGACGGAACGGACCTTGTCCGCCTCCATGCTGTACTGCTCCGCCAGCTTGCCGATCTCCTCGTCCACCTCGGCGTCCGAAATCTCAATGCCCTCTGCGGCGGCCACGGCCTCCAGCGCCAAATCGCTGCGCACGGCGCGGTCGGCGGCGGTTTTGGACTGGGCCCGCATATCGTCCATGGACAGGCCCATCATCCGCAGATAGTCCTCAAACTTGATGCCCTGGCTCTGGATACGGTTGGCGTAGTCGTCCAGCATCTTGTCGGCCCGGTAGTCGATCATGGCCTGGGGGACCTCACACTCCAGATTTTCAATCAGGGCGGTGATGACGGCCTCCTCGAAGTCGCGGTCGGCCTGCTCCTGGCGGCGGGCCTTCAGCTTTTCGCCCAGGTCCTTCTTGAACTCATCCAGGGTTTCAAACTCGGACACATCCTTGGCAAACTCGTCGTCCACCTCGGGCTCCTGCTTTTCCTTCACCTCATGGACCTTGACCTTGAATACCACCTGGGCGCCGGCCAGCTCGGGGGTGTAGTTCTCGGGGAAGGTGATGTCCAGGTCCTTCTCGTCGCCGGCCTTCATGCCGATGACCTGATCCTCAAAGCCGGGGACAAAGGAGCCGGAGCCCAGCTCCAGGCTGTAGTTCTCACCCTTGCCGCCCTGGAACGGCACGCCGTCTTTAAAGCCCTCAAAGTCGATGACGGCGGTGTCGCCCTTCTTGGCCTTGCGCTCCACGCTCACCAGCCGGGAGGCCCGGTCGATGTAGGGCTTCAGCTCTCCCTTGATGTCGGCGGCGGACACCTTCACGTCCGCCTTGCCCACGGGCAGGCCCTTGTAGTCCTTGACAGAGGCCTCGGGCTTCACAGTGACGGTGGCTTTGAAGGTAAAGCCGTCGGCGCTGACATCCAGCACCTCCAGCTGGGGATAGGCCACAGGGTCAATGCCCGTCTCCTTCAGGGCGGCCTCGTAGGCGTCGGGATAGGCCAGGGAGATGGCGTCCTCAAAGAAGATTTCCGCGCCGTACATCTTTTCCACCATCTTCCGGGGGGCCTTGCCCTTGCGGAAGCCGGGGACGTTGATGCGGTTCTTCTGGCGGCTGTACACCTTGTCGATGGCGGACTGGAACTCGGCGGCTCCGACCTCGATCACCAGTTCATAGGTGCTGTTTTCTTTTTTCTCATTGCTCTTGATGTTCATGGTGTGTTCCTCCAAGCTCGGCCCGCCCAAACATGACACCGGGCCTTCTTTCTAAGTAATCCAACCTATTCTATCAGATAGGCGCAAAGATTTCCACTGTTTTTTTGTTCAATCCAAAATTTTTTTTGGACGGAATCCAACAAAGTCCGCAGACACCAGGTGGTAATCCACCGTTCCCTGTCCTCCCTCCACGGCCAGCCGGTGGCTGGGGCCGTGGAGGTGCCCGTAGCAGCAGGCGCGTACACCGTACTGCTCCAGCAGGTCGATGATCTCCTGGCACCGGTATCCCCGGTACAGGGGCGGATAGTGGAGAAAGCACAGCTTCTCCCGCTCCCCCGCCGCCTTCAGCGACGCCTCCAGACGGATCAGCTCCCGCTTGAACACCTTTTCCCAGTGGGGGGTTCCGTTTTCTTCAAAGAACCAGCCCCTGGTTCCGCACAGGGCAATTTCCCCGTACAGGGCGCAGTTGTTGTGGAGAATGTGGAGCCGGCGGAAGCCGTTGGCCTGAAAAAAAGCGTTCATCTTGGCCGCGGTGTTCCACCAGTAATCGTGGTTGCCCTTGATCAGCCATTTTTCCCCCGGAAGGCCGCTGTCCAGAAACGCGAAATCCTCCCGGGCCTCCTCCAGATTCATCCCCCAGGACAGGTCCCCGCAGAGCACCACCGTATCGCCGTCATCCACACAGGCGAAACCATCCCGGAGCTTGTTCACATAACCCTCCCAGCCGCCGCCGAATACGTCCATGGGCTTGTTGGAACCCAGGGAGAGATGGGTATCGCCGATGGCATAGAGAGCCATGTTATCACCTCTTACTTCAGGAAGTCCAGCACACAGCCCTTCATAGCGGATTTTTCCGACACCCGGTCAAAACGGCGGCGGCGCTTTTTCAGACGGGCCAGCGGCATGGGGGTGGGCACCCCCGTAACCTCGGTGAGCTGATCCAGGATATCCAGCCCGGGCTTTTGCTCCCTCACGCCCAGGGCGTCCAGCACGCTGGAGCAGAATTTGAAGGGGCTGGCGGTGGACACCACAATGGTGGGCGTGGTGTCTCCGCTCTCCTCCCGGTACTCGTCCAGCACATGGAACGCCACGGCGGTGTGGGGATCAATGAGATAATTCCGCTCATTCCACATCCGGGCGATCATGGCCTGGGTTTGCTGGTCGTCGCAGTACCCGGCGCTGAACTCCTTTTTCAGCTTGGTGCGGATGGAGCTGTCCACCCGATAGCTGCCGTACTCCGCCAGCTGCGACATATACTCCCGAACCAGCCTGTCATCCCGGCCGGACAGCTCGAACAGCATCCGCTCCAGGTTGCTGGAAATCAGGATGTCCATGGAGGGGGAAAGCGTATTATAGAAGGTGCGGTTCCGGTCATAGGTCCCGGTATTGATGAAGTCGGTGAGCACATTGTTCTGGTTGGACGCACAGATCAGCCGGTCGATGGGAATCCCCATGGCTTTGGCGTAGTAGGCGGCCAGAATATTGCCGAAATTTCCGGTAGGCACGCACACATTGACAGCCTGACCCTTGGAGATGGCCCCGGCCTTCAGCAGGTCGCAGTAGGCGGAGGCGTAGTACACGATCTGGGGCAGCACCCGGCCCCAGTTGATGGAGTTGGCGGAGGACAGGAAGTAACCCCGCTCCGCCAATTCCGCGGCCAGCGCCTCATCGGAGAACAGGGTTTTTACCCCGGCCTGGGCATCGTCGAAGTTGCCCACCACGGAGCAGACCCCCACGTTGCCTCCCTCCTGGGTGACCATCTGGAGCTCCTGAATCTCGGACACGCCGTCTTTGGGATAAAACACCAGAATCCGGGTCTTGTCCACATTGCGGAACCCCTCCAGGGCGGCCTTGCCCGTGTCGCCCGAGGTGGCGACCAGAATGCACACCGTTTTTTTCTCATCGTTTTTGTCCAGCGACGCGGTGAGCAGGTGGGGCAGCACCTGAAGGGCCATATCCTTAAACGCGCAGGTGGGGCCGTGCCACAGCTCCAGACAATAGGTGCTGTCATCCAGCTTGACCACCGGGGCGATATCTTCGCTGGAGAACTTTCCTCCGCCGTAAGCTTCAGCGGCGTAAGCCGTGAGCTCGGAGGCGGCGAAGCCCTCCAAAAAGCTGTTCATGATGTACACCACACGCTGCTGATAAGACATCTCTTTCATGGTTTCCACCGCGGAGGCAGGCAGACGGGGCAGCACCGCCGGGGTGAGAAGCCCGCCGTCTGGAGCCAGCCCTTTGGCGATGGCCTGAGCGGCGCTCATGCGCAGATCTTTATTTCTCGTGCTCAGATAATTCATGGTCATCTCACTACTCTCATTAAATTATTGTAAAACAGGTCTTGGACGACCGTTTCGCTGTATCCATGGCGGAGCAGATGCTCATAGAGCCGGGGCAGGCTGTCGATTGCGGGCAGGTCCCGGATGGTGTCGCATCCATCCCAGTCGCCGCCCAGCGCCGCGCTGGCCTCCCCGCCCAGCGCCAGAATATGGTCCAGGTGAGCCCGCACCATATCCAGGTCCCGGCTTCCACCTACGAAATCCTCATAGAAATTCAGGCCGATCACACCTTGATTTTTTATTATCGCATTTATTTGCCCATCCGTCAAGTTCCTTGTGTGATCCCACACCGATTTTGCGTTGGAGTGGCTGGCGATAAAGGGCCGGCGGGCCAGTTCCGTCACATCCCAGAATCCGGCCTCCGACAGGTGGGACACGTCCACCAGAATATGCAGGTCCTCCATTTTGGATACAAATTCCCGGCCCAGCGGAGAAAGCCCTCGTTCGGGCTCCTCCCGGGCGGACCCCGAAAGGGCGTTGGCGTGATTCCATGTAAGGTTGATTGCCTTTACTCCATCTTCCGCGGCCTGACCCAGGCGGGCTGGGTCGCAGCCCAAGAGCTCCCCGCCCTCCACAGTCAGAAACGCGGCGGCTTTCCCCTGGCGGTTTGCCTGTTCCGCCTCGTCCGCGTTGCGGCACTGGACGATCAGATCCGCATTCTGGGCCATCTGGCCCTTGAAGCAGCGCAGAAGGGCGTGGTAAGCCCGTTCCACCGAATCCCCGCCGGCCGGGTAGCCGGTATAGCCGTCTGCGGTCCACAGGGCAAAAAACTGGCAATACCGCCCAAATTTCGACGTCCGCTCCAGGGAAAGCATCCCGCCATTGCAGTCCAAACCTTCATATTCCCGCCAGCAGCGGGAAATGGTGTCACAGTGGGCGTCAAATACGGAAATTGGCTCCACAGGCATCCCCCTAAAATGCGTTTTCGATGTAGTATATGTCCGGTTTTTCCGTACGCACCCCCTGGGGCGCGTACACCTCCGCCACGTCAAACCGGGGCTGAAGTCCGGTGGGGTGGCTCATTAAATAGAACTGGGCGGCCAAACGCAGCTTTTTCTGCTTGGAAAGGGTTACCGCTTCACAGGCCGCGCCGTACCGGCCGTCCTTGCGCAGCTTGACCTCCACAAAGGCCAGGTATGTCTCATTTTCCGCCACGATATCCAGTTCGCCCAGGCGGCAGCGGAAGTTTCTGGCCGCGATGCGCCAGCCCTGCTGACGAAGCCGCTCCGCCACCTGCTCCTCGCCCCACTGGCCCAGACGCAGGGCTCCCGCTCCCCCGCCGCTCACAGGTTTTTCAGAAAGGTGCGGCGGTGGATGGCACAGGGGCCAAACTCCCGCAGCAGCTCATAGTGGCGTCTGGTGGGGTAGCCCTTGTGCCGCTCAAATTCGTACTGGGGATAGCGCGCCGCCATGTCCCGCATATAGCGGTCCCGGCTGACCTTGGCCAGGATGGACGCAGCCGCAATAGACATTGACAAGCTATCCCCCTTTACAATTGTTTTGTGGGCTGTGGTGATTGCGCACCGGCTTCCGTGATCCCGGTTCCCGTCGATGAGGGCGAAATCTGCCGGTTTTGTCAGGGCGTCAATGGCCAGCTGCATGGCTTTGATGCGGCTGTTCAAAATGTCGATTTCGTCGATTTCCCGGGGCTCCACCCAGGCAACCGACCATGCCGCAGCCTGGGTCGTAATCTGACGATACAGCGTATCCCGCCGCTTTTCCGTTACCCGCTTGGAGTCGTCCAACCATGGCAGCTCCAGCCCATCCGGCAGAATGACCGCCCCGGCGTACACCCGGCCTGCCAGAGGACCGGCCCCGGCTTCGTCACAGCCGCAGACAGCCCGGAATCCCCGGGCCGCAGCTTCCCGCTCCAATTCCCAGCCCGGCATAGGCCCTCTCCTCTCTACCATTCTTCCGGCGTCTCGAGTGTAAAGCGTCCAAGCTTGCCGCCACGAAATTCGTCCAGCAATACTCTGGCCATCCGCTCCGAGTCTGCCTCACCGCCGGAAACCAGCATTCCCCGCTTTTTGGCGGCCCGCTCCAGCAGTTCCCAGCCCGGAAGGGCGTCCTGTGCCGACAGCTTGTACCGCTCTTCCAGCGTGTGGGGGTATCGGTCCCGAAGCAGTTCCAGCAGGGCGCAGGCCAGCTCCTCCACATCCGTTACCTCGTCCTTCACCGCGCCGGTGAACGCCAGATGCAGCCCGGTTGTCTTATCCTCAAACTTGGGCCAGAGAATGCCCGGCGTATCCAACAGTTCCAGCCCGGAATCCACACTCACCCACTGCTTGCCGCGGGTGACGCCGGGCCGGTCGCCCGCTTTGGCCGACTTGCGCTTTGCCACCTTATTGATGAAGGTGGACTTCCCCACATTGGGCACCCCCACCACCATGGCCCGGATGGGCCGGCCCACCTGACCCTTGGCATTCCAGGCGGCCAGCTTGTCCCGGAGCACATGCTTTGCGGCGCTGGAAAACTGATTCACTCCCTTGCCTGACTTGGCGTCCGTCTCCAGCACCCCGTGTCCCCGCTCCCTAAACCACGCCGCCCAGCGGGCGGTCATGGCAGGATCGGCCTGGTCGACCCGGTTGAAAATAATCAATCGGGGCCGGTCCCCCGCCATGGCGTCGATGTCCGGGTTCCGGCTGGAAATGGGGATGCGGGCGTCCACCACCTCCGCCACCAGATCCACCAGCTTCACGTCGTGCTCCATCTGCCGCCTGGTTTTGGTCATATGTCCGGGATACCACTGAATGTTCAAAGGACCGGCCTCCTCTTCCGACAGCGTCTTTTAATAAAAGAGGAGCGGTCACCCGCTCCTCTTTTCCTGCGCAACTTACAGGTCCTCTTTGACCTTGGCGGCCTTGCCCACGCGGTCACGCAGGTAGTACAGCTTGGCCCGGCGGACCTTGCCCTTGCGGACAGTCTCCACCTTCTCAATAGTGGGGGCGTGCAGGGGGAACACCTTCTCCACGCCTACGCCATAGGAAATGCGGCGGACGGTGAAGCTCTCCTCAATCCCGCCGTGCTTCTTGGCGATCACGGTGCCTTCAAACACCTGAATACGCTCACGGCTGCCCTCTTTGACCCGGATGTGCACACGAACGGTGTCGCCCACACGGATAGAAGGAACCTCTTCCTTCATGTACTTGTCGCTGAATTGCTGAAGCAGATCCATTTGTATTTTCCTCCTAGTTTCAGGCGTTCATGCGTCTGTCCTTGTGGCCGCGCAGAGGACCGCCCTTTTTCAGACTGTAGAAGTATACCACAGTACCGCTTCGTTTGCAATAGTTTTTTCTGCTTTCCGGCAAATATTTATCCGCTGCTCCGGCGCATCACCCCAGCCAGCAGCCACAGCGCCGTGAAAAGCAGCGTCACATTGGCATACCAGATGGCGGCAACCACTCCGGTCCCTACCAGCAACCCCACCAAACATCCGGCCAGTGCGGTGGTCAGCCGGTCCGCCCAGTCCGGGTCCAGAATCATGGACAGCAGGCCGTATACCACCCGCCCGCCGTCCAGCGGACAAATCGGCAGCAGATTAAACACACCCACCGCCAGGGTCATTGCCGCCGCAATCCCCCAGCCCGCCGCGGAAAACAGACCGCCGGCCAGCAGATTGGCCGCCGGTCCGGCCAGGGCAACCAGGCTGTCCTGCAGGTACCCAGGCTGTATGCGGTAGCCTATGTGCAGCTCCGCACCCACCGCTGTCAGAGACAGCCGCTCCACCCGCCCGCCCAGAACAGCCGCCATGGCGATATGTCCCAGTTCATGGAACAGGCAGGCCAAAAGCCCCCAGGGCAGCAGCCCCACTCCCTCATCCAGCCAGAACAGCGCTCCCAGCAGCAGAAGGAAGCCGGGACTCACCGCGATCTCCGGCCTGGGCCATTCATGAGAGGTCCACATAATAGGCAGGGTCCAGGCGGATGTTGTCTTTCTCTATGGTCAGATGGAGGTGAGAACCTACCGCATTGCCCGTATGGCCTACCAGCGCCACAGTTTGGCCGCAGGCCACCTGATCCCCTTTGTGGACCAGCAGTTTGCTGCAATGGGCGTAAAAGCTGCTTACGTTGTTGTCATGGCGGATTTTTAAATAATTCCCAAACTCATCGCTTTGCCCGATATACTCCACCGTTCCAGAGGAAAAAGCCCCAATTTCCGTTCCCTCTGCCGCGCCGATGTCCAACGCCAGATGAAACTCGTTTTTGCCGCTGATCGGGCTGTCCCGATAGCCGAACCCAGAGGTGACGGCGCCGTTTACCGGCACGGCGGTTTCACTCAGCCCCAGCTCATAAAAAGCCATGCTCACGTTCCTGGGCAGCTTGACTCCGTCCTCCGTGTACTCCTGGGCCACAGCCGTTACCACTTCCGGTCCGGCGGGCTCTGAGGCCGAAGGAAGGGGACTGTCCTCCGGCGGCTGGGGTTTTACCGCGGGGAAGCCTGTCCGGGCCAGGATTCCATGGGTTCCCAAAAATTCCAATCCCCAGTCCGGTGTCTGGCTCAGTAGCACAATGGAGCCCGCCGGCTTCTCCGGAACCGCCGGAGACGGATGGTCCGGCTCAATCTCTGCCTCACCGCCCAGCAGCGTGATGCACAGCGCCTCCAAAGCCCCTTGAAATGTCTCTCCTTGGGACAGGGCGGCGCCAAACTGCTGAAAAGCCATACGAAAATCCACATTGGCAGCCGCTGCCTCCTGCCACGCGGACAGCTGGGCCGGAAACACACCCCGTCCGATGTATACCAGCAAGAACAGAGAAAAGCTGACGCCCAGCTGGAGAAGCCTGCGCCGGTCCGCGTCGTCCCCGCTGCCGGACCTCCTGGTCCTCTGCGGCGGCCTGTGTCTCCTGCCTGCCGCTCCCCGTCTGGATGCCCCGTCCACATCGACCCCTCCTTTGTCCACACAGTCTGCACTACTGTATGTGACAAGTCCGGGTTTTATGCAAACCTTTTCCATAGGGAGCACTTAGGCTGTCCATGCATTTAGATTGGCACCCAAAACCAAACCGCAGCCCAGCGAAAGCGGTTACGGTTTGGAGCGGAGCCGCCGAGCGGCGGATTTTGAAAAAGCCGCCGCAAGCGATATGGCGCTTGCGGCGGCATGGAGCGGGTGAGGGGAATCGAACCCCCGTGTTCAGCTTGGGAAGCTGACATTCTACCATTGAACTACACCCGCAAGTTCTTTTGCATTATAGCAGACTTGAAGGAAAAATGCAAGCTTTTTTTACCAGCTCGCTTTCCAGAATATGGTTTACAGCTTTTTCACAAAAAACCCTTTACAAATCATTCAATCATTGCTATAATACACAATAAGAAATGTATTGGAGGTGATGACTATGAAGGTCCTCTTCCTGAATGTCCCCGTTGATATCGACGAGTTGATCTTCGCCGGAGAGACTACCGTTCCCAGCGACCGCTGAGCACGACGTGTTTTCAATGGTATCAGATTTGACTCGTCCCTGTTGAGGGACGTTTTTATTTTACCTGCAAACCGGGGACACCGCCTGTTCGGGCGATGTCCCCGGTTTTCTTATCCCGGGCCGAATTACCGGCTCCGGCTGTTTCTGCCCAGGAAACGGAGCAGATAGAGGAACAGATTGATGAAGTCCAGGTACAGCTGGAGGGCGGAAAAGACAGACGCCTTTTGCAGCATAACCGCATCGCCGCAGAAATACTCGTAATTTGCCTTTACTTTCTGAACGTCGTAGGCCGTGAAGCAGAGGAATACCACAATACCCACCATGCATACAATCTGCTCCAGCCCGGACAAGTCAATAAACATGGTCAGCAGGCCTGCCAGCACCAAAAAAATCAGGCCGCCGATCAGCAGGGGGCGCAGCCTGGACAGATCGGTTTTGGTAAACCGGCCATAGAGGGCAAATCCGCCGAAAAACATGGCGGTCAGCCCGAAAATAAAGATCAGATTCACCACCTCAAAGGCCGCAAAGTATACGGAAAACACCACGCCGTTGAGGATGGAGTAAAGGGCAAACAGCACCCGGGTGGTCCCCACCGACCGCTCCAGGATTCCGGCGGACATGACCATCACCACCACCAGCTCCGCAATCAGAAGGATAGGCATGATATACGGGATGGAAAACATATAGTACACCCCGCCGGTGAGGGCCAGAGCCGCAGCCAGCAAAAAGGTAATCATCAGGCCCACAAACATCCACCCAAAGGTTTGCGCAATATACTGGTTCAGCGTGAGCGCACCCTGGACATACGCGCTGTCAAAGTCGTAACGGTTAAAATTTCGTTCTTCCATCGTCAGCTCTCCTTATCCACTTGCTTCATCTGCTTCAAATTTCCGATTTTTTGGGCACGGCGGTCCAGCTCGGCCAGCACGTCCCCCAGTGGGATCTCCTTTTCCGCCATCATGACCATCAAATGGTAGATCAGGTCGGAGATCTCCCCTACCGTATCGGCGGGAATGTCATTTTTCGCAGCAATAATGGTCTCTGCGCACTCCTCACCCACCTTTTTCAGAATTTTATCCAGCCCCTTGTCAAAGAGGTAGCAGGTATACGATCCCTCCTGTGGGTGGGCTTTTCGGTCCAAGACCACCTGATACAGTGTTTCCAGCGTGTTGCCCATCAATCATTCCTCCAGAAAATTACCAATTTTATTATAACTCAATTCGGTTAAAAAAGCAACTGCGGGCTCCGGTGTGGCAGACAGGGCCGTCAGCTGTGCAGAGATAGAGCAGCGTATCGGTGTCGCAGTCGGCAAATACCTCACGCACATGGAGAAAATTACCGCTGGTCTCCCCTTTATTCCACAGTTTTTTACGGCTCCGGCTCCAAAACCAGGCTGTTCCGGTCTGGATTGTGCGCTCCAGCGCCTCCCGGTTGGTAAAGCCCAGCATGAGCACTTCCCTGCTGGCCTGCTCCTGAATGATCACAGGAATCAAATCGGATTTTTGAAACAGCAGATCCAAGTCAAACATAAAATACTCCTCCCTGAGCGGCGCCTCACCGCACTGGAATTCCCCGGGCGTCCAGATAATGCTTCACCTGAGGCACCGTCAATTCACCAAAGTGGAACAGAGACGCCGCAAGCGCCGCGTCGCACCCCGTCTCCTCAAACACCTGGGCAAAATGCTCCAGGCTGCCGCCGCCGCCGGAGGCGATCACTGGAATCGAGACGGCATGTGTCACTGCGCGGGTCATCGCGAGATCAAAACCAGCTTTGGTTCCGTCCGCATCCATGGAAGTGAGCAGAATTTCCCCCGCTCCCAGCGCCTGCCCCCGCTGCGCCCATGCCACGGCATCCATTCCGGTGGGGATACGGCCTCCGGCCACCACCACCTCATACCAGCCCTCAGGGCGGCGGCGGGCGTCAATGGCCAGCACCACGCACTGGGAGCCAAAGCGCTGAGCGGCACGGGCAATCAAGGTATTATCCTTTACAGCTGCTGAGTTGACAGAAATCTTGTCTGCCCCGGCCCGGAGAAGGCGCTGGAAATCATCCAGAGTGCGGATTCCGCCCCCTACCGTCAGCGGGACAAACACCTGGGCGGCGGTGCGCTCCACCACATCGGCCACGGTGTCCCGTGCGTCGCTGGTGGCGGTAATGTCCAAAAATACAATTTCATCTGCGCCCTGGTCGGAATAGTATTTGGCCAACTCCACCGGATCTCCCGTGTCCCGGATGTTCACAAAGTTGACTCCCTTCACCACCCGGCCGTCCCGCACGTCCAAACATGGAATGATACGCTTGGCTAACATGGCAAGCCCTCCAAATAGCGGTCGATGTCTTTTTGAGACTTCAAAACCACCGTTTTTTCCGGGTACTGCTCCAAAACCCGTTGGAATTTTTCCCGTCTCCGCTGGGTGCGGCCTTCCCAGAGCAGCCACCACACGAACTCCCGGTCCATCTTCTCACAACAGCCGTCCGCCATATCCGGCCGGGTTTTTCCACGAAAGCGGACGTAGCGTTTCCACGCACGCCAGAAACAAATCAGGCGGGGAAAATTCAAAAAAACAATGGTATCCGCCTCATTCAGACGGCGTTCATATTCAAAATTTGAGTAGGTTCCGTCAATGACCCAAGCGGGATTCTCCATAAACTCGTGAACCATCCGATGGGCCTCCGCCCGGTCCCGCTCTTCCCAGTTCGGCGTGAACTGCACCGTGTCAAAATGGAGCACCGGGATGCCGTACCGCTTCCCCAGCGCCCGGGCCAGCGTGGACTTCCCCGCCCCGCTGTAGCCGATCACCGCGATTTTCACCGCTGGGGCCCCGCTTCCCGGATTGCCTGGGCCAGGTCGATGGTCCCAGCGTAATACGCCTTGCCGATGATGGCCCCGTACAGCCCCATGTCCCGGAGCCGCTTTACATCGTCCAAGGTAGTTACGCCGCCGGAGGCCACGATATCACATGTCACCGCCCTTTGCAGGGCGGCCAGCTGGTCCAAACTGGGTCCGGACAGCATCCCGTCGGCAGCAATATCTGTAAAGATGATCGTCTTTACACCTTTTTCCTCCATCTGCTGGGCGAGCTCCAGCCCGCTGTACCCGGAATCCTTTTCCCAGCCCGCTGTGCGCACCCTGCCGTCCAGGCAGTCAATTCCCACCGCCACATGGCTGCCGTACCGCTTCAACGCGTAGTCCACTACCTCGGGATTGGTGACGGCGGCGGAACCGATGACAAGCCGGACAACGCCTGCGCCGGCCACTTTGTCCACATCTTCGCAGGTTTTGATGCCTCCGCCCAGCTCCACAGACAGGCCGGACCGCTCAATGACCTCAGTGATATGCGGAACATTTCTCCGAATACCGTCCCGGGCCCCATCCAGGTCCACCATGTGAATCCAGGCAGCACCGGCGGCGGCAAAGGACAGCGCTGTCTCCATTGCGCTGTCCGCCACCTGGCTGGCTGTGGAAAACGCCCCTTTTTTCAGCCGGACACACCGTCCGTCCTTCATATCAATGGCTGGTAAAATAATCATCGGCTTAAATCTCCAAAATTCTTCAGAATTTGCAGCCCCGCCTCGCCGCTCTTTTCCGGGTGGAACTGACAGCCGTACACCCCATTGTGGGAGACGGCCGCGACAACAGACGGGCCATACTGCGTGCGGGCAATCACATCCTCCTCATGGGCGGCATAGCCGCAGAAGGAGTGGACGAAATACACATAGGTTCCGTCGTCCAGCCCCCGGAACAGCGGGGAGCCGTTTTGAAATTCCAGGCTGTTCCATCCAATATGGGGCAGCTTAAAATCAGTCTGAATCAGCTCAACGCTTCCACTGACAAGTCCTAATCCTTTACAGCTTCTCCCCTCTTCTCCCCGGTCGAACAGCAGCTGCATTCCCAGGCAGATCCCCAGGATCGGCTTGCGGCCCGCCTGGGCCAGCAGGGTCTGATCCAGTCCCGTCTCCCGCAGTTTGTCCGCCGCGTCCGGGAAGGCCCCGACCCCCGGGAGAATAATCGAATCCGCCCGTTCCAGCTCGGCGGCATTTCCCGTGACCATCGTACCGCGTCCAACATAGTTCATGGCGTTGACTACGCTTTTCAGGTTGCCCACACCGTAGTCCACGATGGCTGTGTAATTCATCACAACGCCCCCTTGGTGGACACCACCGAGTCCCCCACAATCTGTACGGCCTCCTTCAGCGCCAGCCCCAGCGACTTGAACAGCGCCTCTGTGATGTGGTGGGCATTCTCCCCATATTCACACGTTTGATGTAACGTAATCCCGCCGTTCATGGCAAACGCCCGGGCAAACTCCACCGTCAGACAGCTGTCGTATCCGCCGATCATCGGCTGCGGCATGGCGGCATCAAATACCAGATAGGGGCGGTTTGAGATATCCAGCACCGTACGGCACAGCGCCTCGTCCATGGGGACGTAGGATACGCCATAGCGGCGGATTCCTCTTTTGTCTCCCACCGCCTCCCGGAACGCCTGACCCAGCACAATCCCAACATCCTCCACCGTGTGGTGTCCGTCCACGTGGATGTCGCCCAGGGCAGACAATTCCAGGCCAAATCCGGCATAAAAAGCCAAGGCGGTTATCATATGGTCAAAAAAGCCGATGCCGGTGGAGACATTGATCTCTCCCCCGTCCAGGCAGAGGGTAAGGCTGATATCCGTCTCTTTTGTCGTGCGCTGTACAACCGCCTGCCGCATACAAGTTCCCCCTATTCTTCCGCAAATACTCTGTACCTCTGCTGTAAACAGTTTTTTTCAGGCCCTCACATCTCATTCAAACCGGACCTGAATGGAATTGGCGTGAGCCGTAAGCTTTTCCGCCTGGGCCAGCGTGATGATTTCCCGGGAGATGGGCTCCAGGGATATCCGGTCAAATTCCAGCACACTCATGGTTTTTAAAAAGCTGTCCACACTCAGCGGAGAGAAAAACCGCGCCGTACCGCTGGTGGGAAGTACGTGGTCCGGGCCCGCCAGGTAGTCCCCCAGGGGCTCCGGCGTATAGGCCCCCAGGAATACCGCCCCCGCATTTTTCACCATGGGAAGAAGCGCCCGGGGCGATTCCGTCACAATTTCCAGGTGTTCCGGGGCAATCTCGTTGGCCAGCGCCACACATGCCTCCAGGCTGTTGCACACAATGGCACAGCCAAAGTCCCGCAGAGATGCCTCCATGATCTCCGAGCGGCTGAGATAGCCGGTCTGCCGGATGATTTCCCGGTCCACCGCCCCGGCCAGCACCAGGGAATCGGTGAGCAGCACAGCCGAGGCCAGCCTGTCGTGTTCCGCCTGGCTCAGCAGATCGGCCGCAATATATTTCGGATCGGCAGTCTCGTCGGCAATGACCAGCACCTCCGACGGCCCGGCAATCATGTCGATGTCCAGCTGGCCGTAGGCCAGCCGCTTGGCGGCGGCAACATAGGCATTCCCCGGTCCTACCAGCTTATCCACCTTTGGAATGAAGCCCGCTCCATAGGTGAGCGCGGCCACCGCCTGGGCTCCGCCTACGGCAATCACCCGGTCCACACCCGCAATTTTTGCCGCCGCCAGCACCCCGTCGCTGAGGTTTTCCGTGGGCGGCGTCACCATGACAATCTCGTCCACCCCAGCCACCTTGGCCGGAACCGCATTCATCAGCACCGAGCTGGGGTAGGCGGCGGTGCCTCCGGGGACATAGATCCCCACCCGGCTCAGGCCGCGGACGATCCTCCCCACCCGTCCTCCGTCGGGAGAGGTCCACTCCGCGGAGCGGGCCAGCAGCTTTTCATTGTAATCCCGGATATTCCGGGCGGCATGCTCCAGCGCGGCGATGAGCGTCGCCGGACAGGCGCCATACGCCTGCTCCAACCGCTCCTTCGGCACTTCATAAGGCGCTTTGCGGTCAAACTGGCGGGAGTAGCGCTCCACCGCCGGCAAACCCTCCGCACGCACGTGTTCCATAACAGCCTGGACGGACCGCTCGATGTCGGCGTTCCGCGCCGCCGCCCGTCCCCGCATGGCATCCAACTGGCGGCGTTCGGCGGCGCCGTCCGCTTGAATGATGGCAATCATGCCTCTCCCTCCAATTCCCGCTCCACGCGGGATAAAAAGTCGGCGATCTCGCTTCTGTACAGCTTCATGGACGCCGTATTTACAATGAGCCGTGCCGACACCTGGGCCACGTCCTCAATGGGCTCCAAGCCGTTTTCTCTTAAGGTTGCGCCCGTCTCCACGATGTCCACAATACCGTCGGCCAGATCGAGAATGGGGGCCAGCTCCACGCTGCCCTCAATTTTGATGATGTCCACATCCATCCCCTTGCCCTCAAAAAAGGCCCGGGTCACATTGGGATATTTGGACGCCACCCGGCGGGTTTTATAGGTCCCGTAAAAGTCGCTCCCCTTTTTCACCGCCAGGGCAAACCGGCACCGGCCAAAACCCAGATCCAGCACCTCGTAAAAGGCCCCGCCCTTTTCCAGAATCGTGTCCTTGCCCACCACGCCCAGGTCGCACACGCCGTGCTCCACATAGGTGATGACGTCGGGAGCTTTGGCCAGCACCGCATCCAGGGGGTAGTTGGGCAGAGAATGGATCAGCCGCCGGCCGGAATTTCGTACCGGGGTGCAGTCCAGCCCCATGGCCTCAAACAGCTCCACCGATTTGTCCTGTAGGCGCCCTTTGGTCAGGGCAATCCGCATCCGTTCGCTCATACCGTCAGCCACCTCTCTCCCTCGCCGTCCAGCAGCAGCACCTGCCGCGCCCCCTTTTCTCTGGCCAGATTCTTTGAGCTGTCCAGCGTCCGGCAGGGGGATAACTCACAGCTTCCGGCGGGGCGGCTGTCCATCGCGGCCAGCGCCCGGGCCAGAAGGCCGGGACCGTAGTGGATGACAGTTTCCAGCTTTGGCGCCTCCACGGCGAGGCAGGCCCCCACCGCGTCCACGTCCACGGCAAAGCCGATGGCCTCCGCCCGACGGCCGAACTGCTCCATGAGGCCGTCATACCGGCCTCCGGACAGCACGGGAGCCCCCGCGCCCTCGGCATAGCCCCGGAACACCAGCCCGGTGTAGTAGTCCAACTGATGGACCAGTCCCAGATCAAACCGGACGCAGGCTCCATATCCGGCGGCGGACAGCTCGGAATGCAGCCGCCGCAGGTGGTCCAGACTGTCACAGGGCCCGGCCAGCGCCTGGGCCTCGTCCAGCACCTCCACCCCGCCGAACAGATAGGGCAGGCGGCGCAGGGCGGCATAGGCGTCCTCTCCCCGGTAGGGCTCCAGCAGATCGTTGAGCAGCGCGAAATTCTTCCCCTCGATGGCGGAGCGCAGCCGCTCCAGCTCCTCCCAGGGCATGTTCATCCGGCCGGCCAGCGCCCGGTAGAACCCGGCGTGGCCCAGCTCGATGTGGAACTGACCCAGCCCGCAGGCCCGCAGGGCGTCCACCGCCATGGCCACCATCTCCAGGTCCGCCTTGTCCCCCACCGCGCCGATCATCTCCACGCCGCACTGGGCGATCTCACGGCTGCCGCCCGCATGGGCCAATCGGTCGCGGAACACGGTCTGGTCGTAGTACAGCCGCTGGGGCAGGGCCAGATTCTTCAGCTTGGTGGCCGCCACCCGGGCAATGGGGGCGGTGCAGTCGGGCCGCATGACCATGATCTTGCCGGAGCGGTCGATGATCTTCAGCATGGACTCCTGGGGAATGGGGTTGCCCGACTGGACGAACAGGTCGTAAAACTCCACCTCGGGGGTGATGACCTCGGTGTAGCCCCGGCGGCGGAACAGCTCCAC
>ERZ808040.570-NODE-570-length-30633-cov-17.142689_pt1 | contig 30633 bp, 43 predicted proteins | sample MGYA00380191_ERZ808040 | MGnify/ENA primary metagenome ERZ808040 (study PRJEB31490, sample SAMN06133395) | mouse gut metagenome | isolation source: J6 | host: mice | place: China: Chengdu | collected 2015-05 ...
TTTCCGCAGATGAGCGCCCGCCGCCAATAGTCCGGGGAGTTGATGACGCCCAGCTTGGCCAGCTTGTCCACCGCCTCCATCGCGCTGTAGTCCACCCACGGCAGCTTGCCGTGCTTGGTCCAGCGCCGGGTCCCGGCAGTGCCGGGGATGAGCTTTGCGGAGACATTCGAGCAGGTGGACCGCTGCACCCCGCCCAGCCACTTGGGCGTGGCCTCCACCACTTTGCCCTCTCCCACATACACCCCGATATGGCCGTCCAGCCACACCGCCTCGGCGGGGACAATCGTGGTAAAATCGGTGGACACCTCCAGGCAGTGGTCGATCATCTGCTTGGCGTCATAGTCGGGCACGCCGTTGCAGGCGTACCCCGCCCCGCCGTAGGTGCGGGTCATGTCGCCGCACCAGCCCCACAAAATGCCTTTGATGAGGCCCACGCAGTCGAAGATGAAGCCCCTACCCTTGATGGCGTTGGCCTTGGCCAGCCACTGCTGGTTGGTCTTAGCGTTGCCGCCCTGGGTGGTGGCCCTGGCAATCATTTTGTCGTTGGCGGGCCAGCCCCAGGGGCCCAGCATATAGGCCGTTTTGTAGTGGTCCACAATGTCCGTCAGCCTGCCGCACAGCTCCGCCGCCGTCATGAGATAGCTCATATTTCCCCCTCCTCCGTATAAATCCAGAAACATTTCCCCCAGCTGCGCCCGCCGCGCACAGTTCTCCGCGCTCTGATTGGCGGGCCGCTCAAACTGGAGCAGCACCGCGTCCGACGCCTCCCGCACCGTGGCGGCGGTCTTCAGCGCGGCCAGCACCCCCCGGAAACTCCCGGACAGCTCTTTGAGCAGAAAGTCCAGCTGCATTTCCAGGTCCCCGATGGACGTTCCCCTGGCCTTGGCATAGGCCAGCAGCGCCGCCTTGCGGCTGGGGTGCGTCCACTGGGCCAGCCCATACCCGGCGCAGTCCTTGGCGAAATTGGCGTAGGCCCCGCTGTCCACCGCCGCCGTATAGGAGGCGTCCGTGAACCCCAGCTTTTGCTCACAGCTGTTTTGGAGGTTCTGGGGGTTCAGCCCGCTCTCCGCCTGGAGGTTGCCCATCAGCCCCGCCGCCCCGGCGTCCGTGAGGCCCTTGGCTTTCAGGCAGTTCCAGATTTTTTCCTCGTTGGTTTTTCCCGTCAGCATGGCTTACTCTCCCTCCAACCCGCCGCCCTTGTCCGGCCAGCGGTTATTCTTGCTCAAATTCTCTACAACGGACTTAAACGCATACACCCCCACCGGCACGACAATTTCCGCCAGAGCCACCTGCGATAGCTGTTCCGCAATCTGCGGCTTGTCCAGGTAGGCCAAGATGTAGCTACACCATACCCACGCTATGCCATTGATTACGCACACCCAAACCAGGCGCTTCATGGTCTCCGGCGAAAACCACCTTGTGGTCTTTTGGCCCTGGCTCCGCTTTCCGCCCTGGACGGTGTTCCAATACCAGTCACTTAACAGCACTCCCAAGGCTATCCCTCCCACCAGGGCGAGAACAGCGATAATCCAAATCTTCATCCCCCGCCCCCCTTGTGGAAGTCCTCCAGGTCCTCAATGCGGTGGTTTACCACTTTGATTTTCTCCTCCTGGAGCTCGGTCCGCTCCTCCAGCCGGTACGTCCGCTCCACCAGGTTGTTGTGCGCCTGCACCCGCTTTTCCAGCTCCTCCAGCCGGTAGGCGATGAGGGCCGAAGATTTGCGGTTTGCGAAATAAGTACCCGCCAGCGTGCCAATCAACGCAAGCCCCCCGGTAATGGCCGCCACGATGATGCTGCTTTCCATTGCTAAGTTCCTCCTTTTTGATTGCATATCCTTGCGGCTACACCGCGGGTCCGGCGGTCAGCGTGCCGGTGCCAGCGTTGCCGTAGAACTTTGCGCCCACCAAATCGTACAGGCCCACCACGCCGGACGGGTTGATGCAGGGGACAAGATTATTACGCAACGCAGAAATGCCGTCAAATCTCGTGAGGGCATAAAGTTTGGCCTTTAATCCGTTTGTTGTAGAGTTCCCCAATATTTTTATATTTGGCATTGAGGCCGGGAAAGTATTGTTTTCTCCAGCGCTAACAAATTTGCTTCCTTCACCAAATGATTTGTTATTGGAATCCAAAGAAAGGTACATTCTTCGAGGGGAATTATCATTGACCGCACTTACCGCACTTTTTGTGCCTGTATATCCCCCCATTCTCCCCATTGCGCCGTTTGCTCCCCAATCCATATCAAAATAGTATCTTACTATTGACGTCCCTGATCCTTGTTGTAAATAAGAGATGACAAAATATTTGGTAGGCGAGGCTGCTCCGGCCTCCAAAGGTTCTACATCCATCTCAATAGTCATAGTCTTGGACGGCTTAACGCCAAGATCAAACCACGATGCACCATCTGATTGAACATACTCCACCTCGATATACCCCTCCGGCAGCCGGGACGGCTTTTTCTCCGCCCCCAGCACCAGCGTCTCCCCCAGATACGCCTTTTTGATTTCCTGTCCGCCAAGACGCAGGGCGGAGATATTCTGTGTTCCCAGTTTTATCATGGCCCTACTCCTTGATGAGATACAACGTGGCGGCGTCTTTCGCGGCCAGCGCGTCATATTCCGCCTGGGTCAAAGCCTGGATGCGGGAAACCGCCTCGGCTGGCACTGCTCCTACATCCTCCGCCGTGTAGTCCCCTGCTTTCGGCGTTACCACGCCGGTCCGGCCATTAAAGCTGGCTACCCCCGCGTCGGTTTCGCCTTCTCCCCCACCAGTTTCCTCATCCAGCAGGACGTACACCGTCGCCGCCTGCTTTTCCTCGTCAGTCAGCGCGTCATACTCCGCCTGGGTCACCTCTTTCACGGGGACGCTGTCCTCCACCGCCTCCGCCAGTTCCCTCACAGCCTGGGCAGCGGCCTGGGCCACCTCGCCGATCAGCTCCTTGGACCTTGCCGCGCTTTGGCGCAGGTGGTCCAAATTGGTCAGCTTTTCCATTTAAATCACTCCTCGAAACACGCCCGCTCCAGCTCCTTCAGCCGCTCCCACTCGTCCCGGTCAACGATTTCCAGCGCCCACTCCTCCGGGATGTGCATCCGCTTGGGCTCATGGGAGTGGTCCTTCAGGTGCAGCTTGTTGTGGTGGTAGCATTGGGCCAGCACGCGGGCCTTGTGCATCTCGCAGATGTAGGTCACCCGCTGATTGGGCGTCCCGGTGCGCTCGTAATTGTACGCCGTGCACCAGGCGCACCCCGAATTGATGGGGCAGTCCAAACAGCGCTGCTCGCTCTGGCTCTGCCGGGTGATGGCGCGCAGCGCCGCCAGCCGCGCGGCGTCGTCCTCCCGCATGGCAATGCCGCTGTCCACGTCCCCGATGCGGTACACGGGCTGTACCTCCGCCGGGATGGACAGGGTGGAGTAGCGCATACAGGGCAGCACCGTCCCGTCCACGTCGAAGCTGAGCATCCGCCCGTCCCCGCCGCACCAGTTCTGGGTCTCCGCGTCCGTCAGGTGGTTCCCCGCCTCCCAGTCCAGGATGGAGATGTATGTGTCCGTGCCGCTCTCCCGCGCCATGTCGGACACCTCTTTGAGCTGGCGGTACAGCTCCCGGGCGTGGTCCACGGTCCATCCCTCCTCATACACGCAGTTGCAGTTGAGGGTGTCCACCCCCTCCTCCAGCACCAGGTGGCGCACCGAGGAGGCAAACAGGTGGAGGTTTCCGGGGGCGATGGTGTACTTGGTGCCGCGTCTGCCGTCCGGGCCGGACACCTCCCGGAACATTTGGATGGCCTTGTCGTAGGACCCGCAGCCGTTGCAGTCCACCCGGCAGGCGTCGTGGGCGGCCTTGTCCCCGTCGATGGTCACGCCGATGGACAGCCGTCCGGCGTACTCCTTGATAAACTGCTTCACACGGGGGTCGTCCCCCAAAGTGCCGTTGGTGGAGATGTTCACCATGTACCGGGTCGCCCAGCGGTGATCGAGCTCAATGGCCCGGTCCAAAAAGTATGCCATGGTGTCCCGGATGAGGTCGATTTCAAGGAAAGGCTCGCCGCCGATGAACTCAATGATAAGGCCGTTGGCGTCCGTCTCGTTCACCAGCTCGGAGTTTCGCTCGTCCTCGGCGAACAGCAGGTCCACGCACTTTTTGGCCGTGTCCAGGCTCATTCTCTCGTCGCCCTTGTGCCCCTCGTAGCAGTAGGAGCAGCGCAGATTGCACTGGTGGGTAACAATAAATGTCACCGTTTTCACCCTTTTGCCAGGATAATAGTGGGGGTAGGTGTTCTGAAACTGCCGCGCATTGCGCCGGTCGTTATTCATGGGGCACCTCCACGTGGAGCAGCCCCGTCTGGAAGTCCACCCACCACCGCTTGGCACGGGGGAACTTTGGGGCGAACTCCTCCCACATGGCGTTTTTCGCCAGCTGGTACTCGGCAAAGCGCTCCTGGAACTCTTTTTTGATCTCCATGCGCTTTTCCAGAGACGTCCCGGCATTCAGGGCGTGGGTGTGGAGCACCTGGAGGCCCCCGATCTCATAGTCCAGCCGCTGGAGGTAGTTTACCGTCTCCTCCGGCAGACGGATGGTCAGTTCATCCATTTCGCCCGCACCCCCCACAGGAACATACTGGCCTGATAAAATTTGCTCTCATCCGCCCCACCCAAAAAGTCCAGCAGGGCGTTGATGTCCGCCCGGTAGGCTTTGATGTCCCGCCGTCCGGCCAGAGAATCCAGCGCCGCGCGGGCCAGCGCCAGGGCCAGCCCCTGGTCCATCTCCCCGGCCAGAGCCGCGTTTTTCGCCTGGACAGCCAGCTCCGGCGAGCCGTTCCGGCTCCGGCACAGCTCCACCAGCACCGTCAGGCCGTTTTGGTCCACCTCCCCCGCCAGATTCAGCAGAGGCGCGTCCTTCACGTCCCCATCCCGGTCTGCCGTGTCCAGCACCAGGAACAGCTTTACCAGGGCCTCATCGCTCAAACCGTATGCGGCGGTCATTTTTTTCTCATACACAGCCAGCAGCTGCGCTGTCTCCTCCGCGGTGTACTCCATCTTTTTTCCCATGACTGCCTCTGCTACGGTAAGATAGTCATCTCTTTCAGGAATATTGATTAAAATTGTTTTATTCATGATTTTCCTCCTAATCAAAAATCATTCCGACATTATCCAATACTACTCGAGCACGTATTGCTGCAGTTATTATCGCAGTTTGTCGCGCACGCCCATCCGCAACCACTACCGCATCCGCCACAGCCAGTACACCCCTCAGCGCAAGTAGTTCCACAGCCAACTGTACACGCGCCTCCGCAGCCAGAGCACCCCGTGGGGCACCCGCTTCCGCACCCGGAACACCCCGTGGGGCACCCGCTTCCGCACCCGGAACACCCCGTAGTACAGCCCGTGTAGCACGTCCCGGTGCACCCCGACTTACAGTCGCTGCCGCTTCGGTCGGTGATGGTCCGCGCCGCCCATACGTCCACGCGGGTCTCCATGTCGGCCAGCTCCTCCTCGCCGATGGCCGCGCCCTGCGCCTCGTCCACCAAATCGCTGTTCACCGCCCGCATGGGGGTGATGACCTTCTCCCGGTGCTCGCTGCGCACCACGCCTCCCTGGGCGGGCGGCTGGGCGTAGTCGTACTCGCTGCCGCCGTAGGCCGCCACGCTGCCGGACTGGTTGCGCCGGAGCATTTCGGCCTTCACCTTGGCCTTCAGCGCCGTGAACCGGTCCGCTTTTACCACACTCATCCAAAATCACCTCTCATCACGTGTACGCCACCGGCACGTGGACCCACCTGGCGCCGTTGTGATACTTCAAGCCGCCGCTTTCAGGGTCTGTGTCGATCCACAGCAGCTTGGTATCTTCGGGCGGGGACTCCCCAGCGGCAAAGATATCCAGCTTTATCTGCGGGATTGTCCGCTCCTCCCACGCCGTCCCCTCCTCGGTGACGGCAGTGCACACAAACTCCTGCCCCGTGGCGGTGTTGATGTACACCTGCCCCACCTGGGCCGCCGTCTGCGCTGTGGGGTCCGTGCCCCCGGTGAGCTTTTCCTGCCCGATCAGGGATTTTTCCAGGCTCTCCACCCGTGTTTGGAGGGCCTTCACCTTCCGCTCGGACGCGCCGGAGGTGTTTACCGAGCCGTATGCCATGCTGATTCACTCCTTCCTTGCCGGGGAGGGCGGGGTTCCGCCCTCCCCCTTTGGGATTGCACGCTTACGCCTGGGCCGCCGCGCCGAACACGCTGTCCAGCACCTGGGCGACCTCCTCCTCGCTGGCTACCGCCAGCCCCGCCAGCTTGGCTTTGTCCTCGTCGGTGTAGTCGTTGGCGGACAATCCCTTGCCCTCCTCTGCGGCCACATAGCCGGACAGGTCCACAGCCCAATCGCCCACCCGCTCCACCTCGCCGTCGATGACCATGTACTCGTCGTACTTGTCCCCGGTCTTGGCGGAGCTTTTCTGAATCATGTAGATGTACTGCGCGGCGTCGGCGGCAGTCTTGTCGATGGCGTCCACGCTGGCCACGATCTTGCGCTTCAGGTGGTCCGCGCCGGCCACCGCGGCGGCCACATCCGTCTCGGTCTGGAACTTGCTGTCGTTGGTCAGCTCAGACACCTTGGTGGGCATCCCCTCCTCCACGGCAGCCACCCGCTGGGCCACCGCGTCGGTGGACGCCTTGGCCCGCCGCGCCAGGTCCTCCAGCGCGGACAGCTTGGTCAGCTTGTTCTTGTCCATTTCCATACTGATTTCCTCCTAAATTTTTCTATTTGTTCAGCGGACCTCCGGCCCGATGACGCTGTAGTTATTTGCTGACGCCAAACACACTGTCAAGCACGTCTTTCGCCGCGGCGTCGCTGACCACATCCGCGGAAAGGGTGCCCTCCCCGTCCACCAGCAACCCCGGTCCGGGCTTCACGACCCCAGGAGAGGTCTGGGTGGCCATGGGCAGAGACACGTTTCCAGCGCTCGTGGACAGCACCAGCCCCGTACTGTCCCGCAGCAGGGCCAGGGACAGGGCGATCTCCCGGACGGGAATGGTTCCGGCGCGAAAGATTACCACACCGTCCCCCGTCTGCGCCGCATTGCACAGCCCGCACTCTATGGCCGTCTCCTCGCTGTCCGGCAAGATGGTGGCGCTGGGTATCGTTTCCCCCGTCACCCCTGCCACCGGCAGCTCAATGCGGTACCCATACCGCCCCTCCGCGTCCTGTGTCCAACCGTCCGTGGGGAGGGTCAGGTCTACCTGACGGATGGCCAGAGCGCCCGCCAGCGCGGCCATATCCTCGTAGGTACACCACGCCCCTGCGGGATAGTCCAGCACCGCTCCGGCCTTGGCCCCAATCTCCACATGGACGGGATAGCGCCGCACCGACCCGCCGTACTGCGCCGGCACCGCCGTCTCCGGAAAATGGCTCACATCGCCGTAAAACAGCAGCTGTTCCTCCCCCTCCGCGCCCAGCCCGAACACGCCATATTCCGTGATCTGGAACGCCTCGGTGATCTCCGGGTTCAGGTCCGGCCGGTACTCGATGAAAAAGTCCACCGCGCAGCCCCGGCGCACGGGGGTGGTAGATGTAGCCGCGCTGCGCTCCTGCACCAGCGCCGTCATCTTGGTCAGGTCCGCCCCGTCGGCGGGGATTCCGCTGCCCACCGCCACCCGGGTGATGTGCAGGTCGCCGCCCTGGGCGAACAATTTGGCCTGGAGGGCAAACCCGGCCTGGGTGAGCGTACTTGCATAGCCCATAACTCTTACCTCCTTTGAAATTCCGGCAGCGCCGTGATAACGGACACCGGCCCGCCCAGCCTGCCTGAGCAGAAAATTGCGGCGCTGCGGGGTTCCTCAAAATATACAGGGGTGGTAGTCTGAGAAAATTTTGGACCCATCCCGAGCCCGTAGCGGATATGCTGCGGCGGCATCTCCATTGTCCGCTTCGGCGGGGCCGACGTAGAGCAGCGCGGGCCCGCGGCCACGCGGACAACGTACTGCGCCCAGGTGCGGATCAGCACCTGCCAGTCCAAGTGCGCCGGCATAATCGCCTCCAGCCGCTCCCGCAGGGGCAGCGCTCCGCTGGGCAGCGCCTCTCCTCCGTCCGTCTCCAGCTCCACCCGGTACTCCCCGTAGTGCTCCGTCACCCGCACCGGCGCGCCCAGCAGCGTCTCCGCCAGGTCCCGCACAACCGGCACCGTGGTGGTCCCCAGCCCCTGAAGCTTGGCCACCACCGCCCGCCGGCGCACATCGGTCTCCAGGGCGCTGCCGGCCGTCAGCCCCAAGGCCCGCTCCCAAAGAGGCAGCCCCCAGGTGGCCGTATAGGGGTTGAGCTGGAGCAGGAACTCCTCCCTCAGCCGCCACAGCTCTCCGATCTCGGGCTGAATTGCCTCCTGGAACGCCACGGTCTCCCGGCTGGCCGGATAGTTCTCCGGCAGCCACCCCATCAGCTCTCTCACGTCAGCTCCACCCCCTCCAGCACCGGCACGCTGTCCCCGTCCAGCGTCAGGTTTCCCTCCCGGCCGTTGATGGTCAGCCCGCTGTAGTCCAGCACGCCGTCAATGGACATCAGCAGCGCCCCCACCCGGTGGGCGTAGACCACGAACTCCTGGAAGGCCGTCTCGGCCAGATACTGCGCCGTCAGCTCCCGCAGCTTGTCCGCCACGGCGGCGGGGGCCGCGGTGGGCAGAAGCGTCAAACGCGCCGCAATGCGGATGGGGCAGGCCGTGGCGGACGCCACGGTAACCTGTGCGCCGATGGGCCGCTGGGTCTCGATGTACGCCGCGCAGCGCTCCACCACGGCATCGTCCACCGGCAGGCGGTCATAGCCGCAGATGAGCACCTTCACCGTCCCCGGCCCCCGCCACAGCCGGGTCACCCGCACATCGCCCACGCCGTCCACGCTCAGCGCCCACTGACGGTAGTGGTCCGGGTTTCCGCTGGTGGGCGGCCGCTTGCGCCGCTCGTCGATGCGGGTAAACAGGGCCTCGTCGCTCTCCGGGTCCGCGCCCCCCTCGGCCTGACCGCAGGAGAAGGACTCCAGCCCCCGGACATTGCCCAGAATCTGGCTCACCCGCCCGGCGGGGACGTTATACGCCTGGCCCACCTTCGCCGCCCGCAGCAGCCCCGTCCCGTGGCCGCCGGCCAGGGCCACGTCGGCGGCCAAGCCAAATTCCAATCCGTCCTCCGTGTAAAATCTCGTCCCGGCGGGCACCACCGTTCCGGCCTTGCCCTCCATGGCAATTTCACACGCGGCCTTTGCCCCTTCCCGGCGCGTCATGGCGAACAGCCGTGCGTGGTCGTCCAGATACCTGCCGCTTTTTTCGTTGACGTAGAACGCCTCGACCAACTCTCCCAGCGTCATGTACATCCGCCACAGCTCCATACACATGGGCGCGGCCTGGTCGTAGGCGTAGGACCCCTCCCGGGTCTGCAAGTCCGTGTCCATCCGCCCCAGCACCCGTTCCAGGATGGTCTCCGGCGTCAGCCCCTCAAATAAGCTCATGGAACTCCACCTCCCCGTAAATGGTGACCGCCGTCCCGGCCACCGTGAGCTTCGCGCCCTCAAAGCTGACGGCGATATTTTTCACCGCCGTGATGTAGGGATTAATCAGCAGGCATTCCCGGAGATACCGGGGGGCCTCGGCGGTCTTCACCGCGTCGGTATAGGCTTGACCCAGCAGGCTCTCAAACTCCGAGCCATAGGCCCAGGTGTAGATTTCATAGCGAAACCGCGGCGTGCGGATGGCCCGCCAAATCCACACCTTCAGCGCCTCTTTCCCTGTCACCACCACCGGCTCGCCCTGCCGGAAAACCGGTACATCCCGTTCAAAATCCCAGGCGACCTCCCTGCACAGCGGCAGCGTCTGCGCCTGTGCGCCCTGGGATGCCTCGGGCGCAATCATGGGAAAAATGCTCACACTGCGTCCACCACCTTCATCATGACATAAAATACCTGGTCGTCCTGGGTGAGCAGCAGCACCTCGTCCTCCGCCTCCAGGTCGATTTCCAGCTGCTCCACCTGGGCCTCATCGATCACCGTGTCCGGGCTGTGCACCCGGCCGTCCGTCAGCGCGATCAGCGCCCCCGTCCCGTGGGGCGTGGACACAGGCCCCTCAATGGGCCCCGTCAGTCCGTTGTAGTCGCTGTTGGGGCTGGTGGTTTTGGTCTTCCATCTGGCCCCTTTCACCAGCCGCTCGTTGATGCGCAGGGCCTTTGTGGGCTGTACGATTCCCGCCACCCGCACCGTCAGCGGCGCGGCGCTCACCACCCGGCCCAGCCGCATCCGCGCCGGCGCGGCCCCCAGCCCCGCCTGGGCGCTGTCTCCCGTAGGCCCAGTGTCCGCCGACTGCTCCTGCACCATGGCCAAAAACCGGGCAAAAGGATTTTCTTCCAAAATTTTCACCGCCTTGCTAAATACGTGTTGACAGAATACGTATTGTATGTTATATTGGGACAGTAAGGAGGTCTGACGATGCCAAAGCGACCGCTTGAACTGGAACGGTTGATTTTTGACGATGGATGGATTCTCAAAAATCAAGTCGGTTCCCACCGTCACTATATCCACCCAAGCAAACCCGGAAAGGTCACAATCCCATTTCATTGCAAAGAATTGACCAAATCGGTGGAACACTCTGTTATGAAGCAAGCCGGGCTGAAGTAGCCCCTTTGCCCTAATTAAAATCTTTGTTAGTATTTTGTGCCCCCTGTATGGAGGAATATATTAAATGTTATCTGTATATCCAGCCTGTTTTTTAGAGGAAGACAACGGTTACTCCGTCATTTTTCCTGATTTTGGCTGCGCCACCTGCGGCGAGACGCAGGATGAAGCTATGGCTATGGCCATTGATCTGCTGGCCGGACTGGTGTGGTCGGCCCAGCGAGACGGCGATTCTCTGCCCGCCCCCTCCCAACTCACCAGCGTTTCCCTTGATGCTGTCGCGGCGGAACTGGAGGTCGAGGCAGGACAAAACTCCTTTGTCACCCTTGTATCGGTAGACGCATCGGAATACGCACGCACTCATTTTTGCAAATCGGTGAAGAAAACGCTTTCCATCCCCTCCTGGCTCAACCAGCTGGCCGAGGAAAAGGGGGTCAACTTCTCCCGCGTTCTTCAAAATGCATTAAAACAAGAGCTGGGCGTTCAGTAGCCCGCCTCCGCCGGTGCCCGATTCGGACACCGGCGTTTATTTCGTCGGCAGGCTCCCCGCCGTCTGCCGGTCCATCAGCCCCTCCAGCGACAGCGTGAGCTTGGACTGGTATATATTCCGGGTGATGCTCTGGCTGTCCGAGATGATCCAGAACAACCCATAGGTCCCCGTCACCGGCTCCTCCACCGCCACGGTGTTGCCGGTGATGAGCTTCAGGTTCCCCAGCGCCGTGAGAGTGATGGTGGTCTTCAGCCCGTTCTCCTTCAATACCTGCTGAGCGTGCCCCTCCGGGTCGTCATAGGACTTGGCCCGGATAGCCGTCTGCATCAGCCCGTACAGCTTCACCGCCGCCTCGTCCTGCTGGGTGGAGATGAGATTACACTGCTCATCGTAGATGGCCACGCTGTTGGTCATGGCGCTGGCGCTCTCCTTGGTGATGCACCCCAGCAGGTTGCACCCCGGCTTGAGCAGGATGGTCTCCGCCGACACCGCCATCTCCACCACCTCCAGCCGGGACCCCCGAAAACGGATGCGGTACTGCTTTCCCGTCTCGTCCGCCGCCAGGGTGTACAGCGTCATGATGATCTTGTACAGCGGCACCCCCAGAAAGTTTCGGGTCAGCGTCACCCCGGTGGCCGCCAGACTCCCCACGGGGATGCCGAACTGTCCGCACAGCGCGGCGGTCACCCCCTCCGGCGTCTGCCCGTCCACCCGGAGAAACGCGCTGTTCCGGGTGAGGTAAATCCCCCGGTCGTAGGCGGTGACGTCAATGGTCTTGCCCAGGCTGTCCCGGCTGCGCTCCAGCGCAAAGGCGTCCATAAGCAGCTCCCCCTCGTGCCAGAACTGCACCGAGCCGCCCAGCTGCGTAGGCGCACGGGGCAGGCACGGATCGCCCTGGCACGCCACGGGGCTGTAGCGCAGCGTCCGGGCGGCGTTGCGCCAGTCCCCCGACCAGGTGATGGACTTACACAGTTCGGTGATGTTGGCCGTGGTCCCGTCCGGGTCGGTGGCCCGGATTTTCAGATAGGGCTGGTCCATGTGCGCCCCTCCTCACCGCAAACCGATGGCCCCGCGGGCCGCCAGCTTCGCCGCATCCCGAACTGCCACATTTCCCAGTACCCTGGACATCGCCGACCCAGCTGTCACCCCTGCCCCCTGGGCCGCCGCGTTTCCTGTGGCCTTGGCCGCCGCCAGAGCGGCCGTCACCCCTGTCTCCAACGCCGCCAGCGCCGCTCCCTTCGCCCCATCGCTGCTCCCCGCGCACTCCGGGGCCGGCGTGGCCCCATAGCCCGCCAGGGTCCCCTTGTCCGGCAGGGTGAGCACCTGGCCGGGGTAGATCAGGTTGGGGTTGGCGATGCCGTTGGCGGTGGCCAGCTTGTAGGCCAGCGACCCGTCGCCGTACACCCTGCGGCAAATGGCCCACAGGCTGTCCCCACGCTCCACCGTGTACCGCTCTGCCGCCTCCGGCTGGGCGGACGCCTCCGCCGCCCGGCTGTAATTCTGGGTCGCCCGCTCCACCACCACGTCGTCCAGCACCCGGTACTCGTACAGCGGCAGCTTGCACTGCACGTCGTTGGTGCCGTCCGCCTCTCCATACTCCAGCATCCCCAGCAGCACCGGGATGTTGATTGCCGTGCCCGTGACGATGTAGCGGCACACCTGGGCCTCCCGGCTCCACTCGGTAAGCAGGTCGATGTAGTATTGGGGCTCTGCCGCCGCCCCGGCCGTCATGTGGGGGTACTGCCGCGCGGGCAGCTCAAATTCCAGCTGGCCGCTGAACAGCCCCTTCAGCCCCGGCAGGGCGATCTGCCCCGTCTGGGCCATATCCAGCCGCTCAACCCCCCGTCCCGCCCCCATGGGGTAGCTGCCGGGGGTGATGGGCAGGGTGAGCGCCTGCCCGGTGTCCGTATTTTTTAACACGATGACCCGCTCCATAAAACCTCCTCTTGCCATTCCCCCGCCGCCATGTTATAATAGTTGCGGAAAGGAGTGGATATGGTGAATATGCAGGAAAATTACAGGTTGATTGAAGCATTGCAGAGCGCTGGCTGGACAGCAGAAGAGATCATCAATCTCATCAAGTATATTGAAAGCGGCGATGAGCAGTACAAACCGAAAAAGGGAGCCTAACCGGGCGCCGGAGCCATCCGGCGTCCGCTTTTATTTCGGCGCTCGGGCCACCGCCTCCTGCTCCAGTCTGCGCACAATGACGGCCCACATCTGCTCTGCCATCTCCTCGCTGGTCCCGCTGAAGCTGTTGCCCGTGACCACGAGCTGGATGCCCCCGGCGCTCTCCCCCGCCGCGTCCTGAGCCCTGGCCTGGGCGGCGGTGAGCACCCGCTCCCCCTCGTGGAGCAGCGCCGGGTACTCGTCGTACGGCACCCGGTCCAGGCCGAAGGCGTGGCGGCCCACAGAGGCCCGAGCAACCGCAAGCTGATTTTGTGCCGATTCAACTTGCTCCGAAGTCAACCCGCCAAACGTTGTTGCCATCCAGTCTAAAGGGATATCGATCAAGGAAAGCGCCCCGTCCAAAACAGGATTTGTTTTGGATCCTAATCCCTTACTCAACTCCTGACTCAGCCAGTAGCTGGCTTCAGTGGCGTTGATCAGCCCTGCCGTATTTTCCCGGATGGCGGTAATCTCGTCCAGTTCTATGTCATTGAGCCGCTTTACTTCAGCGCTGTTGTCAAAATATTCTTTGCCCAGCGCCTGGGTCGTCTCGTAGAGCGCCTCCAGCTCCGCCCCGGCATCCGTGTCGCCGTTGTCATACCGTTCTTTTAGCTCGGCATACTGCCCGGACAGTTCCGCCAGCTTGGCGTTCTCCTCCTCGCTGAACACGCTGCCCTCCTTGCCCAGCAGCACCGCCTCCAGCGCCTCCCGCACATACTGCTCCTCCAGGTTCTCCCGCCGGGCCTGGTTCTCCCCCATGATGGCGTTGTTCTCCCCCATGGCCTCCCCCAGCTCGCCGCCCAGGGCGGTCATCTCCGCGCCTATGCCCTGCTTGCGCAGCTCATTGTAGGCGTCTCCGCCCTTGGCCTCCAGCGAGGCCGTCAAATCCCCCAGGTTGTCCGCCATGGCGTCATAGGTGCCCGCCAGGTCGTCGGACAGCCCGCCGAACTCCTTTTCGATGAACGCCAGAATGGCCGCCGCCGCGTCCTCGCCGCCCACCTGCCCTTTGCTCACCATCCCGGACACAGTGCTCTTGTCCACGCCCAGCTCATCCGCCAGCGCCTGGTCCACGTCCACCCCCCGCTCCCGGAAGTAGTTCAGATATTCCTGGGTGGCCTTGCCCGTGGTGCGCATTCGGGACAGCCCGGAGATCATCATGTTCACGTCACTGGAGCTGAGATTCAGCCCTGCTGTGGCGTCGGACAGGTTTTGCAGGACATCCAACGTCTCATCCGGGTCATAGCTGTTCAGCAGCAGCTTGGCGTAGCCCGTGATCTCGTCGTAGTCGTAGTTGGTCTTGGCCGCCATGGTCTCCACCCTGCCCAGGTATTCTCTGGCCTCGTCCTTCCCGCCCAGCCGCTGGGCAAAAGCCATCCGGGTCTGCTCCCGGCCCCCGGCGATGGTAGAACCGCTCTCCACCATCTCCCCGGACCGGCCCTTCACGTCCTCATACAGCCCGCCGTAGTAGTCCTTAAATGCGTCGTCTTTAGCTTCGAAGATTTTCGTTCCGCCTGAAAGCAGGCCAGACGCAGCGCCAGCTAATCCGCCAAAAATCATTCCAGGAACACCAAAAATGGAGCCAGCAGAAACACCCGAAATTGCGTTGCTCAAAGTATCGGAAACCAGCGATGCTGCCGGCGTACCCATAAGACTTGTAAGTCCCACGTCAAATGCTTCGCCGATGCTTTCCGACCAAAGCTGTCCAATTTGGTTGTTCTTCATGCCATTAGCAATCTTGGCCAAATTCATTTCTTGGTCTTCTATGCTACCCTTCCGAATGATTTCAATATTCTCCTTATACATCTTTTGGTTTTCGCTCAGCGCCTTGGTGGTGGCCGCGATCTCGTTGCGCAGCTTCTGCTGCTTCTCCTGGGCCTTTTCGTAGGCATCGCTGCTGGCCTCGTCCCCCAGCGCCTGGAAGCTCTTTCGGGCCGCCTTGACCTCCTCGTTCACCTCTTGAAGCTTTCTTTGCAGCTCCGTTTTACGCTCAATCAGGCTTCTGTTGGCCTTTTGCAGCGCCTCATAGGTCTGCTGAAGCTGCTGGCTCTCCTTGTCCAGAGCCTTCGTCTTGTCCGTGATGGACGCCAACACCGGGGATGCTTTGTCTACGGCGGTCAGGTAGATATTCAAGCTCTCATTCGGCATAGTGGTTCTCCTTGACACAGTAAAATTCTTCGGTTATACTGAAAATAACCAGGAGGTGCTTCTCATGTTGACTTGGAATCAGATCATCTTTTTTATGGGGGCAGGCGGCCTACTTTCCCTTATTGGATTCTTCCTGTTGATTTCTCAGCCATGGCCGACTACATGGGAAAGTGCAAAAACGTGGTTAAAAAGGACTGTCCCTTTGGCCAGCATCATCTGCCTGTCTCTCGGTATCATTTTTGTTTTGATAGGTGCCCTTTCAATGCTGTAACTACCCGCCGCCCCCTCCGGGGCGGTGTTTTCATGCCCGCCCCACCACCTACTATGCTTTGTCCACGGCAGTCAGATAGATGTTCAGGCTTTCATTTGGCATGGTTTCACCTCTTGACTTCTGCGTTACTTATGCTATACTGAAGCAGAAAGGGGATGGGGCGCGATGAGCAAAACGGCAAAGTATATGCTGGGGATTGCTATTGCTGGCTTGGCGCTCACTCTGATCGGTCTTCTCATCATGTACAGTTACGGCTAACTTCTTTCCGCCGCCCCCTCCGGGGCGGCGTTATTTTTTACCCCACCCCTCGCTCTCCCGGCTGGCGAAGGCGTAGGTCAAATCCCGGCACCCCGGCCGGCGCAGCTGCTCATACGCCGTCCAGGGCATTACCCCCTTGTGGCGGAACAGCCAGTACAGGAGGGACAGCTCCGGGTCGCTGCCCTCCTCTATCCGTTTTTTATCTCACGGATGGTGTTCTGCCGGTAGCCGCTCAGCCGCTCCACCGCCCGGGACAGGTCCGCGATTTCCCCCGGCAGCAGCATGGCCTTCACCGTCTCCGCCGGCGTGGCACCGCCGAACTTGGCCTTCAGCCCCTCGTCCCGCAGCTCCTCGCACCCCGCCAGCAGGATGTGGATTTCCTGGTCGTGCTCTATTCCCCTCAGCTCCTCCGCTTTGCCGTAGGGCAGCGCCCGCAGCTCCACCGCCACCGGCTCGCCCAGCGCCCGGCTCAGCCGTTTGATTTCGTACTTGGCCGTGGGCAGGGTTTTCTGCACGTCCGCCGCCTCCGGGCGGAGCATCTGATCCAAGAACTTGCTCAACTTAGATTCCCTCGCTTTCTGTTTTCGTGTGGCCTGGCCGCGTCTGTGCGAACGCAGGAGCGGCGATCAGCGCCCTGTAGCCTATCGCCGCCCCAAAGCGAGCGCAGGCGCGGCCAGACCGCCCAGTTTACTGCGCCTGAATCACGTCCAGCCACTCCCGCCGGGTGAACGTGAACGGGTGGGTGGTCTTGCCCACCTGTCCGGCCTGGAAGTCCATAATGGTCTCGTCGTCGAAGCTCACGTTGTAAAGCGCCACCCGCTCCGCGCCGTAGGCGTCCGGGTCGGCCAGCTTGCCCACGATGGTGGCCCGGATGTCCCGTCCTTCCATGAGCTGGTCCGCCCGGCTCACATTGCGGGTGTACACCTTGTTGACGGTGATGGACCCGGTGCCCTTGATGCTGGTCACCTTGCTGCCCACCGCCATCTCGCCGCACAGGTTCACGTCCGTCTTGTTAAACGCGAACTTGGCCTGGAACGCGCTCAGCTCCGCCCACAGCTCGCCGTCCACCCACACCTCGCCCCAGGTCCCGGAGATCACCCGCTGGTCTAACATTGCCATATGCTCTCCTCCTTAAATCTCCACCGCAACGAGGATATCCTCAATCGCGTCCAGAATCTTGCACCGCACCAAAATAAACACCTGGGAGCCGGTGTCCGCCTCCCGCAGCTCCCGCTCGCTCATCGCCTCGGTGTCCACCCCACGGCTGGCCAGGTACTGTTCCTGTGCGTCCACGTCGATGTCCACCGTGTACCCCGGCTGAACCAACTGGTCCCGCTCCAGCCCCATGAAGTACCCCCGAATGGCGGCCACCAGCAGCATCTTGTTGTCGTAGCTGTTGGCGTATTTGCCCACGTACTCGTCCTCGGCGGTGGCGGAGATGTCCGTGCGGATCAGGTCCATGATCTCCACAATCTTGATTTTCTTGAAGCTGTCCAGCATCCCCTGGCTGGTGGTGACCAGGCTGGTCACCGCCCGGTTCAGCTTCACCTTCCGCCCGTCCCAGCGCAGGGCCAGCTCCCCGGCCCCCACCGCCTCGTCGCTCTCATCCTTGGTCAGCCGCGCGCAGTCGCTCAGCTCGGGCAGCGGCGCGTAGGTGGCGGAGATTTTCATGGGCGTGCCCGCCAGCAGCCCCGCGATTCGGGAGCAGTACTCCGCCGTGGCCCATACCGCGGCGCCGTCCGTCATGGCGTCCCCGGTGAAGTTCACAATGGCGTAGTTGTCCGCCGGGTGGTTGGGCAGCACCGCTTTGTACTTGGCCCCGTTGTTCAGCCGCTGGCTTTTCACCCAGCTGGCGATGTCCGCCGCCTCCTGCGCCGTGCAGCTTGCCGGGCCGCAGATGTAGTCGAACGTCTGGGCCGCCATGTAATCCAGGGCGTCCGTCAGCTCCTCCTGTGCCCCCAGCACATAGACGATCACCTTCCTGGGCGGCGTGACGTAGCCCAGGAACGTCCGCTTGATGTAGTCCTGTGTCTCCTTGCCCAGCACGGCCGGGGTCTGGCTGGCCTGAGTGATGGCAAAGGGGGCCTGCGCCGCCTCGTCCCGGACGATGAGGGCCACCGTGCCCTTGCTCCCCCGGGTGATGGCGGAGATGCCCAGCTCGGTGAAGGTCACCGAAATCTGGGGACTTGTGAGTTTAGCCATGTGTCGTTACCTCCTGTTTGATGTGCAGCGAGCCCATGTCGGGCAGTTGCTGCATCTGCATAAAGTCCTGCCGGCTCAGCGTATAGCTCAGGGTGACGGTAACGGCGGCAAAGTCCATCCCGTTGTCCATCTCCCCCTCGTCCAGCACACGGGGCGCTCGGTCCTTGACCCTGATATACCCAGGCAGGAACAGCCCCAGCAGCGTCATTTGCCGCCGGGCCAGCTCCTGGTCGTCCTGCTGGTGATAGGCGTCCACCGGCACAAAGGTGGTCAGGGTGAATTTGGGCCGCAGCTCCACCGCCCCGCAGGAGGCGTTGGGGAAAAACTTCCCGCCGGACAGCGCCAGCAAATTGCTGGGCCGTTCAAACCCTGTGGGGGTGAAATCCCGATAGAGCTTTTCACCCGGGAAAGCCCCTTCCACCAGCGCCGCGATGGCGTCCAAAATATCGTTGTTGGTGATCACGCCTTATCCCTCCAGACTTTTCATCAGCGCGTCCAAAATTTGCTCCGCGGCCTCCTGGGCCACGCCCTCCGCTTGGGTCTGGGCCCGCTGATAAAACTCCCTGCCGCGGACCCTCATGGCCCCGCTGCGGATGTCAGGCCTGTACCCCTTTCTCCCGCTGGGTGATGGGAAACGGTGTCCGCTGTTGATTGCGTTGGTCACATAGCCCACGGCATAGCGTTTACCCGTCTTTTTTGTTCTCTCGGTCCAGGTTTCCGCCTTTGGCCGGGCGGCGGCATAGCCCCCTTTGGAGCCCACATATCCCTCCTGCCAGCTCTTGACCTTACCTGTGCCGCCGATTTCCGTCTGAACCGCCGATTTCAGCTTGGGCGCGGCGGCCTCAAACGCCTGCCGCTTGGCCTCCTTCAGCACCGTCGGAGATCGTTCCAGTTTTGCTACCAACCGCTCCAATTCCGATTTGTCGATATGTGCCTCCTGCATGACAGGTCCACCATCCTTTCCGGCACAGGCTATAGATCAATCGTCCGTTCCAGCGCGTACTCATTCTTGTGCGGGTCCAGCTCATAGGGCGTGGTGATGGGCCACGGAACGCCGCCCACCTCCACCAGCGAACCTGGATTAAGTTTCACGGTCTTGTGCACCACCAGCACCCGCCGGTGCAAATTTACCGCCATAGGCTCCATCTGCTGGTGCCCCACATACTCCTCCGTCATCACCGCAGGAAAGGTCTCCCCCGTTTGGGGATTCCTGCACTGGGACAGCACCACCAGCGCCGCCTCCACCGTGAGGTACAGCCGCCCCAGCGGGCGAATGGCGGTGATGAGGCAGTGCTGTCCCCGCCATCGAAGAGCGCTGTCAAGGGAAATTCCCTGCCGGCGCAGGATAAACGTTATCCCCGCCGCTCCCAGGCCGTGAACCGAGTAGACGTTGGGCCGTGTCATCAGCTCGGCTTTTGCCCAGGTGCGCCGGACCGCGTCCCACTCCCAGACGGCGGGCGTGCCCGATTCGGACACATTTTGGAAGTCAAGCACCTCCACCCGCTCGTTCAGGCTGCCTACCGCCACTTGGCCGCTCGTTTGGCTCACAGGCTCACCCCCGGCTCCGTCATCTTCAGCTGATTGAGGGTCCGCTGGAAAGCCGGATTATCCGTCACTGTCGTGCCCGCAGCCGATACCTCCCGCCGCTCCCAGCCGTCCAGCACCAGGCGGTTTACGCACAGCTCGTACTGCGCCGCCCGGGGTGTGCCCGATTCGGGCACACCCACCCCGGCCCCGGCCAGATAGCCCACCGCCGCCTCATACAGCGTCGGAATCAGCGCCGCCACCTCCGGGTCATCCTGAAGCTCTGTGAGCTTACAGTAGGCCAGCAGGGACGCTTTGCGCGCCTTACTCAGCGCCATGGCCCAGCTCCGGCAGCGGCAGCGCCTCCAGGTGCTGCTCCATCATGTACCCCGCGAGCCGCCCCGTGCGCACCCGCAGCCATCCCTTCTCCGGCTCGCCGCCGCCCTCGGCGAACACCCCCGCGCCCCAGGGCAGCACCGCCAGCGCCGCGCTGTCCACGCTGGGACCCGCCCGGAGATACAGCCCGTTCTCCGCCGTCACCGCGTACTCCAGCAGCAAACCGTCCTGAAGCTCCGCCTCATCCTGGCAGCCCAGCAGCTCGCTCCCGTCCTCCGGGCCGATGGTCTCCTGGGCGGCCCGGCTGTCTTCCGCGGCCTGTGCCGCCGCCTGGGTGTCCTGGGCCATTTCCTGAACTTCCCGCGTCTCCTGGGCTGCCTCAGCGGCCGCCGTGCTCTTTTTCGCCTTCGCCATGTTCAATACCTCCTCAGCCCTGGGGTTCCTGCCCATCGTCCGCGCCGCTTTCCTGCTGGCCGGCAGACATTGTGGCAGAAGCTGTAATATAGCCGTTCACAAACGCCCCGTCGTCCCGCATGGTGCAGTCGTCCCGCAGGGAACCCCGCCACAGCGTCAGGTCCTGCTCCGCCGCGTTGAAATCGCCGATGACCGCCTGGTCGAAGACCTTGACCGCAAACTGCCGGCGGTCCCAGTACACCACGCCCTCCTTCAAATCGCCCAGAATCATGGGGATTCTGCCGTCCGCGGTGGGGATGGTGTCGTTGTCATAGGTCTTCACCGGCAGGGTGTGGGGGCCCACGCACAGCCGCAGCTGATGGGGATCGGCGGGGTTGGGCGTAAGCAGATACCGCCCGTTGCCGTCCTTCAGCGTACCCAGCCACAGCAGGCCGTCGTCGTTGGTGATGAGCTTGGAGGTGGCCCGGAACGTACTGCCCAGATGCACCCACGCGGTGAGAATGCCGTCCAGGTTTTTCAGGTCCTGGGCGGTCTTGGCCTGGATGACGGCCAGAATCTCCTTGTTGGCCGTCACGCGGGCCTCGTCCGCCAGCCACTCCTGCGCAATGGACACAATGTTGTTGTCGCTGTCCTCCAAAAGCTCGTTGGTCACGGGCAGATAACCGCCCCGCTTCTCAATCGTATAGGACAGCACCGTGAACTGGGGCGTGGCGGCCTTGCCGAACTTGGCCGCCTCCGCCACCGTGGCAAACCCCTGGTGCTGCCCCCGCTTCTTGATGGTCCGCCGCCCGTCCTTGGTGGTAACCGTCTCCACCCGCACCTCACCCAGCAGGCTCTCCTTGCTCTCCCGCAGGCTGATGATTTTGGTGACGATATCCGAGGGCACAGTATAGCCGCCGTCGGTGTTCACGCCCTCCGACATGAGGTCTCCCGCCGCCTTGCTCGCCGGGAATCCCGCTCGCGCCGCCGCCGCGAAGGACTTCACCGCCGCGTCATAGCCCTTACCCGACGGCTCCTGCTCCGGGTGGGGCGCGCCCGCCGCCTCCGGCTCCTGTGCGCCGAACCGCTCCCGCTCCGCCAGCGTCTTTTCCACCGCCGCGATTTTGCCGTTGAACTCCTCCACCTGGGCCATTTTGGCGGCGTGGTCCTCCATGCGCTCCTCGTTCAGCGCCGTCTCCGCCGCCTCCAAGGCCTTGGCCCGGTCGGATTTGAGCTGGTACAGGGTCTGCTTGCTGATTTTTTCCATGGTCACATTCCTCCATATCTGATTTTTTCCAGCGCCAGGCGGGCTCTCGCCGCCTGAAGCGCCTTTGCATTGTCCGCCGGCGGCTCCTGAGCGCCATAGCGCTTGCTCTTGATGATTCCGGCCTCGGGCTGGGCGGGCACCGCCACCAGCGACACCTCGTAGGCGTCCTGGATGTCGTCCAAATCAAAGTGGCACAGCTTCCCGTCATACTCCCGGCCGCCCTGGTGGCGGCACATTGCCTGCTGCTGCACCGCGCCGCAGATGGAGCAGGTGGACTTGCCCACCCGCAGCCCCACCGAGCACTCCCGCAGCACCCCGCTCTCAATGGCGGCCACGGTCTCCGCCGTCCCCTCCGTCCGGGGCATATAGCAGCGCAGCACCAGCCGCCGGCGGTCTGCGCACGCCTCCACCCCGGCGGCATACACCCTGGCCGTCTGGCTTCCCTCCAGCCAGGCGTGGTCCCGCAGCACCGGCCTGCCCACATACAGCTTGGCCATCTGCTCCAGCGCCTCGCCGGTGAAGCGCTCGAAGTCCCGGTCCACCTGGTCGTCACAGGCGGCCAGTTTAAATGCGAACACCTCCTCCGCCGTCATGGGCCGCAGGGTTTGCGCATTGATGAGGGCCAGCTCCTCCTCCCCCAATTCCGCCGCCTTCTGCACCACCGCGGCCTTGCAGATTGCCTCCATACACATCACTCCTCCCCTGTTTCTTTGTGTCCTTGCAGCGCACGCAGGCGGCTCAGCTCCCGCCAGTCCTCCAGCGGCACATAGTTCAGGCTGGCTTGGCGGGCGCTTCCGCCGGGGACAGACTCCAGGTCTTCCAGGGCGCGGATATCGTCCACCGAGTACACGCCAATCTCCCGCATCCCCTTGTACCATGCAATCTGCGCGGCGGTGTCCCCCCGCAGCAGCTGCTTCAGCTCCCGCTTGATGCGCAGGCCCGCCGCCTGGTCCGCCGGGAGCAGCAGCTTCCTGCTGTCCTCCTGCTCCCGCTGCACCACCAGGGGCAGCATGGTGTGCTTCACAAAGTCGATGCTGTTCTGCTCGTTGGAGCCATACGCCTGCTTCCCCGCGTTGAGCAGGTAGAGCGGCACTCCGAAAAACCGGGCCACATCCGCCACCCGGTACTCCTCCGACTCCACAAACTGGGCGTCCGCGTTGTTCATGGCCGTGGGGGTGTAGCTCAGGCCGTGGTCCAGCACCGCCACGCGAAAGCCCTTTCCCGGCCCGCTGTGCACCTTTTCCCAGGCCCGGCGGACTTCCTCCTTTTTGCTGATAAGCTCCCGCTCCCCGGCGCTGTTCACCACCTCCACCGTACCGCCCAAATCGGTGTCGGTCTTCAGCACCCCGGAGGGCCGCCCGCCGTTGGCGTACAGGTCCGCCTGATACCGCTGGGCGGCAAGCCCTGTGGAGATGGCCTGTGACGCCCGAGCCAGAATGGAAATGCCCGTGATGCCGTCGGTGCTGTACGCTTTGTAGTGCAGCACATCCTCCGGGGCCAGCCGGGTCATCTCCCCGGTGCGCGGATTGGTGTAGACGTACCACAAAGCCCCCGCCCCGTCGATGTATGGGGTCACGCTGTCCGGCGGCAGGGGGATCAGCTCTGCCGGGCGGCCCGTCCGCCGGTCCCGGTCAATCCAGGCGTAGGCGTTGCCGCACAAATCCAGATTGCACTGCATCAGCCGCTCGTAATCAAACCGGCTCATCACCTCATTGGGCGCTCCCCACAGCAGAGGACCCAGGGGATGATCCCGCGGGCGGGCTTTGGTGCTCTCGTTCATCAGGTACACCGGCAGCATGGCTATGGCGTTGGAGCGCAGCTCCACGCACCGGGACACCGTAGACAGCTTCATGGCCTTATCCCGGCTCAGCGCCGCGAAGTCCTCACTGGTCCACCCCGTCCATCCCTTGGAGCTGTCCAAGGTCAGGACGCCGCCCGCGCTGTGCCCCAGCTCTGCGCTGCGTTTACGCAGCGCCTTGTCAAAAATCACGGCCCATCACCCCCTCTGGCCCAGAGAACGCCGCCGGCGATGAGCAGCGCCCCCGCCGCAATCAATCCGGCCGGCGGAAATATCCACCCCACCCCGGCACTCACCAGCAGGCTCCCCGCCGCAAGCATGGCGTCCGCGCCCCACCGCCGGAGCCAGTCCGCCAGCCGCTCCCGCAGCCGGGGGCGGTCCCGCTGTTTTCCGTCATGCCGTTCCATCTTGATCCTCCTCGTTGTCACGCTCACGTTGGACACGCTTTCGTCTCGGCTTCCCTTCGACTCGGCCTGGTCTCCGGCCCGCTGCGCGGTCCTGCGCTCGGCCTCGCTTCGGTCCACCCGAGACGGCGTGTCTACGTTCGCGCTTCTTACATGGTATAGTCTCCGCGCTCCAGCGCGGCGTTCAGGTCCGGCTTGCCCTCCCGCTTCACCAACACCCGGGCCAGGGCGTTCATGATTGCCGCCACCACGTCGATGCGCTGGGTATCGTCCTTGTGCTTCTTGGACAGTTTAATATCCCCATAGTTATTCTGAACCTCAACGGCGTTGGCCAGGCACCACAGGAGCAGCGGGTTCTCCTCCAGCACGATTTTCCCCTGGAGCAGCAGCTCCCGGAACCCCTTCACCGCCAGGTTCTGCCCCGCGCAGGTCTGGGCCACCTCCACGCAGAAATCCTCGTTGTTGCGCTCCTGGCACATTTTGATGGCCAGGTCCGTGGCGTTGTGCCCGTCGTAGTCCACCTCGTCCACCTGCCAGCCGTGGTCCCGCTCGCCGGCGCAAATCCAGTTGTCCACGTAGCTGTTGTCCGTCACATCGCCGGGAGTGAGGGTGCAGTACCCGCCCTTGGCCCAGGCGGTGTAGGGCACCCGGTCGGTGTGCTCATGGCGCTGGGCTCCCCCCTCCGGCATAAAGCCATGGCCCTTGATGGCCACCCGCCCGTCCGGCAGAGAGAACACCGCCCCCGCCCCGGACAGGTCGATGCGCTTGCCCAAGTCGAAGCCGCAGTTGCAGTGCAGCCCGTCGGTCAGGGCCGCAAATTCCTCCCGCGGCACCTGGGCCTTCCGGGCCAGCTCCATCAGCCGCGCGTCCAGATAGCTGTTGACGCTTTCCGCCTGCCACTGGCACATTCGTCGGGTGAGAAACTTGCTCAGTTTGCTTGCATCGCCTGATCCGTAGGCTGCCACGTACTCGCTTTCGATCTCCCCAAGGAGGATGGCGCTGTATTCGTTGGGATAGCGCAGCACCGGGTTTGGCATCACCCACAGGCGCTTGTCATGGGGATTGGCCTCCATGGGCAGCTCCCGGATCATAACAAAATACCGATCATCCGCCACCTCACCCCGCAGCACCATTTTGGCGTACTGCTCCTCTTTCCAGCATGGCTTACTCTGGGCACCGTCTCCCGCCGTGGTAATCACGTCCAGCAAAGACTGCGCCCGTTTGCCGAAGGAATCTTTGCCAAGGTCATAGATTTCTGAGTTCGGATGTGCGTGGTATTCATCCACCTCGAAGTACGAAGGAGCGCCGGAGTCCTTGTTCTTGGTGTCCTTGGACAAGGCCCGCATAAACCCGCCCCGAGTGCGGTGCACCACCGGGTTGGACCGGGGGATGAGGAGCCGCTTGGCAATGGCCGGAGACGCCGCCGCAATTTTTTTCGCGTCCCCAAATACCCGCATAGCCTGGCCCCGGTCCACCGCCGCGCACTCCACCTCCGGCTCCCGCTCGAATACCGCCAAATCTGGCCGGTAAGGCGGATAAATGGCGTCGCCGCACATATGGTAGAGGCATTTACAGCTCACTTCCGTGCTTTTTACATTGCCCCGCCCCCGCTTGCAGTAGCTGCGGTTGAAGCGCCGCGCCCCTGTGTCCCTGTGTACCCACCCATACAAACACCCCTGGTCAAACACTTGCCAGGGCTGAGGCTCAATGGGCTGTCCGGCATATACCCCCCGCACCTGGATGCACTGTCCAAACCAGCGGATGATACGGTCCGCCCTGGTGACATCGAACACATCTAATAGGGGAACTCGTCTGTCCCCTGCCGCCGCAGATCGTCCAGATGCCGCTGGCAGGCCAATATCTCGTACTCGCAGCACTGCTCCCGCAGCTTCCCCTGGGTCACCTGCTTGGCGTAGACGCTCACCGGGTGGTGCAGGCCGGACTTCCATCGTTCTCCCATATCCATCACCTCCCAATAAAAAAGAGACCAGAGTTGAGCCAACCGAAGCAGACAGACTGCTGGGAATGGCTCAGGCTCTGGTCTCTGGCCTCTTAGGGCTCTGGACTCTGGCTCAGGCGCTATTTTTTCTTTTTCGCGGGTTCGGTCAGGGCTCGCTCAATGGGCCAACCATGTTTAAGGCGATATCTGATAACATGGGAATCAAGTCCATATTCTCGTGCCCAATCAGATAAAGTTTGGGCTTCCCCACCATATGATATATATACATTACTTCTCCTGTTTCGACATTGGATATCAACTGAAACCCATCGACAGTTTTCAGGGCAATAGCCCTTGTTATTATCAATGCGATCAATACTCAAGTTTTCTGCATAACCATGGCTCAGGGCCCAAGCTCTAAACGCATCAAAAGAATTCGCCCACTCCGCGCATACGCTGATCCCCCGCCCACCATACCTTGGGTATGCCTTGCAATTTGGGTTGTTACATCTGTCTCGCATAGATCGCCAGATGGGATATAGACGGGTTCTACTTCTACCGTCGCACGGTTTGTTTTTGAAAAGTGTCTGTTCCAAACAGCTTCTATGAAAATCAGAATTAAAACAACCGCAGCTCTTTGTGTGTCCACTTCGCAAAGCAGAGCCTTTTACAATCACTTCTTTACCACAATCACATCTGCAATACCAATAAACGCTCCCGTCATTCCCTGCTTTTGATCTCTTAATCACTACCAGCCGCCCAAACCGCTGGCCCGTCAGGTCGATGAGTTTACCCATTACCGATCAGTCCTTTTTCTCGCGCCATCAAAAGCTCATGAATTTTTGCATCCACCCTCTGCTTATCCTCCGGCATCAACGACAGGTAGAGCCGGAATATTTCCGGGCTCACACCGCCACCTCCACCCGCTGGTTCAGCACCCGGGCGGTATTCATGGCGTTCCGGGCCGTTTTCAACACCTCCGGCAGTTCCTCCATGGAGGAGACATCCACCATCCCCACCCAGCACTGGCCCCGCTCCTGATAGAAACAGGTGACAGACGGCGTGTTTTTCTTGCGGACATCGATGCACCAGCGTTCCGGTCTGGCGCTGTTCAACAATATGACATTGCCTTCCATAAAAACCTCCTTGAAATTCCCCGGAGGTTCGGCTATAATGGATTTAGCCTCCTTCGGGTGGTGATTTAAGAGTTTCGGACGCTTCTTGCTGGGAGGGCCGGAACTCTTATTTTTCTTGCCTCAAAACCAGTTCAATACCTTCACGCACAACATCTGTTCTCGTTTTGTCGTACTTTTCGCAGTGCGCTTGAAGTCTTTTGTCCGTTTCTGCATCAATACGGGCTTTTACTTCAATGCCTTTGGGATTGTCCGATTTTGGGCGACCAGTGCGTGGACTCAAATAATCACCCACTTTCTGTGCCACGATAACTATTATAATTCTTGTGGCTCAGAAAGTCAAGAGGTTTTTCAAAAAAATTCCCCCGCTTCATCGGTTGACAAAACAGGGGCCATTGGCTATAATAATCATGAAAGGGCCACTGCCACAAGCGGTCAGCCCTGGACATTCAGTACATGAGGTCTATACTGACTGCCTGGTGACGCAGGCAGTCAGTACGCTTTTGGGGCCGTGGCAATCATCAAACACAGCACAATGATAAACCACACCAGGACACGCAGGGCTTTCGCCCCACGCCCGTCTCCCATACGCATCACCTCCCTTCTCAGGGAAGTGGCTGACCGCCTTTATGTAACAGCGCCCTTTCGGCCTTCCCTCTAGGGTTGGCCTTTTTATTATACCATGACGCTGTGGTTTGTCAAATCCCGCCCCCTGATGGGCGGTTTTTGTTTTCCCGTCAGTCTGTATTCGGTTGACAAGGTACAATGATTCGCCGATTTAGAACGTCTCAGTCCCCAAACAGGTCGTCGTCCGGCTCCTCCACGGCGGCCTTGGCCCGCCGCTGGGCCAGCCGCACCCGCCCGGAGGGGGTCAGCCCCAGCTTCTCGGCGTACTGGAGGATATTCCGCTCCAGCGCCTGAAGCTTCCCCGTGAGCGCGTCCAGCTTGGCCGCCGCCTCCACCAGCTCGTCCGGCGACAGCACCGAGGCGCTTTTCGCGGACTCCTCCCACTCCCGGTCGGACAGGGCGGCGTCCTTCTTGCGCCGCTTTGCCCCATCCTCCACCGCGTCCTGGACGCCCAGCTTGTCCATCAGCTGGGCGATGAGCAGGGTGGTTTGGTCCCGCCGGGCCAGCATGGAGCAGTACCCCGCCAGTACCGTGGCGTCCAGGTCGTCCAGCAGCACCAGCCCCTCCATCTGCTTCAGGATTTGGTTCCAGTAAGCGTTGGCCCGCTTGTTGGAGCGGACGATGGCCGGCTTTTTCAACTCGGGCTTCCGGCCCCGGTCGGGGAGCACACCGTCCTCGGCCTGCTCCCGCGCCTCGCGCTCTGTCCGGGTCAGGTGCTTGGTCATATTGTCCGCCGGTTTTGCCGCCGTCGGCATGGGCTCACCTCCAGGGCCTCCCCAAAACTTCGATGGGGGATTTTTTCTCACAGACGAGAAGCCACGCGGTCTTCTGCCCCACCCCGCAAAACTTTTTTGGGGTGGGGGGAGGGTCGAGCCCGTAGGGCTCCCCGCGCCCGCGCCGCCGCCCGCGGCCGCGCACACGCGCACACGCGCCGGAGCGCGGACGTAGCTTCCCGAGCAATCAGCGTGCAACTTTTCGCCGCCGCCACAGCTCCTCCATGGTCTTGCGGGAGTGGCAGGAGTGGCACAGGCTTTGCAGGTTTTCCCGGTCGGTAAACAGCGCCCAGTCCCCTTTGTGGTCCCGGACGTGGTCCACGTCGGTGGCCAGGGTGCGCAGGCCCCGGCGGTCGCACTCCCGGCAGAACGGCTCGCGCAGCAGCTGCGCCGGCCGAAGGTCGTCCGTCCACACCGGCAGGCTGTACCAGCCGTGCCAAGCCGCCGACTCCCGCCGCAGGGCCTGCTTGGGTTTGTGCCGCGAGCACCAGCCCTCCCGGGTCAGCTCTGGGCAGCCTGGGTGCCGGCAGGGGCGCAGGGGCTTTTGTGCCATGGGCTATCTCCTCCTCTCCCCACGCGCCCCGCTTTGCTGGGCTCACGCGGGGCCCGGGTCCGCAGGCTATCACCTCTGCGGCCCAGGCAAAGAAAAAAGCCAGAGCCCACAACACAACCTCCTCGGGTTGGTCATGGGCTCTGGCGTTTTACGCTCTGGCCTCTCTCGATATTCAAAATCACTTCGCTTCGGCACGTCCGGCAGAACACCGGCAGTCCCGTCGCTTCAGTCTCCGGCCCCACCCGGAGTAGGCGGTGGTTCCGCTTGCAGGTCGGGCAGGTCACCCATCCATCTTTCACTGTTAGTTTACCATGTTTCTCCTGATCTTGCAATACCTTCGCCTCCACTTCTACGTCTCATGTCCAATTATTAAGAGTGGTTTCAAGTCCAAAAATTATTAGAGCAATCTTATTTCCGGCCTCTCGTATAACTATATTCAGGCAATGACGCCTGTGGGAACAGCAGATATCTTGCCCCGACACAGTCCGCAAACCCATAAGGATTCCGCTCCGCAAACTGCACGTAGTCCACCGCCCCCGGCGGCGGGGCCAGCGTCACGCTGTCACTGTGTATCTCAATGTACTCCACCTCGTACCGCTCCAGCTTCCGGCTGGACCGCCAAGTCCGCTCCCCCGGCCGTGCCCGCCCGAACTCCCGGGCCTCTTTTGTCAAATATTTGGCCAGCTCTCTATAATAGTGGATGTCCACCGGCTCCGCCCGCACATACCCGCCGCCTGGCCATAGGCTGCGCACCTCCTCCAAATCTCCCGGTCCCGTGCAGTTGACTACCCAATGGTGGTGGAGGCGGCGGTCTTCCAGGAGGCCGTCGCTGTCAAAGGGGAACTGTTCGCCATCATGCTGCGCCGACTCGCACTTGTTGCGCGCTTCCCGGCCATGCCAGCCCTCGGTGACGTAGATGTACCGCAGATTCTCCCCGCGCTTGCGTCGGACGGCACGCAGCCTGCGGATAAAGCGCCTAAAAAGTTTGTATGCCTCCGGCTTGCCAGGCGGGAGATGCAAATCGTCATAGGTGCTGGTGAGCACCCAATCCCGCGCCCCAAAGTTGGCCGCCAATACAAGCTCCAACTCCCGCCAGGAGCACTTGTCATTGTAAAACTGCTGGGCTGTGCAGGCAGGTCGGCTGCGGCCGCCCCGCCGCCGGCCGGGGTCCGGCTCCGGCACCGTCCCGATGATGTCAAAATTGAGCAGCCCGGCCTTGATATGTTTGATTGCCTTGGCCATTTAAACGCCTCCTTCTGTGTCCGATTCGGACACCGCTTTCTGCGGCCCACGCCATTGCCAGCCGTCAATTTCCTGGGTGCCGCAAATAAGATGCTTGCATTCACTACATGGGTAATCTGCTTTGTTTGTTCTTGCGTAAACGCACGCGCGGCAATACCCGCGCAATTCTTCCACCGCTGCGTCCCGCTCCCCCAGCAGGGCTTCGATGGCGTCGGCGGCTTGGTCGCATACTTCGCAGCCACCGCATCGGTTCGTGCAATACTCTTGTGGGGTCTCGTCTCCATGCTCCACCACATGGCGAAGCCACTCAATCAGCTCTTTGTAGTCCATGTCAGTCTCCTTTCTTCCTCTCGCACCGCTCGAACTCGATGACCCAGACCCAGGGATTTGCAGCCCAGCCATAGATGGAGCGGTCGGTTGGTTTTAGCGTGTTATGCCAAACTACCTCAAACTCATCAAGGGCGAGATTTCCGCCATGCGCAGTGCA
>ERZ808040.571-NODE-571-length-30566-cov-9.469284_pt1 | contig 30566 bp, 21 predicted proteins | sample MGYA00380191_ERZ808040 | MGnify/ENA primary metagenome ERZ808040 (study PRJEB31490, sample SAMN06133395) | mouse gut metagenome | isolation source: J6 | host: mice | place: China: Chengdu | collected 2015-05 ...
TTGCGGAAAAGAATGCGCGCATCGACAACGCGAAAGACCGCATCCTGCGCGAGGCGAACGAAAAGGCGCGCGATCTTCTGCAGGAGGCGAAGGATTACGCGGATGAAACCATCCGCAAGTACAATAAATGGGGCCAGAGCGGCGGACTCGGAAAGGAGATGGAGCAGGAGCGCGAGATTCTGCGCGAAAAGCTCGGCGACAAGGACAAAAAGCTTGGAATTAAGGCGAAGAAGGCGGCGAAAAAGGCATCGGCGGAGGAACTGAAGATCGGGGATTCCGTGCATGTGCTCAGTCTGAACCTGAAAGGGACCGTCAGCACGCTGCCGAACGCGAAGGGCGATCTCTATGTGCAGATGGGAATTCTGCGTTCGCTTGTGAATATCCGGGATCTGGAGCCTGCCGATGCGGATCAGAGCGAGGAGGAAAAGAAGGCAAAGACTGCGAGCGGTAAAATCCGCATGAGCAAAGCGCTGAATATCAGCCCGGAACTCAATATTATCGGCAAGCGCGTGGATGAGGCGATGCCGCTGGTGGACAAATATCTGGATGATGCCTATCTGGCGCATCTGCCGAAGGTTACCATTATTCACGGCAGGGGTACGGGTGCGCTCAAGGATGCCGTGCATGCACAGCTGAAGCGGACAAAGTATGTAAAATCGTTTCGCGTGGGTGAGTTCGGCGAGGGGGACCGCGGCGTGACAATCGTTGAATTTAAGTAGACGGAGGCTGCGCAGCAGAAGGAAAGGACAGGTGCCAGAAGGCGGCGGAGCCGGCTGAGGAAGAAACGGGAGCTGTGCGGCAGGAGAAGGAGTTGGAGGCTGCGCAGCAGAAGCACAGAAGAACTGGTGACGGGAGGTCGAATAGCCAAAAGGCAGAGAAGCAAAAAAGCCGGCAGGAACCCGGCTGGAAGTAGAACAGCTGCAAGGGCAGCGGAATGAGGGATGATATGTCCGAGAAACAGAAAATTTTAATTGTAGATGACGACGAAAATATTGCGGAGCTGATCGCGCTGTACCTGACGAAGGAATGCTTCGAGACGAAGATTGCCGGCGACGGGGAGGAGGCTATCCGGCAGTATCGCGAGTACAAACCGGATCTGATCCTGCTTGATCTGATGCTGCCGGGCATCGACGGCTATGAGGTGTGCCGGGAGATCCGAAGAGCGTCCCAGACGCCGATTATCATGCTGTCGGCCAAGGGAGAAGTATTTGACAAGGTGCTCGGGCTGGAGCTGGGTGCGGACGATTACATGATGAAGCCGTTTGACTCCAAGGAACTGGTGGCGCGCGTCAGGGCAGTGCTGCGGCGCTCCGCAGCGGCGGGGGAGAAGAAGCCGGAGGAGGAAGCCGGGGAGGAGACGGGAGATTTTGTGGGCTATCCGGATCTGACCATTAATCAGAGCAATTATTCCGTGACTCTGCGCGGCAAACAGGTCGATATGCCGCCCAAGGAGCTGGAGCTTTTCTATTTCCTGGCGTCGCACCCGAATCAGGTGTTCACCAGGGAGCAGCTGCTTGATCATATCTGGGGCTACGAATACATCGGCGATACCCGCACGGTTGACGTGCATATTAAGCGGCTGCGCGAGAAAATCAAAAATCATGAGCAGTGGGGGCTGGCGACAGTATGGGGAGTAGGCTATAAATTTGTGGCTAAAACAAAACCTGTCGGCAGAAAACGGAAATGAAACACAGGGCATTGCTGAAGCTGATTCTATGCTATCTGGCAGCTGTCATCACCATGTTTATCATGCTGAATTTTTTCGGTGCGCGCACGCTGAACCGGAAAATGCTGGCGGAGCGCGTCCGGATGCTTACCGAGGAGGCCGGACTGATTGCCGAGGAGTATGTCACGCCGTATTACCGGGATGCGGCAAAGCTGAGCGACATGCTTACGCAGCTTCGGAGCGTCGACCGGTTTCTCGGCACACGCACCTGGGTCGTCAATACGAACGGCGTGGTGATCGTCGATGCGGCCATGGAAGCCCGCGGGATGAATGTGGACAACCTTGATCCGACATTCCTTGACCGCATTGTGACGGACGGCTATATGACAGAGGTGACCTTTCCGGGAATTATGCCGCGGGAAAAGCTTGCGGTTGCGCAGCCGATCTACAATAATTATAAGCTGCGCGGCTATGTCTGCATTTTTATTCCGATGGAAACCGTGCGCCAGGCAGGCTATGAATATCTGGATATCGTGAATATATGCTATCTCGTCTTCTTTTTCCTGCTGCTGCTGATTTTCATTTTTCTCTATTTTGTGACAATCTGCCCGGTGCGGCGCATGACGAAAGTCACGGAGGAATACGCGAGAGGGCATTTCGGCGCTCCGATGAAGATCCGTTCGCAGGATGAGTACCGTGATCTTGCAAATGCCATTCAATTTATGGCAGATGAATTTCAAAAACTGGATGAATATCAAAAAAAGTTCGTGGCAAATATATCGCATGATTTCCGTTCTCCCCTCACGTCCATCAAGGGCTACGCGGAGGCGATGGCGGACGGCACGATTCCGCCGGAGCATCAGAAAAAGTATCTCGATATTATTCTGTTCGAGACGGAGCGGCTGACGAAGCTGACGTCAAACCTGCTTACACTCAGCGGCCTGGACAGCGCGGGGATTCCGCTCGATATTGCCAGCTTCGATATCAACGGGATTATCCGGCGGACAGCGCTGACCTTTGAGGGCACCTGTACCAAAAAGCGGATTACTCTGAATCTGGAATTTCATGGGGAGGAGCTTTTTGTTGATGCCGATATGGGGAAAATTCAGCAGGTTTTATACAACTTGATTGATAATGCCATTAAATTCAGCAACGCAGATTCTTCTATTGACATTAAGACGGAGGAGCGGGGCAGCAAGGTATTCGTTGCGGTCAAGGATCATGGCATCGGCATTCCCAAGGACAGCATCAGCAAAATCTGGGAGAGGTTTTATAAGACCGACCTCTCGCGCGGGAAGGATAAGAAGGGAACCGGTCTGGGACTCTCGATCGCCCGCGACATTATTCAGGCTCACCGGGAAAACATCAATGTGATCAGTACGGAGGGGGTGGGAACAGAATTTATGTTCACCCTTTCCAAAACGGACTTTTAACGGATTTGTCATACTTCGTTCATAAGGTTATGGTATCATGTCATCGGTATAATACTGCGGCGGGTTCAGACGGAGGAAACTGCCGCGGCGGAGCGTGAAGCTGTCAGAAAGAAGGAGAAAAAAAGCTGGGGGAAGGCGGGAAACGGGAGAAACATGTCCGGAGAGAACGCATATTTCGCGCGGCTTCAGGAAGGCAGGAAAAAGAGAAGCGTGCCTGGACAGACCGTGAGTTAGGCATGACAAAGAAAGGCACGCAAAAAGAGAAACCTGCTGAAACAGCCGGGGAACCCGGCCCGTCAGGAGGCAGGTCTGAAACGGCAGGGAAATGGTGGCGTTTGAACCCGGTGATAAGGCAGGCGGGAAAACAGCAAAAAGACAGCCGAAAGACAGCAAAAAGACAGCAATAAGACATTCTAAAAGACAGCCCAAGGAAAGTACGAAAAAAGCAGGCGAGACAGGCTGTGAAACTGGACGGGCAGAAGAAAGGCATGCCGAAAAAGAAACCTGCCTGAACAGCCCTTGAACCTGACCGTGAGGAAGAAGGCTTATAACAGCACGTATTCAGGCACTGCGAACCCGGCCCGTCAGGAGGAAAGGTCTGAAGGGCAGAGAATCACCGCAGCTTAAGCCGTAAACTGAGGCCGGCAGGCAAACAGCAGAAGGAAGACACGGAAAAAGGGAAGCGTGCAGGACAGGCTGTGAATCTGCAACGGTAGAAGGAAGGCACGGAAAAAATCACCTCGCCGGCAGGCTGCAAAATGGAAGTAAAAGAGATTACGATTTCATACGCTTGATACGAAGGGAGGTTGCGCCCTGTATGGAGAATAAAAATCAGAAGGACAGCTCGGATTATCAGTTTATCCGCGAAAAAGTTGTTTCCGCGCGAAAGAGAAGGTGGAGGAAAATGCTGCTCTGGAGCGCTTTTACCGTTTTTCTGGCAGTTCTGTTCGGCCTGATTGCAAGGCTGGTCTTTCTATGCTCCGACGAACCCCTCAAACGATTTCTAGGCATTGCGGAGCCGTCGCCCGGTCCGTCCATTAATCCGGAGGCCGATGTTTCCCCTACGCCGTTTTCGATCCTTTCCCCAACTCTGCAGCCGGCAAATCCGTCCGGTGAGCCGGGCGGCCCGGAGGGAACACCATCGGGCCGGCCGGATCTGACTCCGGGCGGCCTGCCGGAGACAACACAGGGCGCACAGCCATCGGGCGCACCGGTCAGTCCGGCGCCTACCGCTGCGGCAACTCCGGCTCCGACCGGAGCGCCCGAGACGGAGGAGGAGCGCGCGAAACGCGTGCTGGCGGATTATGCCGCTCTTTTTGCGGCCGTTCAAAAAATATCAGGGGAGGTGCAGAGGTCTCTGGTGACGGTCGAGGTGGTGGAGGACGGCGTGGACTGGCTTGAAAATCCTTATGAAACAAAGAGCCAGACAACGGGCATTATCGTAGGCAAAACAGAGGAGCAGCTGCTTGTGCTTGTCAATCTGGACCGCGTTCAGGACGCCAGCCATATTGTTATAATTTGCGGCAGCGGGAGCTGCGAGGCCGAGCTGTGGAATTATGACAGAGATTACAACCTGGCAGTCGTCCGCATTCCGGCGGAACAGGTTCCGCGGCAGCTTTATTATTCGGCCTGCGAGGCTGTATTCGGCGATTCCTCGCTGCTTCAGGTGGGAACCCCGGTCATGGCGCTCGGGAATCCGAACGGTTATGCCGGTTCCATGGAGCTCGGCATGGTGACAAGCCGCGGCAGCGTATTCTATATTACAGACAACAGCATCGACCTGTTTAACACGGATACGATCGACAGTACGGACGGCGACGGCGTGATTGTCAATCTGAAGGGCGAGATTGTCGGAATTATTACAAGAACATTCAAGAGCGGCCTGAATTTGCCGATCTGTACGGCCATGGGCAGTGCGAAGCTGCTCGACGTCATAGAAAAGCTGTCCTCGGGCGGGGATAGGATTTATTTCGGTGTGCTGGGCGAGGATATTCCGGCCGCCGCCCTGCAGGAGGCGGGCCTGAGCAACGGCATTTATGTTACCGAGGTAATGACGGATTCACCGGCCTTCGAGGCGGGGCTGAAGACGGGCGATATTATCCTGAAGGTGAACGGAAATAATGTCTATTCGTACGGCGGCTTTCATAAGATGCTCAGCCGGCATACCCCGGGCGAGGAGCTGAGCGTCACGGTACAGCGAACCGTGCGGATGAGTCCGAAGCAGGTGGAGCTGAAGGTACTGCTGGCGAAGAAGTAGCAGGGAGCGGGCATGGCAGTCAGACTGCATGCCCGCTTTTAATAAAATCAGCAGATTTGACTTGCCAGAATACGCGCACTGCGGTAAAATAGGATCGCATAAAATGAGATATTTTGTCCGAAAGGGCATTGGAAGGAACCGGAACGATAATTTTTGCTGTGACACGGAGGTTGTTATGAGATATTTGGCGGAACTTCGAGAAGGCGAGACGATTAAGGAAATCTATTTGTGCAAGCAGCTGCAGCAGCTGAAAACCAAGACGGGAAAAAGTTATTATTCTCTGCTGCTGCAGGATAAAACGGGCACCATCGACGCAAAGGTGTGGGAGCTGGGCCCGGGCATCGAGCATTTTGAGGCGATGGATTATATCTGTGTGGACGGGCAGGTGACAAGCTTTCAGAGTGCGCTGCAGCTCAATGTGAAGCGCGTGCGCCGATGTCAGGAGGGGGAGTACGATCCGGCGGATTACATGCCGGTAACCTCGCGGAATATCGAGGAGATGTGCAGAGAGCTGAACGGCTACATTGCCATGGTGAAGGAGCCGCATCTGAACGCGCTGCTGAACGGCTGCTTCGCGGAGGACAAGGAGCTGCTGGCGCGCTTTAAAAAGCATTCCGCTGCGAAGGCGGTCCACCATGGTTTTATCGGCGGCCTGCTCGAGCACACCGTCAGCGTAACGAAATTCTGCGTTTTCCTCGCAGACAGCTATCCGCTTCTGAACCGCGACCTGCTGCTGACTGCCGCGATGCTGCACGATATCGGCAAGCTGGTAGAAATTTCGCCGTTCCCGGAGAACGATTATACGGACGAGGGCAATCTCCTCGGCCATATTTACATAGGAGCAGCTCAGATCAGCGAGCGCTGCCGCGCTGTCCCGGGCTTCCCGAAAAAGCTTGAGGCAGAGCTGCTCCACTGCATCCTTGCGCATCACGGCGAGCTGGAATACGGCTCCCCGAAAAAGCCGGCCATCGCCGAGGCATTCGCACTCAACATCGCGGATAACGCGGATGCGAAGCTGGAGACTTTAAAGGAACTTTTTGCGGGTGCGGACGAGAAGCTGGAGTGGATCGGATATCAGAGGATGTTTGAGTCAAATCTGAAGAGGACATGCTGAGAGGAGACGGCGAACAGGCTGAACCCGGAAGGCCGTATGAGGGAACGGGGCGAGGCCGCCTGGCCGGGGCAGAAAGCTGATTCTGCAGGTATGTAAAGGGAATTAGAGGTGAGGCAGTCGGACCCGGAATCCTGGACGGAGCAGAAAAAGGAAGAGGACATCCGCGGGATAAAGATGGATTTTGTCCTAGCTGCAGGCGAATCGAAGGGAACGAGCATATTCAGCTGCCCGGTAAGCGATGGGATTACCATGTCATAAATGTCAGGCATCGGTGCGGCGGAGAGAGCCGAACAAACGGCATGAACGGGAACCAGGAGAGAGCAAGGAGGAGGCTGGAATGAAGAAGTCTGCAGGCTGCGCGCTTAAGAAAAATGATCTGTTTGAGCTGCACATCGAAGCGCTCGGAAATGAAGGCGAGGGCATTGGGCGTCTCGACGGCTTCACCTTTTTTGTCCGGGACGCCGTGCCGGGCGATATCATTCGCGCCCGCGTGCTGAAGCTGAAGAAAAATTACGGCTATGCCCGCGTGGAGCAGCTGCTGACCCCGTCTTCCGACCGTGTAGCGCCGCGCTGTCCGGCAGCCGGGCCGTGCGGCGGCTGCCAGCTGCAGCATCTCTCCTACGAGAAGCAGCTGGAGTACAAGCATAACAAGCTCCGTGACTGCCTGGAGCGCATCGGCGGCGTTCAGAACGTGAAACTGGAGCCGATGATCGGCATGGACGAGCCGTTTTTCTACCGTAACAAGGCACAGTTCCCGGTTGGAAGGACGCGGGACGGCAGGCCGGCGATCGGATTTTATGCCGGCCGCACGCACAGCATTATCGAGACGGAGCGCTGCTACATCCAGGCGCCGGTAAACGAGGCGCTGGTGGCCGCCGTCCGCGAATATCTAATTGAGAGCGGCGCGCAGCCCTACGACGAGAACACGCACACGGGTCTGGTGCGCCACGTCCTCACGCGCGTCGGCTTCGCAACCGGCGAGATTATGGTCTGTATGGTGATTAACGGAACGGAGCTGCCGCAGGCGGAGCTGCTGCGTCAGAAGCTGGAATGCGCGGTGGAGCGGTGGAATGAGAGAAGCCATGGAGAGACTGCAGAAACAAAGGTTTTGGGGGCGGCGGCAGAGCGAAGTGCGGGAATACCGGCGGCTGAAGAGGCTGGCTGGGAAGACTGCGGAGGGATGTCTGCGGAGCTGGGCAGGTACGCGCCGAAGCCGGCAGGAAATTCGGTTGGCAGGGGAAACGGCGGAGCAGCGTTTGCTGAAAGATACACAGAGCCGCCTGCGGGTTATGCAGATACCGGGGAAAGCGGCGGAGCGGTTTCTGCGGAGCAGGATACGAAGGTGCCGGCGGACAGGGCGGAAGTTACGACATACAGGCTTGCCAGTTTCTGTCTGAATATCAATACGGAGAAAACAAACCGGATTCTCGGCAGCAGGGTTGTGCCGCTGTATGGGGAGCCTTATATTACGGATTATGTCGGGCCGATCTGCTATCGGATCTCGCCTCTGTCTTTCTATCAGGTCAATCCGCGGCAGACGCGCCGTCTCTATGAGCTGGCGCTCGAGTATGCGGATTTGAAGGGGGATGAGACAGTATGGGATCTGTACTGCGGCATCGGCACCATCTCCCTGTTCCTGGCGCAGCGTGCGAAAATGGTTTACGGTGTGGAGATTGTGCCGCAGGCCATCGAGGACGCCCGCAAAAATGCCGAACTGAACGGGATCACAAATGCAGAGTTTTTTGTCGGTGCGGCGGAGGAGGTACTTCCGCAGCAGTATGAGAAGAGCGGCGGGGGGATGCGCGCTGATGTTGTGGTGGTTGACCCGCCGCGCAAGGGCTGCGACGAGGCGCTGCTGCAGACAATTGCAGCGATGCAGCCGGAAAGGGTAGTTTATGTTTCCTGCGACCCGGCGACGCTGGCGCGGGATGTGAAGTTTTTGGGGGAGAATGGGTATGAGTTTGTGAAGGCAAGAGGGGTGGACCAGTTTGGGCAGGGGGGGCATGTGGAGACAGTCGTTCTGCTGACGAGAAAAGCTCGATAAATCAAAGGATTCTGCCGCTTAGGGCAAAAATGGATGTGTGTTTTTGTTTCCGCAGAACGGGTATGGGGAAATTGATTTACCCAAGGGATAGGCTTTGGGGAGTCGGAGAGATACAGTTTGGCGAAAGGATATTATTCGGCAAAACAGGAAGAAAAGTGTGGCATTGCATTCCCTTTAACTGTTTGGAAGTGCAATGCCGTTTTGTTATGAATAGTGGCTTATTTGAGAGAAAAAATTGTATTTCAAAACTGTATTCTTGAATTGAAAAATTCACTTTTGCGTGATATACTTTTTTTATATTTTCTGGAAGAAAAATGGAGGTGTGACATGGCGGTCAGCTATAAGAAATTATTCCATTTATTGATAGAGAAAAACATGACGAATGTACAGTTACAGCAGGAAGCGGGCTTTTCCGCAAATATTATCACACGATTGAAACGAGGCGGGTACATTTCTCTTGAAAGTGTGGAAAGCATCTGCAGAGTTCTGAATTGTGGCGTAGACGATATTCTGGAATTTATACCGGAAGATAACGGAGGGAAAGAGAATGGTTGATACCAAAAAAGAACAGGAGCGTGACGAGCTGCACCGTGCCATCTGGGCAATTGCAGACGAACTGCGGGGTGCAGTTGACGGATGGGATTTTAAGAATTATGTTCTTGGAACGATGTTTTATCGATATATTTCTGAAAATTTGTGTAATTACATAAACAGCGGAGAGGCAGATGCAGGAAACTCTGATTTTGACTTCGCAAAAATGCCGGACGAGGATGCGGAAGAAGCTCGTGACGGACTAGTAGAGGAAAAAGGATTTTTTATTTTGCCGAGCGAATTATTCTGCAATGTTCGTGCCAATGCCGCGAATGATGAAAACCTAAATGAAACATTGGAGCGAGTATTTCGCCATATTGAAGAATCTGCGAAAGGCAGTGATGCAGAGAGCGATTTTGCGGGATTGTTCGATGATTATGATGTGAACAGCAATAAATTGGGTTCTACGGTTGCCAAGCGCAATGAGAAACTGGTCAAATTGTTAAATGGCGTGGGCGAAATGAACCTTGGAGATGTGAAAGACCACTCCATTGATGCCTTTGGTGATGCGTATGAGTACCTTATGACCATGTATGCGTCCAATGCCGGAAAGTCCGGTGGAGAATTTTTTACTCCAGCGGATGTGTCAGAATTGCTCACAAGACTCGGGACTGTGGGAAAAACAGAGATTAATAAAGTATATGATCCGGCCTGCGGTTCTGGCTCTCTGCTTCTGAAAGCAGAAAAAATTCTTGGGAAGGACGCCATCCGAAACGGTTTCTATGGGCAGGAAATTAACATCACGACTTATAACCTGTGCCGAATTAATATGTTCTTGCATGATGTGGGATTTGATAAATTTAATATTGCCTGTGAGGATACGCTCATCAGTCCGCAGCATTGGGATGACGAGCCATTTGAACTGATTGTTTCAAATCCGCCCTATTCGATCAAGTGGGCGGGAGATGAACATCCATTCCTGATCAATGATCCCCGTTTTGCTCCTGCAGGAGTTTTAGCACCAAAGAGTAAAGCAGATATGGCATTTATCATGCACAGTCTTTCATGGCTTGCGTCTAACGGAACTGCTGCCATCGTATGCTTTCCGGGTATTATGTATCGCGGCGGTGCGGAGCAGAAAATCCGAAAATATCTGATTGATAACAACTATGTGGATTGTGTGATTCAGTTGCCGAGTAACTTGTTTTTTGGAACTTCTATTGCTACTTGTATCATGGTCATGAAGAAAAATAAGACAGATAACAAGACGCTGTTTATTGATGCAACAAAGGAGTGCGTTAAGGTTACGAATAATAATAAGCTGACACCTACAAATATAGACTGTATTGTGGATGTGTTTGCAAAGCGTGAAGAAGTAGAATATTTTGCACATCTGGCAAGTTACGAGGAAGTGTCAGGCAGTGATTATAATTTATCTGTGTCCACATATGTTGAGGCGGAGGATACCAGAGAGAAAATTGATATTGTGAAGCTGAATGCGGAAATAAAAGAAATCGTGGCGCGTGAGCAAATGCTTCGTGATGAGATTGATAAGATTATTAATGAGATTGAGGGAAAGGTATGAGTTGGGAAAGGGTTTTTATAAGTCAAGATTATGGAAGACCAATTTATAAGCATAAAGAATTACCAGTCTATATTACGGATGAATTTAATTTTTTTAGATGTGTAGAGTTTAATGATGAATTTTATAGGAAAACGGCAAGCACACTTTTTAATGGCAATTTACGGGAGTGTACGGGAAGATATTCAAAGTTGTTTCCAAATCAGAAGATGTCTTATTGGGCGGATAGTCCTTCGACGGCAAGAGCAGAAATCAAAAAACACGGAGCAGGAAATAGTATTCTAACATTTTGGGCTTATGATGATGGTACAAGTACATTTCCTACGTTGCCAGATCAAACACCGCTGATAATTATCGACGGACGTAAATGTGGCGTACAAGAATTGATTGATAAGTTTGATAATGAAGTTTCACTATCTGAGAAAGAGCAAAAGTATATGACTGATTTACTTGCGCAAGAGCCGGATTGTTTAGTTTTTGATTCTCATGCAAAAAAAGGAGGAGAAAATTTTATCTTCTTTGAAAAAGGATTCCGAAAATTAGCACTCCGTCAGCTACGACTTCGCTTTGGTAAGAGTGACGGTGGTAATTGTAGTCAGATTGTCTGTGCAGATACGAGCGACTATATTCCATTCGTTGAGAGCTATGGGAAATATTTTGAGCCAAAAGCAAAAATAAAAATGGACAAAACATATTTATCGAGCAAGGAATACCTTCAACGTAGACAGATTTGCGAAGAATCTCGCCGAAAAATGCGGGAGGCGATGAAATGAACAAATTGGAAAAATTGATACAAGAATATTGTGCAAATGGCGTGGATGTAGTAGAGCTCAATGTCATTGCAAATTATGCTAAAAATCGTATTGATGCCTCGTGTGTAGATGAAAGCAATTATGTTGGTGTTGAGAATTTACTTCAAAATAAGCGAGGAAAAGTAAAAGCTAGTAGTGTGCCAACAATAGGTACTGTAGTTGAATTTCATAGAGGAGATGTATTGATTGGTAACATTCGCCCATATCTGAAAAAGGTTTGGTTGGCAGATTGTGATGGAGGAACGAATGGAGATGTTCTTGCAATCCAACTTAAAGATAGAAGAATGTTGCCTGAATTTCTTTATTATGTTCTATCTTCCGATCAATTTTTCTTGTATGACATGCAGAATTCAAAGGGGGCCAAAATGCCTCGTGGCAACAAAGAGGCGGTTATGAAGTATAAAATCCCTGTTCCTCCTCTGGAGGTACAACGTGAAATAGTCAGCGTGCTGGACTCTTTCACGTTACTTACAGCCGAGCTTACAGCCAAGCTTAAAGCCGAGCTTACAGTTCGAAAGAAGCAGTATAATTTTTATAGGGATAAACTACTGAAATTTGAAATTAGTGTTAGGATTATTCCTATTAGAGAGGTTATAAAATATAGTTGTTCAGGAGCAACTCCGGCGAAGGGAAATTCTGATTATTATGATGGTGGTACAATACCGTGGATAAGAACGCAGGATGTTTGCTTTAATGAGATTACAAATGTGGATTCCTTTATTACAGAAAAAGCAGCAAAAGAAACCGCTGTTAAATGGATTCCAGAAAACTGCGTAATTGTTGCAATATCGGGAGCAACGGCTGGAAGATGTGCAATTAACAAAATAAAAGCAACAACCAACCAGCATTGCTTAAATATGGAGATAGATAAGGAGAAAGCTCTATATAAATATGTGTATTACTGCTTGTGCAGTAAACAAGATGAGTTGATTTCAAAGAAACAAGGTGCAAGAGGCGATTTAAATGCTTCTTTAATAATGAGTACGGAAATACCAGTTCCGAATCTTGAAATACAGAAGAGAATTGTTAAAGTCCTCGATAACTTCGATGCCATTTGTACTGACTTGAATATTGGTTTGCCAGCCGAGATTGAAGCACGTCAAAAACAATATGAATATTATCGGGATTTGCTCTTGACATTTGCTGAAACGGGAAGCACACTCGTGACAGACAGACAGACAGACAGACAGACAGACAGACAGAGCTGAGCGCAATTAAGCTCATTCAGTATGCGTTCGGATATGTTAAGTTGCCTCTCAATAAACTTGCATATTTGTTCAGAGGAGAATACATTACAAAGAAAAACACAGTTAAGGGGGATATTCCAGTAATTCTTGGTGGGCAAGAACCGGCTTATTATATTGACAAATTCAACCATGATGGAGAAATAGTTGCAGTTGCGAGAAGTGGAGCATCTGCTGGATTTGTTTCTTACTGGAACCAGAAAATATTTATTACAGATGGCTTCGGATATGAAGAAAAAAGTGAATTGATTACTACAAAATATTTATATTATGTTTTGAAAAATAAAGAATCAGATCTGAATGCAATGAAACGAGGTGCAGGCGTTCCTCATGTAAGTGGAGAGGAACTTGGGAACATTGAATTGCCGATACCATCTTTGCAAGAACAGAAACGAATCATTCATATCCTTGATCGCTTCGATATCCTCTGTAATGACCTGTCCGCAGGACTTCCGGCAGAAATCGAAGCACGACAGAAGCAATATGAATACTACAGGGACAAGCTGTTATCTTTTAAAGAAATACTAAAGTAAGGGGGCGAGGTTGTGCCGTACTTTAATATTGTAGCGGAGACATCGGAAAATACGGTAGTCACAGAATATGAGCCAGACAGGAAGCGCTCTGACAGCTATCAGAGCGAAGCTGCACTGGAACAGGAATTTATTTGTCTGCTGTGTGAGCAGGGATATGAGTATCTGCCTGTTCACACGGAGAGGGATCTGGTTGCGAATCTCCGTAAAAAATTAGAAGAACTGAATAAGTACCAGTTTTCTGATACGGAGTGGGAGGATTTTTTCAAAAATACCATTGCTAATCCCAATGAGCATATTGTGGAAAAGACGCGTACTATACAAGAGGACTATGTGAAAGTATTAAAGCGCGATACCGGAGAAACCAAGAATATTACGCTGATCGATAAAACAAACATCCATAATAACCGTCTACAGGTTATCAATCAGTATATCGTTGGTAAAGAAGACGGCGCAAAGCACGACAATCGTTATGATGTGACCGTTTTGGTAAACGGTCTTCCTTTGGTGCATATTGAACTGAAACGAAGAGGTGTTGCCATTCGTGAGGCATTTAACCAGATTGACCGCTATCAGAGAGAGTCTTTCTGGGCAGGATGCGGACTGTATGAGTACATTCAGATCTTTGTCATTTCCAATGGCACGAATACAAAATACTATTCTAACAGCACCAGACGGAATGCGGAAAAGGAGCATGAGAAAAGAGGATCAAGTAAGACGAAAACAAGCAATAGCTTTGAATTTACCTGCTTCTGGGCGGACGCCAACAACCGTGTGATCCCCGATCTGATTGATTTTACGAAGACCTTTTTTGCGAAGCACACGATTCTGAATATCCTCACAAAATACTGTATTTTTACCTCTGAAGATATGCTGATGGTTATGCGACCGTATCAGATTACGGCAACGGAGCGTATTCTGAACCGTATTGAGATAGCAAATAATTATAAAAAATATGGAAGCGTGGAAGGCGGCGGATATATCTGGCACACGACTGGTTCCGGCAAGACGCTGACTTCATTTAAAACCGCAAGGCTTGCTTCGAAGCAGCCATATATCGATAAGGTGCTGTTTGTGGTTGATCGTAAGGATTTGGACTATCAGACCATGAAGGAATATGACCGCTTTGAAAAGGGAGCGGCCAACAGCAATACCTCTACTGCCATACTGAAACGCCAGTTGGAAGATTCGGACGCACATATCATTATTACGACCATTCAGAAGCTGGCAACTTTTATTAAGAAGAATCCGGGACATGAGGTATATGCAAAACACATCGTCATTATTTTTGACGAGTGCCATCGGAGCCAGTTTGGAGATATGCACACAGCCATTGTAAAAAATTTCAAGAAATATCACCTGTTTGGATTTACGGGAACTCCGATTTTTTCCGTAAACTCTGGTAGAGCGAAAAATCCAGAGTTTTTTACGACGGGGCAGACTTTTGGCGATCAGTTGCATAGTTACACGATAGTGGATGCAATCAATGATAAGAATGTCCTTCCGTTCCGAGTGGATTACATGACGACGATGGGTATGGATGAAGAGATCACAGACGAGATGGTATGGGATATTAACCGGGAGAAGGTTATGATGGCTCCTGAGCGAATCCGTATCGTGACGGAGTACATACTGGAGCATTTTGACCAGAAAACTTATCGTGGAGATAAAACATACATCTACAATACGCTGACCAATATCGAAGAAGTGGCAACGGCTAAGCGCGATGAAAAGGTGGAGGAAATCAAGCGGAAGCAGCGTATCAGCGGGTATAATTCTATCTTTGCGGTATCCAGTGTACCGATGGCAAAACTGTATTATCAGGAATTTAAGAAGCAGATGACGACAGATCCAACAAAGAAACTGCGTGTTGCAACGATTTTCAGTTATGGAGCAAATGAGGAAGAAGCGGATGGTATTCTGGATGAAGAAAATTCAGAGGACGCTTCTGCGCTTGACCAGCCGTCCAGAGAATTTCTGGAAGAAGCCATCAAGGATTATAATGAAATGTTCCATACGAACTACGATACTTCCAGCGATAAATTTCAGAATTATTATAAAGATGTATCTCTTCGAATGAAAAATAAAGAATTGGATATTCTGATTGTTGTTAATATGTTCCTTACAGGTTTTGATGCCACTACCATGAATACCTTGTGGGTGGACAAGAATCTGAAGATGCATGGACTGATACAGGCATTTTCCCGTACCAACCGTATTCTCAATTCCATTAAAACATTTGGCAATATCGTATGTTTTCGCAATCTTCAAAAACGTGTGGACAGTGCGATTTCTCTGTTCGGAGATAAGAATGCCGGGGGAATTGTTCTTCTGCAGAGCTTCAAGGATTACTATTACGGGTATGAGTCTATGGATGGAAAACAAATGCCGGGTTATTTGGATTTGATGGAAGAGTTGAATCATAAGTTTCCGTTATCAGAACCGCAGATTGTTGGAGAGCAAAACCAGAAAGACTTTATTGCCCTGTTTGGCGCGATTCTCCGTATACGGAACCTGCTGCTGTCCTTTGATGATTTCAAGGGGAATGAATTAATCTCAGAGCGGGATCTGCAGGATTACCTCGGACGTTATCAGGACTTGCGGGATGAATGGAAACGGAAACGACAGGAAAGTACGGACATCACAGATGATGTCGTATTTGAGATTGAATTAATCCGACAGATAGAAATCAACATTGACTATATTCTTATGCTAGTAAAAAAGTACCATAATACCCGCTGCGAGGATAAAGAAGTGCTGATTACCATTCATAAAGCGATTGATGCCAGCCCGGAACTGCGCAGTAAGAAACAGCTCATTGAAAACTTTATTGCAGGAATCAATGATGTGGATGATGTTATGAACGAATGGCACAGCTATGTGGTGGAGCAGAGGGCGCATGACCTTGATGAAATTATAGCGGAGGAAAAACTGAAACCGGAAGATACCCGCAAATTTATGGAAAATGCGTTTCGGGATGGAGAGATAAAAACATTCGGAACAGACATTGACAAGCTCATGCCGCCGATTTCCAGATTTGGCGGTGGTGGGAGAGCTAAGAAGAAACAGGGCGTCATTGATAAGTTAAAGACCTTCTTTGAAAAATACTTTGGTATTGGCGGTCAGGCATCTTTTACAGGGCAGGAAAAGAAGGTGGTTACTTATGATTTTGACAGACAGCAACCGTTGTCGATGGTAGCAGAATCGAAAACACCATATGGGGAAAAATCATAAAAAGCTGTACTGCGTTAGGCTGTTCGGAAAATAAGAAATAGATGTTCATGACATTAGAAAATAAGACAGATTTTACAGTGCCAATATAGTGCACGACAAACGCATGAGTAAATAAATTGTAAACGATCTTGTTTTCTGGTAAGATAAAAGAAAAAAGGATGGTTTACATAATGGAAGAATTATTAAACTGAATGGAATATACTGAAGATGTGTGTTAGGCAAGAAAGGTACGCCATAAGCTCAAGAATATACTGGTAATCGTTCTTTTTGCAACGCTGGCTGATGCGGAGACTGGGTGGAGATAGGCATGTTTGCCGAAGCCCACGAGGATTATTTGCGTAAATATATAGAACTGAAAAACGGAGTCCCATCCCATGACATCATCAACTAGGTGATGGGATTAGTCTCCCCGGAGATTGTGCAGCAGCTCTATGGGAAATGGCAGGAACTACTAAATAGGAATGAAGGGCAAGCGTTGAAAAAGATCATCTGTATAGATGGAAAATTTCACAGGTAGCAAAGCAGGATGTGGTTATTTATGATAAGCCTTATGATTTCAGATATTTTATGTAAAGTCCTAAGGAGATAAGAAGAAAGGATTGTACATGCCAAAGTCAATGGTATACCAGAAGGAACGGATGTTGTTGACGTTCGCAAAAAGATGAATAAATCGCTTTCAACAGCACGAAACAGTGCGAAGCCATATAAATGTATTTTATGTGGAAAACTCAGATAAGTTTTGGCAATTCACATTCAGTTACGCATTTATCGCTTAGAAATATTGCTGATAAAGGGAAGGTTTTGCATGTCTTGCTATTGTTACCGTGAAATTGTTCACCGGTTTTGATGCTCCAATTCTGTAGGTTATGTATCTGGACAAGCCGATGATTTATCTCTGGATGCAGAATTGATCGATGCCTTTATTGAGAAAAACAAGGGAGCAAAGAATGCTGCAAAGAAAGTTGAGATCGATCTGGTAGCCAGAATACATAAGCACAGTGATGATCCAAAGTTTATACGCCTTGGTGATAAACTGGAGCGTCTGCGGGAGCAGCATGAGCAGGGACTGGTTAATAGTATAGAATTTCTGAAGATGTTGTTGGAGTTGGCAAAAGAGGCAGCAAAGGCGGAGAAGGAAGTTGTCCCGGAGGAAGAAATTGATAAAGGGAGGGCGGCTCTGACAGAGCTTTTCAATGGAGTAAAGAATATCAATACGCCAATTATCGTGGAACGCATTGTGACAGATATTGATGATATCGTTAAGATTGTTCGGTTTGATGGTTGGCAGAATACAACCGGGGGCAGTAAGGAAGTTAAGAAGGCTTTGCGCAGTGTTGTATGGGTGAAATACAAGATCAAAGATAAAGAAGTCTTTGATAAAGCGTATAAGTACATCGAACAGTATTATTAAACTATAGCAGGTGGCGGGCACCTATGACGCCACCTTTTCAAGGTTAAAATAAAGGGGATTGTGAGGTCTTCGGATCTCCTGATCTAAAAGTTATCTTTTGGTGAATTAGTACATATTTAAAAGGAGAATACGATGGCTGGTTTCCACCTAAAACAAGGAAGTTACGAACTGCGACAAGTTACGGACGATGAACTCTGGTCCGTCTTTAGTTTTGTTTTCTCCGGAAGATCCCGCAACAATTCCAGCTACAAGTTTGGCTTCTTAAAATCTATCATAGACAATCTTTGCAATGTGGACGAAAATTTGAAGCTGAGCTTCGATCAATTATTTTCAAAGTTTGCAGAGATATACTGGAATCTAATCCTGAAATACAATCTGAGACAAAAGGTGCCCACCAATGACAATAAAAAATCCTTCATTGAACAGATATTGCTGGGAGCAAGGGAGAAGTATCGGATAGATGAAATCATACCTTATGAGAGCTTAACTGCTCCAATGATGCTTGATATTTCTCATCAGGTTAAAGTGAAATGTAAAACATGTGTTGTAGGAGCGTTGTTTGAAGATACAAAAAAACTTTTTTATTCATTTTCGAGAAAGGATGAGTGGATTCAGATCAATCCGCGCGTGTACGAGTTTCTTTACAAACATAAAGTAATGATTGAAAAATTGAATTATTATGAATGGGCTCGTTTCTTAGAAAAGGTCAATAATGATAAAGCAGCAGATCATATTTTGACAAAACTGGATGAGAGTTCAAAGAGAAATAATCTTTCGTATTATCGTCGAATTTTGTTTGAAGAATTTGAGAATAAAACATGCTTTTACTGCGGGAAGATTTTGAAGCCGGATAAAATAGACGTGGATCATTTTGTTCCATGGTCCTTTATAAAGGATGATAATTTGTGGAATCTGGTTTTGGCATGTCCGGACTGCAACAGGTCGAAGAACGATAAATTGCCGGATGCACGGTATCTTGATATTTTAATTCGAAGAAATGATGAGATTCAGGTTCATGCAGAGCATCGGGATATGAAAAATTATCAGCAGAGAGTCCTTCGTTATGTATATGGCTGGGCCAAGATGAATGGTTACAATATTATGTGGATGCCGAATATGTTAAAAAATAAATAGATTTTACAGTATGGATAAAAAAGATGCTGCTGCGGCATAAATGTCCGGTATTATACTGCAAACAAAGTAAATGCTTTCTTTGAATTTATTATATGTATACATTATAAGTATATATAAAATACATGTATAAATATGTGCAATTACAGCTGGAAAATATAAAGAAGCTGATAAGCCGAAATGCCATATAGACAAACAGTAAAATAACAGTTGGCGAATGAAAAAGGCTGTGTTAAAATGGCAGTGATAAAGTCTGCGTTGCAATGGCAATACAGCGAAAGCCGGCCGACGGCCGGCGCATAATAAATCACAGCATGAAGCGGGTCCGGCAATGATATGCAAGTGCAGGTTATTCGGCAGTGCCGCACCCGCGATACATGGGAGGAGCTATGCCGAACCAATCGTTAATCCTTGCCGTCGACCTGTACGGGTGTCCGAACCGCTGCCGCCACTGCTGGCTCGGCCATGCGCCGAACCGGCTGGTGAACGAGGAAGAGGACATCCGGATTGTGGACTATTTCCGGCCGTTTTTTCCGCGCATTACGTTTTACAGCTGGCTGAGAGAGCCGGATTACTGCGGTCACTACCGTGAGCGCTGGCTGAGGGACAACCGGATTTCCGTCAGCGCGAAGCCGGAGCGGTTTGAGCTGGCAAGTTTCTGGCGGCTTGTTCGGGACCCGGATTATGTGCGTTTTCTGAAAGAAACGGACGTGAAAAAGGTTCAGCTGACCTTTTTCGGGCTGGAGCTGCTGACCGACCGTTATATCGGGCGGAAGGGAGCGTTCCGGGAGCTGCTGGGGGCGACAGAGATTCTTCTGGAGAACGGAATTGCGCCGCGGTGGCAGGCGTTTATCAATGAGGAAAATAAAGAGGAAGTTGCGCAGCTGCCGGGGCTGGCGGAAAGACTCGGGCTGAAGGAGCGCTGCGCGGCCGCCGGGGAGGAGTTCTCATTTTTTGTGCACAGCGGGAGCTGCGACGGTGAAAACCGCAGGCAGTATGAAATCCGTATTACCAGGGAGCATATTCCGGAGAACCTGAAGCCGTATTATCTTAATTACAATTCGCTCCGGACAGAGCGCGAATGCTGCGGGCAGCTCCGGGAGGATTCCTCCGTCTTTACCTATCACAATGAGGATACAATTGTCCTTAATATCTCCAATACTTTTGACGTATATTTCAATTTTACGCATATGACGGAGGAATGGAAGATCGGCAATCTGAAAACGGATCATCCGGCGGAGCTGGTGCGGAGAATCACGGAGGAGGATACCTGGGCCCTGAATACAGCAGCGTCGGTAAAACTAAGCCGGCTGGCAGAGCGTTACGGAAATCCGCAGTCCGAGCGGGTGTTTTTCCCGGAGGATTATAAAGCGTATCTGCTGAACTGCTATCTGGAGGAAAAATGGAAGGAAAAGCACGCCGATTATCCGCGGCATTAACGGAACAGAATTGGTGGAGCTGGTTCTGAAGTATTATGAGGAGCTGAGTGAGAAATACAGAAGGATGATTCTGCTGAAGTGTGTCTTTATTCCTGACCCGAAACAGGAGTGGGAAACGGGGGTTCCGCTGCGGTGAAAAAGGGATTCATACGGATAAAAAGCAGAAATGCGAACCAGGAGGTAATCTATGAGCTTAACTGAAGCAAGCAAATTTATGAGCCTGATTCTGCGCCACAAGCCGGAAGCGATCGGCATCCGGCTGGATGAGCACGGATGGGCCAAAGTGGATGAGCTGATTGCGGGAATTGCGAAAACCCGGAAATTCAATATGGAAATGCTGGAGGAGATCGTCCGGACGGATGAGAAGCAGAGATATTCCTTCAGCGAGGACAAAAAACGGATACGAGCCAATCAGGGGCATTCGGTTCCCGTGGATGTGGAGCTTGAGGAGGCGGAGCCTCCGGAGGAGCTCTGGCACGGGACCGGGGAAAAGTATGAGTCGTCCATTGATGCGCAGGGATTGATTCCGAAAAGCAGGCTGTACGTGCATCTCTCCAAAGACAGGGAGACGGCTGTCAAGGTTGGACAGCGCCACGGAAAGCCCGTGCTGTACATTGTGCGGTCGGGAGAGATGCGGCGCGACGGATACCGGTTTTATCTTTCGCAGAACGGCGTCTGGCTGACGAAGAAGGTGCCGGCGAAGTATCTGAAAAAGGAGTAGTTGGGTATTGAAAATCTATTCCTCCGCACGCAGCCGGGTTCAGCCGGAAAAATGAGAACCGGGGCAGATCAGCATAGCTGCTGTCCCGGTTCTCTCTGTTTCTTAAGAGACTTCTGTTCCTACGATCTCCGCACCCACTTGCCGAACAGCGTCTTCTTATAATGCAGCAGCTCTTCCTGGGCTTTTTTGTTGTCTCCCGCCTTTTTCAGATATGCCACACCTTTCGGGATGTCCTCTGCCGTGTCCAGCCCTCTGCCGTAGATGCAGCCGAGCATATAATAAGTATCGCTGTTGTCCCAGTTTACCTGCTCCAGGAAGGTCTTTGCCTTTGCGTAGTTCTGCGGGGTACCCAGGCCCTCAAAGCAGCATTTGCCCAGTATATACACGCCCCATTTGTTGCCGCGGCCGTAAGAATAGGAGAGAAGCTCGAAAGCCTTCGCATAATCCTGCGGGATGCCGGTTCCGTTGAAATAGGCTTTGCCGAGATAGTTGCAGCCGTTGATGCTGCCCCGGTCGGCATCTTTCTGGAAGCATTGGACGGCAAAAGCCTCATCCTTTGCCGTGCCGATGCCTTCCATATAGCAGCGTCCGACATCGGCCCATGCGCTCGGATGTCCGCCCTCTGCAGCAAGCCGGAACCAGTGGAGCGCCTCCTCTTTTCGCCCGGCCTTCTCCAGCTCCTCCGCATAAATGGCCTGGTGGAGCGGGTGCCCGTATTCTGCGCCGGTTTTCCACAGTTCCTTTGCTTTTTCCGGCCGCGGCGCGATAAAATCCTCATCCCCCTGTGTATAGTAGCGGTTGAGGTTGTTCGCGGCAAGATACATGCCGCCGCGGAAAGCCTTCCAGAACAGATCCTCGCATTTTGATATATTCTCCGTCATATATGCTTTGAAGGCGGTCTGATTCGGGAAAGAATCCTTGCCCCTGTTCTGAATCCTGATAAAATCCCACCAGAAATAGGAATTGGCCACAACATACTGGCAGAAGGCATCCCCGGTTTCCGCAAGTTCTTCGGCCGCGTCGAAAGCCGCCTGCAGATCGGCAAACGGCATTTTCTGTTCCAGTGCCGGTGTCAGCTCCCCGCAGCGCAGGGCTACCAGCACGCCCAGGGGGCTGCCCTGTTCCACAGATTTATGTATAAGCCTTGTGGCCTCGTCGTCGTTCTCGGGAAAGCCGTGTCCCACCCAGACATACTGGTGACCGCAGTAGCAGCGTGCCAGTATGCAGGATGCGTCGCCGTCCCCGGCAGCAGAAGCCTTTTCGAGAAGAGCGAAGGCTTCCTTACCTTTGCCTGTCCGCTCGTTGTAGTAAATATCCTGCAAAGCCTGTCTGACTTCGATACTCAATGAATTTGCCATGATCTTTCCTCCTCTTGCCTTATAATCCTGCATTGCCGGACGCGCTGTTCTCAGTGCCCCTCCTGCTCTGCCCGGCATTCCCGGCGTCTGCCGTCTGCGGATGCCAGTTGTCAAACGGGTTGTTGAAATCCGGTGTCTGCCGCCGCAGCCAGCCCTCCAGAAGTTCCTCCGCGCGCTGCCGGTCCGTCTCCATGGTCATGAACCGGTGCCCTCCGCCGTCCGGCGATGCCGTTTCCACGGTCAGCACTGCCCTCCGGCGCCAGTGTTCCGGCGGAATCCCGGATTCTGCAGCAGAATTTTGCTTGCCCGAAGCAGCCCTTCTGCCTTCGGACGCGCTGACACAGCGCAGCGACAGAAAGTTCTGCCCATTCCCTGCAATCGGACGGGTCGGAGTCAGCAGAAAACCGCCTTCCCCTGAAAGACAGCGCTGCAGAGCCTCCCTCACCAGGGAGGAGGTTACGCGGGAGGTGACGGAGCCGTCCGGCTGCTGCAGAATCATATCCTGCAAAAGCCCGTGCGAAGCATTTTGGCCGGCCTCCTTTGAGGCCCTCAGCGCCTGCCTCTGCCGGAAATCCCGTTCAAAACGGTCCCGCTCCACATCGTCCATGGCGAGAAGCCTGCTGTATCCGTCATTTCTTCCGCGGACGGCCTCCGGAACACGCAGCGAGAGGTAATCCGCTGCGGCCTGCATTTCGTCCGGTCTTTTAAAAAAAGTGACGGCCTTCTGCCAGCGGTCGTCGATCAGAACAAGCTCCAGAATGCGGTTTGTATGGATTCCGGTCTGCGAGTGGTGATGACGGATTCGATCCACCGTAAAGATTGCGCGGATGCGGTCGATCCGGCTGGCGGCATCACCGAGCACCCATTCTCTCCCGATTCCGACGGCGTCAAACCATTGGCCGTGTTCCTTCAGATCCCGGTCGACCATCGCGAACAGCTCCTCCACGGGAGGTGCCTCCTCCGGATAAGGCAGCTGTCCGCGGATTGACTTCGCAAGCGCGCTTCTGGCCGGAAAAAAGGTATCGCGCACAGAGCACCAGGCGGTATAAAGCCCGAGCAGCAGCATTGCGGCCGCGCCCACACCGGCGGCAATCAGGTTCGTGTAGTCGGATAATTCCCGGTATTCGCCGCGCTGCTGCAGCTCGCTGTAAAAGTATACGCCCAGTGCCGCGCTGATCAGCAGCATAAGCAGCGCCCAGAGAAGCTCCGGCAGCTGCTTCCGGGTGCGGGAGAGGCAATATCCCTCCGCGGCGCCGTGCGGATTGCCGCTGCGCTGCAGCTTCATCAGAAGCAGAATGACAGGGATGGAAAAAATTCCCAAGGCAACAACGAGAAGAATGCAGACCAGCACATTCCAGGGCCAGCGCAGAAAGAACTCTGTTTTCTTTTTTTGATTCATAATCGTATCACCTCCCGTTCCAAACCACCGGATGGCGGCAGTCTTCTGAACGGAATTTTATCACAGGGATGCGGCAATTACAACTGTGATTTGCGGCAGTGCCGGTGATTTTATGTGCGCCGGCCGGCAGGAACAGTCCCGCAGGAGAGCGGATGAAAAAAGGAATGGGAAACAGAAAAAGCAGCACATAAAAAACAAGAAAAGTAACAAAAAAATAACTTAGGAAAACAAAAAAGTAATCAGAGAAAATATAAAAGAGACTTAAAAAATAAAAAGTAATTCAAAGAAAAAAGTAACTCGAAAAAAAGATAATTCAAAAAAAGTGACTCAAAAAATAAAAATAATTCCAAGATAAAGTAACTCTAAAAATAAAAATAATTCAAAGAAATAAAGTAAATCAAAAGACAAAAAAGTAACTTGGAAAAATAAAAAAGTAATTTTTAGAATATAAAATTGATTAGACCAGATAAAAAGAAACTAAAAAACATAAAAATAATTTAAAAAATAATAAAGTATCTTGAAAAGACAAAAAACTTAAAAAGCAGCCTTGAAAGACAAAAAGAAGCTTAAGTAAATAAAAAAGTTAATATAAAAAATAAAATAATTCCGGAAACAAAAAAGTAACGAGAAAAAGCAAAATAGCTGCACCAAAAGAAACAGGTAAAGAAAAAACAAATATAGAAGAAAGAAACAATAAAACATACTTTGCGTGGAACAAAAGCAGTATTTATGGTAAAATCAAACTGCCGGGCGGCGCTCAGGGAAGCCGAAACGCGGAACGGTATCAGCCCTGGCGGCAAAGATCAGCAGAAAGCGGGAGGAGAAATTGAATGATGAAGGTTGTGGCAGCAAGCTGTGCCTGCGTGGATGTATTTGTGGATAAAAAGGAGCTTCATCCGGGCGGGGAGGCGCTGAATTTCTGCGGAATTGCGTGCCGGTATCCGGATGTGCAGGCTTATATTATCGCGGCAGTCGGAGACGATGACAACGGGCGGCTTATCCGGGAAAGGGTACGCAAGACGGCGATCTATCCCGATTTTCTGCGCGTGATCAGGGGCGGAGTTACAGCGAATCACAGGATATGGAACAAACACGACGGAGACCGGTATTTCCGGGAGGATTCCTGGTGCGGCGGCGTACACGATACCTTTGTCCTAGGGGCGGAGGAGAAACGTCTGCTGCTGTCCGCCGATGTTGTGCACACCACCGTGGATTCGCCGGTGCTGCGCCAGATTCTGGAGTGCCGGCAGCAGGGGAATTTTCTTTTGTCGGTCGATTTCAATGAATACCGGGATTTTGATGCCTGGGAGGATTTTCTTAGCCTGGTGGATGTGTTTTTTATCAGCGGTGCGGAGGATATTTTTCCCCGGCTTTCGGCCTGGTCCGAGCGTTATCACGGCGTGTTTGCGGCGACACTTGCGGCGCGGGGGAGCGCAGCCTGGCAAGGGGGAAAGGAGTACCGCTGCGGGGCGGTTCCTGTGGAGAATCCGGCGGATACGACGGGCGCCGGGGACAGTTATCAGGCGGGCTTTATGGTGACGTTTCGAAGAAATCGTGATATCCGCAGGGCGATGGCGGATGGCAGCAGGATGGCTGCGGAAACGATTCGGAGGATCGGCGGCTTTTAGTACTTGTTTTTTGGCTGTTTTAAAGCTATAATGGAGAGTAAAGAGGGCTTTTCCGCCTGCCGGCGCTGCGCGGCGGACAGCTCCATTCTGATTCAAATGCCGTTCTTGCGGCGGAAGGAGAGGAATTATGTATCGTTGCTGTATACATATTTATTTGATCGGTAAGACAAACAGCCTGTTTGAGACAATGAAGGCAATGGCCCCGCTGGAACATTTTACGCACGAATTCTGCGAGAGCGATGTTCCGTCCGGCGCGGTCTCCGCGGCGGACGTTATTTTTGCCGTGCTGCCCGGGCTGGATGCGGAAGGTACCGTACGGTCGCTTTTGTCGGCAAAACGGTCGGATGCGGAGCTTATTGTGCTTGCAGAGAGAGAGCAGACGCCGGAAATCATCCGCCTGCTGGACGGTGTAAAGGATATGTGGCTGCTTCCGATGTCCGGAGAGGAGCTGCAGTTCCGTTTTCTGCGGTGGCAGCAGGCCTGCAAAGCGGATCGGGATGCCCGCGAGACCGCACATTTTCTGGAGACGACCATCAACAGTGTGCCGAATCTGGTATGGTATAAGGACAAAAACGGCATTCACGAGAAGGTGAACGACAGCTTCTGCCGGATTGTGAATAAAACCAAAAAGCAGGTAGAGGGCCGGGGACACGCCTATATCTGGGATGTTGAGCACGACGATCCGGCCTGCATCGAGTCCGAGCGCGAGGTGATGACCACGCGCAGAACCTGCATCTCGGAGGAGACTGTCCGGTCGGGCAGCGACACAAAGCTGCTGACCACCTACAAATCGCCGCTCTACGACTTTGACGGCAGTGTAATGGGCACGGTCGGCGTTGCCATCGACATTACGAAGGAGCGTGCCTTTGAGCGAGAGGTGGTGAGGAAGACCCGCTCTCTGGAAAAAATATTTACTTCGATGGAATGCGGCGTACTTTGCCATTCGCTGGACGGAACCCGCATTCTCAACGTCAACAGTGCTGCGCTTAAAATTCTTGGCTATGAATCCTGTGAGGAGCTGGAGGCCGCCGGCTTTGATATGGTCGCGAAGTCTGTTCTGGATCAGGACAAGGAAAAGCTGCGGAATAATATCCGGACGCTGAAGAACGAGGGAGACAGCATCAGCGTCGAGTACAGCGTGAGGCATAAAAACGGGGAAATTCTGCATGTAATGGGAAATATAAAACTGCTGCAGGAAAACGGCGAGCTTTTCTTTCAGCGCTTTATGCTCGACTGCACGGCGCAGAAGGCGCAGGAGCGGGAAAAAGAGCTGCGCCAGATTGAGCTTATCCACGCGCTCGGCATCGACTACAACCTTGTCTGCTTTTTTGATCTGGCAACGGGCCGGGGAAATACGCTGCGGGTAAACGACTGCGAGCTGGAGATTCTGAAGCCGATTTTCGGGACGGAAAAGGATTTCGTACTGGAAGAGAACATGGGTACATATATTAACACCTGCGTTCTTGAGGAGGATCAGGAGGCGATGCGGGAAGCCTGTTCGAAGGAGTGGCTGCGGGCAGAGCTCTCCGAAAAGAAAATGGTCTATGTGAATTACCGGACGCACTGCGGGGAGGAGACCAGGTATTTTCAGCTGAAGGCCGTGCGCACGGGAGACTGGGAAAGGCAGCAGGGCGTTGTGCTTGGCTTCCGAAGCGTGGACGACGAAACAAGGCGCGAGCTGGAAAAGAAGATTGCGCTGGAGGACGCGCTTTCCCAGGCAAACCGGGCGAGCCGGGCCAAGAGTATCTTCCTCTCCAATATGTCCCATGACATCCGCACGCCGATGAACGCCATTGTGGGTTTTACAACACTGGCGATCAATCATATCGACCACAGGGAGCAGGTTGAGGAATATCTGAAAAAAATCAAGACCTCGGGAAATCATCTGCTCAGCCTGATCAACGACGTTCTGGACATGAGCCGCATCGAGAGCGGGAAAATGCGCCTGGAGGAGAAGGCCTGCAGCCTGCCGGAGATTCTGCACGGTCTGCGGAGCATGATTCAGGGGGATATCCATGCAAAGCAGCTTGAGCTCTATATTGATACCGTTGATGTCTATGATGACGATATTTACTGCGACAAGCTGCGTCTGAATCAGGTGCTGCTGAATCTGCTGAGCAATGCCATCAAATATACGGCGGCAGGCGGCACGGTCACCTTCCGGATCACGGAGAAGGCCGGTGCGCCGGAGGGATATGCCCTTTTCGAATTCTTAATTAAAGATACGGGCATCGGCATGAGCGATGAGTTTGTGGCCCATATTTTCGAGCCGTTTGAGCGTGAGAGGAATTCGACCATCAGCGGGATTCAGGGAACCGGTCTCGGAATGGCGATCACGAAAAATATTGTGGATATGATGAACGGCACGATCGAGGTGCAAAGCAAGCAGAATGTAGGCACGGAATGCAAGGTTACGTTTATGTTCCAGCTGAATGCCGAAGCCAAGGTGCCGATGCTTCTTCCGGAGCTGAAAAATTGCCGTGCGCTTGTGGTCGACGACGATTTCAACACCTGCGACAGTGTGTCCTACATGCTTCAGCAGATCGGCATGCGGGCGGAATGGACCCTGTCGGGCAAGGAAGCGGTGCTGCGCACGCGGCAGGCCCTGATGCGCAAAGATAACTACGATGTCTATATTGTGGATTGGCTGCTGCCGGATGTAAACGGCATCGAAGTGGTGAGAAGAATCCGCCGGGAAACGGGGGACGATGTGCCGGTTATTGTGCTGACCGCGTACGACTGGTCGGATATCGAGGATGAGGCGGCGGAAGCGGGAGTTTCTGCTTTCTGCAGCAAGCCGCTGTTTATGTCGGAGCTGCGGAGCTGCCTGAGCTCGATAGTAACCCAGAATACTTCCGAGGAGAAAAAATCGGATCGCAGGAACAGGAGCCATACGGAGCGTATTCTGCTGGCGGAAGATAACGAACTCAACCAGGAGATTGCGGTTGCGATTCTGAGCGAGGCGGGCTTTCAGGTCGAGGTTGCGGACAACGGGCGGATTGCGGTGGATATGCTGAAAAATTCTGAGGCGGGTTATTATCAGCTTGTGCTGATGGACGTTCAGATGCCGGAGATGGACGGGTATGAGGCAGCACGGACAATCCGCGCCATGGATGACGGAGAGCGCGCGTCCATCCCGATTCTGGCCATGACGGCAAATGCGTTTGAGGAGGATAAGCAGGAGGCGCTGCGGAACGGAATGAACGGCCATATTGCAAAGCCGATCGACGTGAAAAAGCTGATTCAGACGCTTGACAGAGTACTTGGCTGAGACAGAAAGAAAAACTTCGGGGGATTGCTGCAGAAGCTGCGGGCAATCCCCCGAATCGTACCCAAGAAGAGGCAGGATACTTTTTCCGGTTTCCTGCATTATATTTTCTTTACATACTCATATACTTTTTCCGACCATTCCCAGATATCCCTGCAGTCATTCCGGACGAAATAAATTTTATCCTTTATCGTTTCGGGAATATGCTGCATGATCGTATCCTGATACATCGTTGGAACAATAATCGCATAAACCCAATCCTTTAACACGACCTCATCTTTTATTTTGAGCGGCAGGACTCCCTCAAATGCTGCATTCGGGTGCTGTATTATTTCATTATACCGGAAGAAAAAACGCACTCCCGGCGTAAAATCCCTGCCAAGGTCGGTTTCCTTAGGAAATCTTCCAAGCTTCCGTTCCATTACCAGGCGGTCTCCTGCCTGGCAGTTCCCCCATGCGAACATAATATAGTCGAAATAGTCTTCGGGGTCGTTTGCCGCATTTCTTTTCTCCGCTTTCAGTTTCTCTGCGGGGATTCCTCGTGCTGAGACAGGTGAGAGCAGACTGCCGCAATCCAATATTTTTATTGCATTTTCGATGGGGGAAGTATGACATACAAAGTCGGTAAAACAGCCTTTATACTTGGGACAGGCGGTACATTCTGTTATTTTCTCCGGAACGGATACACGTTTTTTGTTTCTGCCTGTCATCCTATATTCTTTGATTCGATTCAGTATGATTTCTTCCGCCTCAATATCACAGGTTCTTCCATATCGGGCTTCGTAGTTTATAAAGTCTATAATTGTTTGAATTTCCCATTCAGTTATGTTCGGATAGTCTGACAAGTTTTTATAAAACACACCATCCCAGCATTCCGTACAATCGAATTTCCCGACTTTGATCAGCATCCTTTTCTCTGTCCCTCCAATCCCGGTCATGATTTGATTATTTTATGAGAAACACCAGCCAAGTAAATACAAGCAGCTTTACCTGCCTATACCCGGTATGGGCAAATGCGGCTGTCTGTCATGCAAATTTCATTGTATCACTCCCGGCTTCCGCTCACAACAAAAAGAAGAAGCATAGCCGCCAATACGCAGGCCTGTGAAGAATTCCCCGGCAGGAGGGCGGCTGTTTGCAGCAGGAATCAGAGCGCTGTAAAAAATATGAAAATGTTCGGAGTTTTCACACCCATTGTCATCAATATGTGGTATAATTACTGCAGCACGGATTGGCTCCCGGCACCGCCCGGGCGCGGGGAGCCGCCGGATAAGTGAAATTGTCCGCTGCGGCCTGATGGCTTTCTGCCGGTCTGTCCGAAGGCGGGGGAACTGCCATGCTGCCGCCCGGAACGGCCAATCGAACAACCGGGAAATCAGACAATCAGCCAACCGTCCAATAAGACAACCGGCCAGCAAACCAGGCAATAGGCCAACCGCCTAACCAACCAGGCAACCGTCCGATAGGACAACCGGACAACCAGCCAACCAACCGTCCGATAGGACAACCGGATAACCAGCCAGCCAACCGCCCGACCGGGCAATCGAAAACCTGGAAAAAAGCAGGGAACGGGAGGGTTTTCCTGATTTCCGGGAAAAAGCGGAACACGGAACCATTGCAGGCGTAAACATAATTTCAGGAGGAGAGGAAAATGGACAACAAAAAATTTTTAGAGCAGATGGAATGTACGGGCATTGTCCCGGTGATTAAGCTGGAGAATACCGACGACGCGGTAAATCTGGCGAAGGCGCTGTATGACGGCGG
>ERZ808040.572-NODE-572-length-30527-cov-5.978194_pt1 | contig 30527 bp, 32 predicted proteins | sample MGYA00380191_ERZ808040 | MGnify/ENA primary metagenome ERZ808040 (study PRJEB31490, sample SAMN06133395) | mouse gut metagenome | isolation source: J6 | host: mice | place: China: Chengdu | collected 2015-05 ...
AACGGAAATCAACAAGGTTTATGATTCATTGTAAAAAAAGTAAACATCATTATATTTAGAGGGTTTTTGCCTGACTTAAATAATCACCCACAAAAACTTGACTCAATCAATCGTATGCGTTTGTTTGTAAACGAATATAGAATGTTGTATACTTTTCAATAGTTTAAATTAATGTAGGTGAAGCTATTGAAAAAGAAAATTAGTTTATTTTCTCTCCTTACAATTGTTATGGTCGTTTTAAGTGGTTGTGCCGGCGTAGAAAATAAAGAAGGAAACTTTTATAATATTTTTGTAAAGCCGATGGAAGGGCTATTAGATTTCTTTAGTGGTCTATTCAACGGAAGTTATGGGATGGCAATTATCGTCATCACAGTGATTATTCGTTTAGTATTAATGCCTTTAATGCTGAAAAACTACAAAGCGCAACAGGAAATGAAAGTAAAAATGGATGCATTACGTCCAGAGATGGAAGATATCCAAAAACGCTTAAAAGTTGCGAGAGAAGCAAATGATAAAGATGAACAAATGAAACTTCAACAAGAAATGATGGGCTTGTATCAAAAACATGGTGTCAATCCACTAAATATGGGTTGTTTACCGATTTTAATCCAAATGCCGATTATTATGGGGTTATATTTTGCGATTCTTTATTCAGAAGAAGTGAGTGCACAGAAGTTTTTATGGTTTAGTTTAGGTGAACCAGATATTGCGATGATGCTTATTGCCGGAGCGGTTTACTTCGTTCAAGCACGTGTATCATTATGGACAATGCCTGAGCAACAAAAGCAACAAATGAAAATGTTCATTTACATTTCTCCAATTATGATTATGTTCATTTCTTTAAAAGCAGTTGCGGCGTTACCGCTTTACTGGGCAGTTGGTGGGTTCTTATTAATCGTCCAAACGTATTTAGGGCGTAAACTTTATTACAAAGACGTTCAGCCAGCTGAAACACCAGCAAAAGAAAATAAATAAATGATTATTACAGATAGGGTCCAATCGATCAGTTGATTGGATCCTATTTTTTAGGGGGATTACTCATTGAATATTAAATGGTTGCTCGCGGTCGGTATTTTAATTGGTGTCGCAGGGGCAGGTTATTCAGTGTACAATATGAATATGAGCATGGCGATTTTATCGATTATCGGTGTGTTTACATTGACGAATAAAATGCGTGCAGAAGCATTTAAAGATCGAGGCTTTATGAAAGAATCGAAATGGATGAATATCGTTTCGATTAGTTTCGCCGTATTATTCGTTATCGTATTTGTCGTAACTGTCGTTTTATAAAGGATTAGGGAGTGTTCCTAATCTTTTTTTGTTTTCTCTAGTCCTTAAAGCTTATGTCATGTAAAATAGATAGTAGAGTGCGGTAAGGTTCAAAATGATCATAATAGAATACATATAAACAGCATATGAAAAGGTAGGAATACGATGGGAAATCATAAAAAATACACAATCCAAACAGATACGGCACCAAAAAGAAAAAAAGGAGCGCTTATATTTATACTATGTAGTGCTATTTTTTCGATTGGATTACTTGTTTGGCTAGGATTGAATGATTGGAATGTTCAAAAAAGCTATGACCGCGTTGCGCAACTAGTAAATGGAAAAGAGCGTGATCCAGACCCAAATAATCGTGTAGAAAGCGATGAAAAAACAGAAGACGATGATCAAGAAGAACTGGATGAAGAGGCGGAAGAAGAAGATTTACTTGAAGCAACGAAATATATTGAAGGACAGGAATTGCCTGAGGAACCAACTTTTATTGATGGGATTTTAATTGCCAATAAACAATATCCATTACCAAGTACATTTGAGCCAGGAGAAGATGCGACCGCACGTGAAGCTTTTAATGAGCTCGCAGCTGCTGCATCACTTGATGGATATCAACTGACAGCGTTTAGTACGTATCGTGCGTTCGATCGACAAGTGGAGCTATATGAAGGATATGTAGAGCGTGATGGTGTAGAAGAGGCAGATCGTTATAGTGCTAGACCAGGATATTCAGAACATCAAACGGGACTGGCATTTGATATTGGAGAAATCAATCAAGAACAACATTGGGCAAACGGCAGCTTTGCTGATACAGAAGCGGGCAAATGGCTTGCTGATAACGCGCATACATACGGATTTATTATGCGTTATCCCGAAGGAAAAGAACAAGTTACAGGGTATATGTATGAATCATGGCATTTCCGCTATGTAGGTAAAGAAATTGCGAAAGAAATTTACGAAGCAAATGGAACGTTAGAAGAATATTTGGGCATAAGATAATGGCTGAGACAAAAATAAATACGTTCAACAAAAATGATGCATGCTATACAGCGATGCATCATTTTTGTATGAACGTTTATGAGGGTGTCTTTTGTTCTGAGCGTGGCGCCAGTAGAAGCAGTACGCGTCTGCAAAGTCCAGAATGAGCGGAGCGAATGAGGACTTTGAAGCTGTGCCTGCGGAAAGCATCAGTCGGAACGGAAAACAACAGGTATTAATATGTTATCGATGGTATGGTACGTTAAATCGTCATGTCCCAGCCCAGCCCCTACGCTATAAAATAGGGGAAATTAAATGAGCTATTGATTCTTTGAGACGAATGGTAAACGAACGTTGTTGGTAAGTTTCAAGTGTTAATTCTCTAGAAACAAGTAAATCTTGTTCGAATAATTCAGCTAATTGATGTGCAGCGATAGGATCATAAATAAATGCATTCACTTCAAAATTTAGTTTGAAACTACGTACATCAATATTGGCTGTACCAACTGTTGCGACCTCATCATCAATGACAATTTGTTTGGAGTGTAAAAAGCCGTTGTCATAAATATAAATTTTTGCACCAGCTTTTAATAAGTGTCCGACGTTTGAATATGTTGCCCAATAAACGAATATATGGTCTGGTTTATTTGGAATCATAATACGCACGTCAACACCAGACAGGCAAGCGATGCGTAGCGCATCTAAAAAGCTAACATCTGGAATGAAATACGGCGTTTGAATATAGATATATTTTTTCGCCCGGAAAATCATTTTTAAATAGCCATCTTTAATTTGCTCCCATTCTGAATCAGGACCACTTGATACAATTTGCATACTAATATCGCCTTTTCTCGGAATTGCTGGGAAATATTGCTCATTGTATTCAATATCTTTTTCGGCAGATGCTTGATTCCAATCGAGTAAAAAACGTGTTTGGATAGGATGAACAGCACTTCCTTGAATGCGCAAGTGAGTATCGCGCCAGTAACCAAACTTCTTCACTTGCCCTAAGTATTCATCGCCGACATTAAATCCTCCAATATAAGCAGTAGCACCATCAATGACCACAATTTTTCTATGGTTACGATAGTTTAAACGTGTATTAATGAGCGGCAAAATTGAAGGGAAGAATGCTTCTACTTTTCCACCTAATCGAATTAAGTTATGAAAGTGACGTTTATATAATCCGCGTGATCCCATGTCATCAAAGAGTAATCGGACTTCAACGCCTTCTTTAGCTTTTCTTTCTAAAACGTTTAAAATACGTTTTCCGAGATTGTCTAGTCTGAAAATATAATATTGAATATGGATATGATTTGTTGCCTGTTCCAAATCTTGAATAAGTGCTTCAAACTTATCGGACCCATCGTTGAAAACAGTCATCGCATTGTCCTGCGTTAAAACAGCATCATTATTTCGCAAATGTAAATAAATCATATCTTTATATTTTTCCAACTCTTCTTTACGAAATTCAAATGTATTATTTTCAATGGCAGACATTTGATAATCAATAAGTTGATCGATTCCAATTTTATTTCGTCCTTCCCAACGAAATAAGTGCTTCTCTCTTAATCTTCTTCCAAACATTAAATAAATAAGGAAGCCAAAAATTGGAATGAAAAATAGAACAAGCAACCATGCCCATGTTGACGTTGCATCTCGTCGCTCTAAGAAAATTAACGCAATTGCTAAGAAAATATTTAAAATTAAAATGCCAGTTACAATAAAGCTAACTACGGTTGTCATAGGCGCCTCCTTTATTTATTCCATTAAGTCTAGTATAGCGGATTATAATTATATTCCTATAAATATGAGGTAAGAAACATTGAATTTAAGTTTCATATTAATTCCTACTTGACCAATAGGTATTAATGGGATAAAGTGTGTATATGAAAATTGAAAGGGGAAAAGTTCATTGGATTATTTATTCATTAGTTTAAATATTGTCGGATTACTTGCACTGGTATTCGTTTTATATAAAATGCATCAAAAAAACGTCAAGTTTTCAAAAAGAGTATTTACAGGTTTAGGATTAGGGATTTTATATGGTGTTGTGTTGCACTTTGCATATGGCACGGATTCTACGATTCTAGTAGAAACCATGCCATGGTTTAATTTAATTGGTGTGGGTTATGTAAAATTATTACAAATGATTGTGATGCCACTTGTCTTCATTTCGATTTTAACGGCATTTACGAAAGTAACGATTGGTGAGAATTTCGGGAAGATGGCGGGATCTATATTAGGGATCTTAATTGGTACGACAGCGATTGCTGCAGCCATTGCCATTTCAGTTACCTTATTATTCAATTTAAATGCGAATGATATCGTGCAAGGAGAGGCAGAGTTAGAACGAGGTGCATCGATTGAAGAAACATCTGCAGAAGTTGGTGAACAAGCATTGCCAGAGCAGATATTAGATTTATTACCAGCAAATCCATTTTTAGATTTAACGGGTGCGCGTTCTACTTCAACGATAGCTGTTGTTATTTTTGCGGCATTTCTTGGCTTTGCTTATATTGGATTAATTCGTAAAGAACCAGAACATGCAACAACTGTAAAAAAAGGAATCGATGCGATTTATGGTCTTATTATGGGTGTTGTACGAATTGTTTTACGTTTAACACCATATGGAATTTTAGCGATTATCGCAAGAACAGTTGCAACGTCTGACTTTGGTGCGATTTTCAGTTTAGGAAAGTTCGTTATTGCATCTTATGTTGCGCTAGGCCTAATGTTCATCATTCACTTATTAATTTTAACATTAACGGGACTAAACCCCGTCGTTTATGTGAAAAAAGCAGCTGATGCACTCATCTTTGCATTTACATCACGTTCGAGTGCAGGAGCATTACCTTTAAATATTAATACGCAGACGACACGTTTAGGTGTGCCAGATGGCATTGCAAACTTTGCGGGATCATTTGGTTTATCAATTGGTCAAAACGGCTGTGCGGGTGTATATCCAGCGATGTTAGCCGTCATGATTGCACCGACGGTCGGTCAGCCAATTGACGCACAGTTTATTGTCACACTGATCGCCATTGTAGCGATTAGTTCATTTGGTGTTGCAGGTGTCGGGGGAGGCGCAACATTTGCAGCGATTCTCGTATTATCTGCATTAAACTTACCTGTTGCATTAGCGGGATTACTGATTTCTGTAGAGCCATTAATTGACATGGGCAGAACAGCGGTAAACGTCAGCGGCTCAATGACAGCTGGTGTAACAACTGCCAAATTGTCAGGAGAATTAGATGTAGAAGTATACAACGGCTCTATTGATGAACAAACTGTAGAGGTGTAAGTAATTAGAACAATAATTATCAACATATTGTCTGCTAGAGATAAAAAAACAGGTACAGGAAAATATGAGTTTTCTTGTACCTGTTTTTGTGTGGTTATTTTTTCACAGAATAAACGGAATCTCTTAAACGTAACGATTACAAACAGTCATCACGTTATTCAGTTGTAACTTCTTTGCCTTTTAACGTTTTATTCGACATAGTGAAGAGAAGGACAAGGATGATTGATAATAGGGCTACAGTTGCCGAAACATAGTATAAGTAACCGTGCGCATTCGTCAGTAACCATGTGAAAAACAGCGGTCCAATAATGCGTCCCATATTGTCCATTGAGTATGTCATTCCGGCTGCTGTTCCATACTTCCCGCCAGATTCTTTCGTCGTAAGAGATACAAGTACAGTTCTTCCTAAAGCATTTCCTGCAGTGAAAACACTTAAAGCAACTCCGGCCCATAATAAGTTCGTTGTGAATGGAATTAATAATAAACCAATCGCCGTCACAATTTGTGCACCGATAATCCATTTCGTTTCTGTGCCGTTTTTCACACGTCGTACAACCCCACCTTGGATGGCTGCATCAACGAAACCACTTGCCATAAATAAATATCCGAGCTGTAAAGGTGTAATAGCAATTTGATCAATTTGGAAAAGTTGGAACGTCGATTCAATACCCGCTAAAATAAGTGTAATAATAAACGACAGTAAAAATAAGTATTTAATGCGGTACTGCCATAATTTTGCGCCGCCTTTTGGCAAAATCGCACGCTTATTAGCTTCACCGTGACGTTCGGGTTCTTTTAAAATAAATCCAGCATATAATAATAAAATGGCTGTTAATGTCCCTGAAGCAATAAATGGTAATTGTAAGCTAACATCACCGAGCACCCCACCAATTGCTGGACCGAAAATAAATCCAAGTCCAATCGACATCCCCATTAAGCCCATGTATTTATTGCGATTTTCTTCATCTGTTAAGTCTGCAATAAATCCTGTAACGGCCGTGTAAAGCGCACCTGAGAAAATGCCGCCAATCATACGTGAAATATACAATAGTGGTAAATTATGAATAAATAATGCAAATAAGAAGAAGCTTACACTAAAACCAATCAGTCCGATTAAAATGAGTTTTTTACGTCCTGTTTGATCAGAATATGCGCCCCATAAAGGTGCTGTGAAGAAAGATGCTAATGCGTAAATTGTTAATAATCCACCAACATGAATGTCTGATAAGTTTTGCTGCACAATTACTTCTGGTAGGACAGGAATAATTAGTCCGAAACCTAAATAAACGAAAAATTGTACAGACATTAAAAGAAGAATGGCTTTTTTCATCATTTTACCTACTTTCCATAAAAATACTTCTATTGGCTATTTTACGCTTCAGTGTGAATTGTTACAATTAAAATGGATAACAGTACGTTTTGTATGAAAAATTTCATCTTGAAGTATAAAAACTTTACAAAGCAATTTTTTTGTAACATAATTGAAAGATTTAAAATCGATAAAACGTGGTATACTAAAATCAATAAAGAGATTAACTCATATATGAATGAGTTCATGAAAAAGAAAGGTCGAGGTGGAAAAATGGCTCAAGAAATGGATCTGAAAAAAATCATCTCCAACTTGTCGAAATTAGGCGTTTCAGCGACTAAGACAAAATCACGTCTTGAAATGTTGAAAGTCCTTGTGCCGCCTGTACAAGACCCACAAGTTCAGTCACAATCATAAATATTCATGTAGAAACCGATGTGTTGACAGGCATTGGTTTTTATTTTTGCCTTAAAATCACAAATACATAGAGATGTGGTGACGCTTGCGGAAAGCACCACAATCGGAATGGAAATCAATTTACACGCACACAAAAAGCCAAAGAATTTTTACTGATGTAAAAAATCTTTGGCTTTTTCAATTCAGAGGCAGATTTTATTCTCACCTTTTTTTGAAATTAATCATCATCATCCGAATCAAATAAAAATGTTCGATGGTGAAATTTAATGCTGAAGACGAGTCCGATAGCAAGCATTGTACTCATAATCGAACTACCTCCATAACTAATAAGTGGTAATGGAATACCAGTGATCGGCATTACTTGAATCGTCATTCCGATGTTTTCAAATACGTGGAAAGTGATTAACGCAATAACCCCTGTAATTACATACGTACTATAAGAATCTCGAATTTCAAGCGCAATCTTCGTTAAATGATAAATTAAAAAGAAATATAAACTAATGACAACACAAGCACCGATAAAACCATATTCTTCTCCGATAATCGTAAAGATAAAGTCCGTATGGTTTTCCATTACGTATACTTCTCGTCCTTGATAGCCTTTTCCGGTCATACCTCCTGAACCAATCGCTGTTAAAGATTGGATTAGATGCAATCCCTCATCAGAACGATAGGCATATGGGTCAAGCCAAGAGTATATTCTTTCAAATTGATAAGCTTTGAAACCGAGTTTGTCGACCATAAAATCTTGTGCATATAGAGCGCCGAATAATAAGAAACCTGCTCCTCCGCCCCCAACAATAACTGCTGGTAAAATGATTTTCCACGTAATCCCGGAAACAATGACAATAGCGGCTGTAATAGCGATTAACACAATACCAGATCCGAGGTCTGGCTGTTTAGCGATAAAAGCAAGGGGAACTAAGAGAACGAGCGCCATTTTACCTAATAGCACACAGTCAGATTTAATGGACCGTATTTCAGATTTTTCATGATGTGTAGATACAAGTCTTGCCATCCCTAAAATAAAAAACACTTTGAAAAACTCAGATGGTTGAATTCTACCAATCGGTTCAGGGAAGTGTAGCCATCTTTTTACATTGGCATGCTTTTCTCCTAGTTGACCGACGCCTTCTGGTGCGAAGTGTAGTAGCAACAGTAAAAATATCCCGAATCCATATACATACCAAGAAACTTTTTTATATTGTTCAGGTTCAAAATACATTGCCCCTGCAATGATAAATGCTCCGACACCATACCAAATAATTTGCTTTGGAACGAAGTTTATTCCGTATTGTCCTGATGTTTGCGCTGAACTAATGGCAAGTACACTAACGATACTAAATAATAATAATATGAACGCGAGGGTCCAATCGAAACGATCGGCTGGTCTATTTGATAATTTCATTATGATTAACTCACCTTTTTAAATTGAAATGATAGCATTTTTTGATTCTTATTTTCATATTGGTTTATAATATACTTATCTAGCGATTATGACATATTTTCCTCTATTAGTATACCGCAATAGGGGACGATAATGTAAGGGAGAAGGTTGCTGGATACATCAAGGGTATACATGATGATTAGAGAGACACATAGTAAACTAGAAATATAACTATTAATAGAACGGTGAGTGAGGAAGATGAAAAAAAGATTAGGGTTAATTTATGGTGGAAAATCAGCAGAACATGAAGTTTCTTTATCCACTGCTTTTGCCGTGATGCAAGCAGTGAATTTTGAAAAGTATGAGGTTGTTCCGCTCTATATTACGTATGAAGGAGAATGGCGTAGAGGCGAGGTATTATCTGCACCTGTAGCAGAGCTGGAACAATTAAGGTTTCCATCAACTGGTGAAGTGAAGCATGATAATATCGACCAATTTATTAATGATCCAGCAGGATTACCAGATATTGTATTCCCTTTGTTACATGGAACGAACGGTGAAGATGGTACTGTACAAGGCTTATTTGAAGTGTTAAATATTCCGTATGTAGGTAATGGTGTATTAGCTTCATCAGCAGGAATGGATAAAATTTCGATGAAACAATTATTTGAACAAGTTGGTTTGGCACAAGTTCCGTATGTGTATTTTAATCGCAGTCAGTGGAAAGCTGCACGCGAGGAGATTGTTGCAGAAGTAGAGGGAAAACTCGTTTGGCCAGTATTTGTTAAACCAGCCAACTTAGGATCAAGTGTTGGCATTACAAAAGCTGATAATAACGAAGAACTAATCGCGGCAATCGATTTGGCATTGAAATATGACCGACGCATTATCGTAGAACAAGGCGTTGAAGCACGTGAAGTTGAAGTCAGTGTCAAAGGAAATGACTATCCAGTTGTGTCTGTTTCAGGTGAAATTAAGCCAATCGCTGACTTTTATGACTATGAAGCGAAATATCAAGATGGTAGTACGGAGTTGATTATTCCAGCAGCTGTTTCATCAACCGTGCGTGATACGATGAATGACATGGCAGTTCGTGCATTCAAAGTACTGGATTGTGCAGGTTTAGTACGTGCGGACTTTTTTGTCACAGCAGATGATGAAGTGTTAATCAATGAAGTCAATACGATGCCAGGTTTTACACCGAAAAGCATGTTCCCACTTTTATGGCAACATACAAATGTCGCGTATCCACAACTGATTGATGAATTAATTGACTTAGCATTTGAACGTCATGCGGAAAAAGCAAGCTTACAATATACGAGAGATTGAAGGTAAATAATCGTGAAAGAACAATTACAAACAATTGCGAAATGGTTGCAAGTCGATGGGCAACATATAGAAGATGTACAAATTACAGGGGTATCGATTGATTCGCGTACTGTTCAGAAAGGGGATTTATTTATCCCTTTTCGCGGTGAACAAGTGAATGGGCATCGCTTTGTTGAAAGCGCAATTGAACAAGGGGCTACAGCTTCATTGTGGTTGAAAGATGAACCGAATCCGCCTACCGATTTGCCCCTACTATTCGTAGAGGATTCAGAAGTGGCATTACAGGAAATGGCAAGAGCTTATCGCGATGAATTATCATGCAAAGTGATTGGGATTACAGGATCAAATGGAAAAACATCTACAAAGGATTTAGTTGCAAGCGTTTTGTCGCCGTACTTTAACGTTAAGAAAACAGAGGGCAATTTTAATAATGAACTTGGCATGCCGCTAACTCTTTTATCATTGGAACGTGATACAGATATCGCAGTCTTAGAAATGGGGATGAGCGGTTTTGGCGAAATTTCATTTTTATCAAAACTCGCTAAACCCGACTTTGCGGTGATTACGAATATTGGCGAAGCACATATGCAAGATCTAGGTTCAAGAAAAGGCATTGCACAAGCAAAGTTTGAAATCATCGACGGTTTAAAAGAAGATGGAAAATTATTTTTTGATGGAGACGAACCATTATTAGCGCCATTTGTGGATGAAGCAGAAGTTGTATACGCATTTAGCTTTGGTGATGAACGTACAAATGATTTGCATATTGATGCGCTTCAAACGACTGATGCAGGAAGTGCGTTTAACGTAGACGGTCTTGTACGAGGAACATTTACCATTCCTGTCTACGGTGCACATCAAGTGAAAAACACATTAGCTGCGATTGGTATTGCACATCATCTAGGCTTAACAAATGAAAAAATTGCCAAAGCATTGGCTACGGCATCGTTAACGGCAATGCGGATGCAACCCGTCGTTGGTACGAACGGTGCATTGTTCATTAATGATGCATACAACGCAGCGCCAACATCTGTCAATGCTGCGTTACAATTTATGAAAGAAACAACATTACGTCAGGATAAATGGGTTGTATTAGGAGATATGTTGGAGCTTGGCGATGAGGAACGTGCGTATCACGAGCAACTTAGCGAACCGCTCTTAGCAATGGGGGCACAAGGGATTTTATTATATGGACCGCGTATGAAATGGCTTTATGATCAATTGCAAACAGCAGAAACAGACGCTACGCTCATTTGGTCAGAAGATGATTATGCGCCCCTTCAAGAAGTACTCACAAAGCAAACAGGTCCAAGTTCTGTCGTCTTATTAAAAGGCTCGAGAGGGATGGCGCTTGAAAATGTATTACAAGCATTTATAGCGCAAAACGAATGACTAAAACAGGTGTTTTATTTATTCACGGATTTACGGGCGGACCTTATGAAGTGGAACCGCTCGTAAATTATGTGAAAGAACAGACGGATTGGCTTATTGCGCTCCCAACATTACCAGGCCATGGTGTGACATTAGATTTGAAGAGAACATCTGCACAAAGTTGGCTAATGGAAGCGGAAGTTGCGTATCGTCAACTACAGAAAAAAGTCGATCGGATGATCATTGTAGGTTTTTCGATGGGCGGACTGATTGCGATGTATTTGGCGCTACGTTACCGTGTTGATAAACTCATTTTATTAAGCGCAGCTGCTAAATATATTAGTCCTCGCATTTTGTTGGAAGACGTTCGCATTTTATTGACGGAGTCGATTACGAAAAATTATACATCGCAAACGTTTTATCATTTATACAATTATAAATTGTTTCATACACCGTTACGCTCAACATTCGAGTTTTTGAAAATCGTAAAAACAGTTGAGCCCTATTATCGCTATATTGATTGTCCCGTTTGTATCGTCCAAGGGAAAAAGATGGAATTGTCCCTTTCACGACCGCGGAGTTGTTGAAAGAACGACTTGGCAGTGAAGAGAAGAAAATCATTTTCTCACCAGAAGGAAAGCATCATATTTGTTATAGCGATGATTGTGATGATTGGTTTGAAGAAGTGCTAGAGTTTATGAAAATGTAAAAGGAGAGCTACCATCATTCGGTAGCTTTCTTTTTGTATGAACGAAAAGGGAATGGACATACTACGAACACTTTCTATTTGTAGGAAGTGAAAAAAGGTACGTGCGAATGCAAGCATCGTCCATGACGTAAACTTGCCTTAATTTGTTCACGGCAATATGATTGCAGTTCAAAAGGTAAAGTGGTACACTCTAATGAGCATTGGATACATTTCACGGAACTCTTCACTTTGGGAAGAGTACTTTTTTTTTGAATAAAACGGTTTGCCACCTCATCTTAGACGAGTTGTAGACAAACCGCTCGGCAACGACCGGGCTTTCCCTTTCAACTATACACTCTTATTAAGACACCAACAGTATTGAAAATAGAGATTGTACAAAAATATTGGAATTGTTCCCTTTATCATAGACTAGCTCGAGTTTGCCGCGCTTTCATTTGCAAATGTAACCAATTGTCAAATGAAAAAAAAGGAGATTGAAAAGTTTTGACAAAATTTTCAGAGCTAAATATTAGCGAATCAACACAACGCTCTTTAGCCCGTATGGGGTTTGAAGAAGCAACACCGATCCAAGAAGGCACGATTTCTCTTGGATTAGAAGGTAAAGACATTATTGGTCAAGCCCAAACAGGAACAGGTAAAACGACTGCGTTTGGTGTGCCAATCATTGAAAACATTGACATGCGTAAACGTGCAATTCAAGCACTTGTTATTGCGCCAACTCGTGAGTTAGCCATTCAAGTATCTGAAGAACTTTACCGAATCGGAAACGATAAACGCGCGAAGGTTTTATCAGTATATGGCGGTCAAGATATCGGGAGGCAAATCCGTGCATTACGCAACAACCCTCAAATTGTTGTCGGTACACCAGGACGTTTACTCGACCATATTCAACGTAAAACAATTAAATTAGACAATGTACAAACATTAGTCCTAGATGAAGCAGACGAAATGTTAAATATGGGCTTCATTGAAGATATTAATGCGATTATGGAAAATGTTCCTGAAGATCGACAAACATTATTATTCTCAGCAACAATGCCTGCGCCAATTCGTAAAATTGCAGAAACATTTATGAAAGATCCAGAAATTGTAAAAATCAAGTCTAAAGAAATGACCGTAGAAAATATCGATCAATATTTCGTAAAAGCACAAGAACGCGAGAAATTTGATGTTTTATCACGTATTTTAAATGTACATCAGCCAGAATTAGCGATCGTTTTCGGTCGTACGAAACGTCGTGTAGATGAACTATCACATGCACTTTCCATTCGTGGCTACATTGCAGAAGGAATTCATGGTGATTTAACGCAAGCTAAAAGAATGTCTGTATTACGTCAATTCAAAGAAGGTAAAATTGATATTCTTGTTGCGACAGACGTTGCTGCACGTGGACTAGATATTTCAGGTGTTACGCATGTTTATAACTTTGATATTCCACAAGATCCAGAAAGTTATGTCCATCGTATTGGACGTACAGGTCGTGCTGGTAAAAGTGGCGTTGCGGTAACATTTGTCACACCACGTGAAATGGGCTATTTACGTATCGTTGAAGAAACGACGAAAAAACGTATGAAACCATTAGTACCACCTACAGAAGATGAAGCATTATTAGGTCAGCAACGTTTAGCAGTTGAGCAACTAACAGAAATTATTCAAAAGAATGAATTAAAAGATTATCGTGAGTTTGCATCAGAATTACTGCAAGAACATGATGCAGTTGATTTAATTGCAGCGGCATTAAAAAGCTTAACAAAAGAACCGGACGATACGCCGGTTAAAATTACAGAAGAACGTCCATTACCAATGCGCAACAATCGTCGTGGCGGCGGTGGCGGCGGTGGTGGCGGTGGCCAAAGAGGGAACCGTGGTCGTCGTCCATTCCGTGGCGGACGTGATCGTGATCGCAATCGTGGTGGCAGTCGAGACCGTAATCGCGGTGGAGAAGGGCGCGGCGGAAGCATGCGTCGTGGCAAAGACGGCAATCGTCGTAGAAGAACCCGTTCAACAGATCGTTCTGAATAAAATGATAGAACCGAAATTACACATTCGTAATTTCGGTTCTTTTTTTGAATTCATTATACATGTTATGGTTTGAAAACAATTATAAGTGATTTAATCAACGCGTTGATCTTCATTTCGCCCATTTGATATTGGACTTTTATAGAAAGTGCAGTGCGGATATTCGATAAAGTGGTATAATCGAAATAGATTGATAAATGTGTTAAGAATCACATATGTTTTATAGGATAAAGAATAAAAAAAGGTTTATTATAAAAATATGATCGATATTGTCAGTATAGTCTATGAAAAGGAGGCGCTTTAAAAATGGATCCATCAATGAATCAGATTTCGGAAAAAGGATTAACCGTGTGGAGGTTATATGGGGTTTTCCAAACCATCATTGTCGCTATTTTAGCAATCGGTACTAGTGTCCTTACCTATTTCTTTGATTGGCCACGCTATATTTATGGGATTTCAGCAATGATATTACTCCTATTTGGCTATTTTTTTATCTATTTATTTCCAAAAATTAAATGGCTTCGGTGGCGTTATGAAGTGCGGGAAACAGAAATTGAGTTACAATATGGTCTGTTTGTTGTAAAACGAACGTTGATTCCAATGATTCGTGTGCAACATGTAGACACGTCACAAGGTCCCATCTTAAGAAAATATGGTTTAGCAGGAATTACAATTTCAACAGCAGCTACAAACCATGAGATTCCAGCACTTATTGAGGAAGAAGCAGATGAACTTCGTCAACGCATCTCGGTATTGGCAAGGGTGGCGGATGAAGATGTCTAATGAACGTTATCAATTACATTGGATTACAGCGATTATTTCCGTTTTGAAAACCTTGAAAGAAATGATGATTCCAATCATTGTTCTTGTATTTGTTAATGGCGTTAACGATACGGGTGTCTGGTTTATCGATTATTTTACATTTATAATGTTTGGCATTGCACTGTTATTGTTTTTCATTTCAGGTATTGTGAAATGGAAGCGCTATGTGTATTGGTTTGAAGATGATGAGCTGCGAATTGAATATGGGTTATTCGTCAAAAAGAAAAGATATATTCCATTCGATCGCATTCAAAGTCTTGATTATACAGAGAGTATTTTACATCGACCGTTTAAGTTAGTAAAAGTGAGTGTAGAGACAGCGGGAGAATCCGCGACGTTGTCAGCTGAAGCGGAATTAACAGCCATTACGAAAGAGGCTGCAACGGTGATTGAACAAGAACTTGCAGCTGCTAAAAAAAGAAAGCAACTTGAAGCAAATGGTGAGTATTTTGAGGGAATCGAGCAATCTGAAGACGAATCGGTTATCCCTACACGCCAAGCGACAACGATTTTCCAAATGCCGCTGAAAGATTTACTAATATTAGCAACCACTTCAGGTGGTGTAGGGTTAATTTTATCTGGGGCAATTGCTTTTTTATCTCAATTTATTGACGTACTGCCGCTAAAAGAAATTTATGATGAGATGGCGATTTTTGTAAAATCAGGGATTCTTTTTATTGCCATTTTAGTCGTGATTGGATTGTTCATCGTATGGGGAATCTCCGTATTCATGACTTTACTTGCTTATTATTCGTTTACAGTTCAACTAGAGGATGAGGATCTCATCATTACACGTGGCTTATTGGAGAAAAAGCGTGCAACTGTGCCTTTAAAACGTGTGCAAAGTATACGGATTGTTGAAAATCCATTTAGACAATTATTTGGCTATGCAGCAGTGATCATCGACAATCCGGGTGGTGGAATTAGTGGAGATGGTGCACGGATTAAATTAATGCCACTCGTTAAGAAAGCGCGAATTATGGAGCCGTTACAGCAGTTATTTCCTGATGTTCATTTCGAAGTACCGACAACAAAGCTTCATGGCAGAAGTAAGCGATTTTATTATCGATTACATTATGTTTGGACACTCCCTGTTATTGCAAGTGTATCGTATTTTTATTTTCCGTATGGATTGTTATCGATATTGCTCATTCCGCTCGTGATGTTACTAGGAATTTGGAGACACCATTCAGCAGCATATGATTTAACGGAAAATCAGTTAACGATGCGTTCAAGAGTTTTCAGTTTGGAAACGACGTATGTAAAGAAAAATCGTATTCAATCTATGCAGATGAAGCAAAATTATTTTCATCGTAAAAATAAAGTAGCGACGATTGCCGCAGCAATAAAATCGGGTATGGTTCCTATATTTGCAGAAGTGAAACATATGGAAGAATCAGAAGCAGTTCAAATCATGAAATGGTATGAACCAAAAAATCGTCGTGCACATAAGGAAGAAGAAAAAAGCGAAGGGAACTAACATCCCTTCGCTTTCAGTATTTAAGTACTGTAATCATTTCGGCGGTCGCCAACTCACGATTCGTTTTGGATGGAAGTAGCTCAGTCCGATTAAAAAGCCGACGAGTAATCCAATAAGATGCCCCGTAACGTTAATGTTGGATTGAACAAATGTCATGACAACGCTCACGACGATAATTGGTAAAATGATTTGACGTAATTGGGGTAGTTGGTTTTTTGTGTAGTAAATAAGTGCACCATAAGCACCAAATAAACCAAAAATCGCGCCACTTGCTCCGAGATGTGCAAAATCATAATCGTGAATAAAATACGTTGCGATATTTGCGAATAAACCAGATAAGAAATAAAGTGTGATAAAACGCATTTTTCCTAAAAACTTTTCTAATTCGGGTGCAAATACAAATAAACAAAACATATTAAATAAGATATGCATAAAGTCGGCATGTAAAAACATAGGTGTAATAAAGCGCCACCATTCACCGGCAGCAATCATGCCATTGATGCCCATACCGGCATACTTCAAATCCTGCCCAAAACCAGGAATTAGCGTTACAATAAAGATTCCGATATTTAACGCAAGTAAAGTGGTAATAACAGGATACAGTCGAATATACTCTGAAAATTTCTCTGTACGATTAAACATTATGTCACCTCAATCTATTTCTATATTATACATAGTTTGAGCGTATAAAGGAAAGGTGAAGACCAAATGATTACAGGAATTGGGTTAGATCTCGTTGAATTAAATCGCATTGCGCGTTTAGATGAGCGATCAGCAAAATTTCGCAATAGAATTTTAACGAAACATGAATTAGAACGATATGAAAAGTTTCATGGCCGTCGCCAAATTGAATTTTTAGCAGGAAGATTTGCAGCAAAAGAAGCGTTTGCTAAAGCATATGGAACTGGAATTGGTCGTGCATGTAACTTCATTGATATTGAAATTTTGTCCGAAGCAAATGGAAAACCACTGCTCTATTTTAAAGGGCAACCGATGAACGGCTTTGTGTCAATTACTCATACAGAAACGGTTGCTGCAGCACAAGTCATTTTACAAGCATAAGCATAAACGACTTTTCTTTTTCATAAGATGTGGTAGTTGATTGAAAGGGGAAAGGATGAGCAAATTGCGAAATCGACTCAAAGTGATTATTGTGCTACTTGTTCTATTTGTATTATCCGCATGCGGAAGTCCATCTAAGGAGGACGTCGTCAAAAAGTTAAGCAGTAAATGGGATGACCAAAAAGGGTATGAAGTTGAGGCGACGATGGAAATTAAAACCGGAGAAGCGCCGCGGAAATATGGCGTAGAAGTTTGGCATACGAAACCGGATTTTTACCGCGTCAATGTAACGGATGAACAAAGTGGAGAATCTCAAATGATTGTTCGAAATGACAAAGGTGTATTTGTCGTCGTACCAGCACTTGGAAAGACGTATCAATTTCAAAGCAATTGGCCGGAACAAAATAGCCAAGCATATTTAATCGAAGCGCTGGCAAAAGACATTCAACTAGACGAAGAAGCCGAAATGACAGAAGAAGATGGAATTTATACATTTGTGGCGAAAACAAGAAATAATCATCAACAAGTACTGCCGACTCAAAATGTCTATATCGATAAAAAAACTTTGCTTCCTAAAAAAGTATCGGTACTAGATGAAAATGAAGTGGAGCAAATTACCATTACATTTAATAAAATTTCATTAGGTGTTGCGCATAAACCAGAAGAATTCGCGATTGATATGGAAGAACCAGCAGAAGAGAAAAAAGAAAAAAGTGAAAAAGATTCCGAGAAAAAAGGAAATGAAGAAGAAGACGGCGAACAAGAACAAGAGGAAGCAACAGACGATGAGGATGGTAGTACTGAAGAACAAGGCGATGAACAGAATGAAGAGCAAGATGAAGAACAAAATGATGAAATGAGTTTCCAAACGTATTATCCAACGGTTGCGTGGGATGATGTATTATTGAAAAATGAAGAAGTTGTTCAAACTGAAAATGGTACGCGTGTTTTCATGACATACGGTGATGCAAAACAATTTACACTGGTGGAAGAGAAGAGCAAGCCGGCAGAAGGTTCATTGCCAGTATCGATGGAAGGGGATCCAATAGATTTAGGCTTTACAGTGGCTGCGCTCACAGAGCATTCAATGCGTTGGGAAAGCGGTGGTATGACATTTTATTTAGCTTCAGATAGTTTAACAATAGATGAAATGATTGAAGTAGCAATGTCTATGGCACCAAGTGAAATGAAATAATATTGAACGTACTACACAGTTTTATTTCATTCTATAGAAAATAAAGTTGACGTCATGCTAGTTGAAAATAGATAATGAATGTAAAGTGATAAAAAGAGGGATTATATATGGCTAGATTACAACATTATCGACCGACTAAAGCTGTCGTCAATTTAGAGGCAATTCGACAAAATATTAGATCTTTACGAAGTTATATACATGACGAGACCGTAATTATCAGCGTCGTAAAAGCAGATGGTTACGGTCACGGCATTGTTGAAGTTGCAAACGCTTCCTTAGAAGCAGGTGCTGAAATGGTTTCAGTTGCGACACCAGATGAAGCATTATATTTACGAGACCATGGTGTTACTTGTGATATTTTAGTAATGGCACCAAGTCCAGTTGCTTTTGCGGCAATCGCTGCCGAGCAAAATATTACAGTTACAATTAGTGATGTTACATGGTTAAAAGAAGTAGCTTCTGGGAATACTCTTTGGGAACGACCTTTAAAGGTACATATTAAAATCGATAGCGGTATGGGTAGAGTCGGAGTGACAGAAGAAGATCAATTAGAAGAAATGATTCGCTTTTTGGATGAAGAGCAAGGCCAGTGCTTTCAATTAGACGGCACTTTTACACATTTCTCATGTGCAGATGATGGGGTCAGTGAAACGACGCAGTCACAATGTGAACGATTCCAGCGTTTTGTTCAATTATTTCCAAAAAAACCGCGTTTAGTACATGCTTCTAATAGTGCGGCGACGCTTTTATATCCTGAATATGGTTTTGATGCAGTTCGTTTCGGAATTAGTTTGTATGGAATTGCACCTTCTCCTGTAGTAAAGGAGCGTTTACCTTTTGCTTTGGAAAGTGCTTTATCGATTGAAACCTCATTAAGCTTTGTGAAAAAAGTATCGAAAGGTCAAACGATTAGCTATGGGGCTACATATGAAAGTGAAGAGGAAGAGTGGATTGGAACAATTCCAATCGGTTACGCGGATGGCTTAAAGCGTGCTTTACGCGGGCAGGAAGTATTAATCGATGGAAAGCGAATGCCGATTGTGGGAACGATTTGTATGGACCAATGTATGGTGAAGTTACCGAAGCAATATCCAGTCGGAGAGCCGGTTGTATTAATCGGAAAACAGCAAGACGAAGAAGTAACAATGGATGAATGGGCGGAACGAATTGATACGATACCATATGAGATTGCCGTAACGATATCAAAGCGTGTCCCAAGAGTGTATCGATAAAAATTGTACGTAATATGGAATTAAAAGGAAGTATTTGGAATATTTTAACAAAAATAGCGCGGAAATAGAATTTCATGTTGAGCTTTGTCGAACAAACACCTAAATTGTCTTCTCAATTCTAGCAATAAATGCTATGATGAAAGAGTAGATAAGTGAACGGGTTTGTGGAGGTGCTGGCATTGGGTTCTAAAAAGAACATGCGGGAAGTTATTGTTAAAATTCCAAAAGAAATGTTTGACGAAAATGAACATACGATCGTCCATCATGATGAGCGAGGAGAATTTGTTTACATTTCTGCGAAACGATACGAAACATGTCATAGTCATCAACCTGAGATGATTTTAGAAGATATGATCAAAGGTTATGTTGAAATGTCGCAAATCAATTTAACAATCGCAACAGAATGTACGCATGTAGAAGGTGAAGCGCATCATACGGTGGAGCGTATCGTTGGCGGAGGGTGAAAATTTGGCAATTAAACGAGGAGACGTCTTTTTTGCAGATTTATCACCGGTCGTTGGCTCTGAGCAAGGTGGGACAAGACCGGTTTTAGTCATACAAAATGATATTGGAAACCGTTTCAGTCCAACTGTGATTGTTGCAGCAATTACTGCACAAATTCAAAAAGCGAAGTTGCCTACACATGTAGAAATCGATGCGAAGAAATATCATTTCGAGCGGGATTCAGTAATCCTGCTCGAGCAAATTCGCACAATCGATAAATCGCGACTAACCGACAAGATTACGCAACTTGATGATGTACTAATGGACAAAGTCGATGCAGCGCTAGAAGTGAGTATGGGTTTGTTAAAAAACTTATAATACATAATTCGAAGAACATCATGGAATGACAATCTATGATGTTCTTTTTTATCGTTTGATAAAAAACGGATGTATTCTGATGTAAAGTTCGTTACAATAAAAGGAATAGATAAAATAGGGAGGATTGCGAACATATCATGAATAAACAATTATCAGATAGTATTAAACAATATATGGACGAAATTATTGAACGATGGCAAGAAAAAATGAAAGAAGATAAAGGTGAACGTTTTTTTGAATATATGCCAGATGATATTGTCAATAAAACGAGTAGAGAATTCGCAGAGTTAATGACTTCCAATTTAGTAGCGAGCGAAGAAGTGAATACAGAAAAACTAGTCGAATTTACGGAGAAAGTAGTTCGTTTTGGTTGGTCAATCAAATTTGTCAATAAATCGATCGAACATTTTTCGACGATTTCTTTTGATCTTCTAGATGAGAAAGGTATTATTAATGATGAAAATTTCCGTCGATACAGCAAAATTTTTGCAAGTTGGATTAGTCCGCTTCGCGATAGTATTATCGAAGCTTATTCGGTAGAATGGGAGAGAACGGTTAGCTTACAAAAAATTGCGCTACAAGAGTTATCCGCTTCTTTAATACCGGTTTTTGATAAGATTTCAGTTATGCCGCTTGTCGGTACAATTGATACTGAGCGTGCAAAGCTGATTATGGAAAACTTGTTAGAAGGTGTTGTGAAACAGCGCGCCGAAGTCGTGTTAATCGATATTACAGGGGTTCCTGTTGTTGATACAATGGTTGCACATCATATTATTCAAGCGGCAGATGCGGTTCGACTTGTCGGTGCAAAATGTATGCTCGTTGGTATTCGACCTGAAATTGCACAAACAATTGTTGCATTAGGTATTGATTTAGAAGAATTTACGACAACGAGTACTTTACGTCGAGGAATGCAACAAGCATTGAAAATTATGAATCGAAAAGTTGTGGAGGTGGAAGCTGAATGAATATGAGAATCCCAATCTTAAAATTAAAAGACACGTTAATCGTCTCAATTCAATGGGAGCTCGATGATCAAACAGCGATCCAATTTCAAGAAGATTTATTAGGGAAAATACATGAAACAAACGCAAGAGGAGTTGTCATTGATTTAACATCAATTGATTTTATTGATTCATTTATTGCCAAAGTATTAGGGGACGTTGTTCAAATGTCAGGACTAATGGGTGCGAAAGTTGTTTTAACAGTAATTCAGCCTGGTGTTGCCATTACGTTAGTCGAGTTAGGCATTCGCATGAAAAATGTTATGACGGCGTTAGATTTAGAAGATGGGCTGGACAAACTTCATAAAGAATTGGAGGAATAATTATGGAGTACCGGTCTTCAGTTGAAATTATCAATGAATGGGATATCGTTGCGGCTAGACAACTCGGACGCAATGAGGCAAAAAAGTTAGGATTTAGTACTGTTGATCAAGCACGTATTACAACGGCAATTAGTGAACTAGCGAGAAATATTTATTTGTATGCAGGCAAAGGGAAAATTGAAATTTCACCAATCTTCAAAGGCAGTCGAAAAGGGATTTCGATTGTTGCGGCAGATGAAGGTCCAGGAATTTCGAACATCCGGAAAGTGATGGATGATGGTTTTACAACATCAGGTGGGTTAGGAGCAGGTATGCCAGGTGTTAAGCGCTTGATGGATGAATTTGATATTATTACGAAGCAAGGTGAAGGGACGACGATTACAATCGTTAAGTGGATCAGATAAGGAGGTGGAAGTGGTGTGCCGAATGAAATGCAACAACAATACAAAGACGTTTTGAATCAATATATGCAAAAGCAATCAGAAGAAGAATTATATGTTGGTCAACAGTTTAGTAGACAGTTTATTGAAAAAGAAATTTCACCAGAGGAAGTAATCGGCATCCATAAGCAATCTTTACAACAAATTATGCCAGATATACCTGAGGAACTATGGCATTCTTTTGATTTCTTAATTGAGATGATGATCCATTATGGACTGGCACTACAAGAACATCAAAGTTTAATTCAAAAACAAGAAGAATTAGATATGGAGATGAAAATCGCTTCCCAAGTACAAAATACGTTGTTAAAAACGAAAGTCCCGAACTACGAAGGGCTCGATATCGGGTTTATTTCTATGCCGGCAAAGCAAATGAGCGGCGATTATATTTATTTTTTAAATAGTGAAGATCATTATGCAAGTGTTGCCGTTGCTGACGTTATTGGAAAAGGAATTCCAGCAGCACTTTGCATGTCAATCATTAAATTTGGTATGGACAGCATGCAATTTGAAAATGCGAGTCCGAAACTAATGTTGGAAGTTGTTAATCGCATTGTAGAAGATAGCATTGACGATTCCATGTTTATTTCCATGTTTTACGGAAAGTACAATGGCGAAAACAGCATGTTTTCATATGCATCTGCAGGGCACGAGCCGGCACTTTTATACCAAAAGAAGACCGATCAATTTATCGAATTAGATGCAGATGGTTTACTACTTGGCGTCCAAAGAGAAGTTTGTTATGAAGAGCGAGCGATTCAGTTGGAAGCCGGAGACTTCGTCGTGATGATGACGGATGGCGTGACGGAAATACGAACCGAAGAAGGGTTTATAGACGAGCGCTATATTCAATCGTTAATTGCAGATGTGAAAAATCAACCCGCACAAGTGATTGTAAACACTGTTTACGACCATTTAAGTGAACTACAAAACTTCCAATTACGAGATGATTTTACAATTGTAATCTTTAAAAAAGAAGAGGTTTAAAATGATTGAGAGCGGGTATAGTTCAGTTGTGTTAACTTGGGTTTTTTAAAAATGCATGAAAGAATGATTTAAATAATAAAGGAAAGGTTCGATGTCTACTATGAATCTACAAGTCAATGTCAAAGAAGAAGATTTAGTACAACACTTTAAAGTGATTGGTGAAGTCGATGCCTTTACAGCACCGGTCTTACAAGAACATTTAGCTGCAGTACAACATATACAAGACGTGCAAGCAGTGATTGATCTATCAGAAGTTGATTATATTGATAGTACAGGCTTGGGAATTTTTATCGGTTTTTATAAAACCTTAAAACCGAATGGTGGTTATGTAAAAATCATTGGTGTGAATGAACGTTTACAAAGATTATTTCATATTACAGGAATTGATAAAATTATAGATATTGAAGCGGATGAGGGAGGAAATTGCAATGCAACCGTATGATTACATCGAAATGAAAGTGCCAGCTAAGCCACAATATGTTGGGGTAACTCGGTTAGCAATTTCTGGTCTCGCGAATCGCGTAGGTTTTTCATTCGAGGAAATTGAAGATTTGAAAATTGCGTCCAGTGAAGCAGTGACGAATGCTGTAGAGCATGCTTATCAAGGAAAAGAAGGCGAAGTGACAATTGGTTGCGCGTTGTATGAAGATAAGATGGAAATTATGGTCGCTGATCATGGAAGTAGCTTTGATTATGAAGAAACGAAAAAGAATATTGGCCCTTATGAAACAGACGAAGATATCGAGTTTTTACGTGAAGGAGGACTCGGTTTATATTTAATGGAAGCATTAATGGATGAAGTAAAAGTTCTTCGTGAAGAGGGGGTTACCATCTTAATGACAAAATACCTTGATGGAGAGCGGGTGGATAATGATGTCAGAAGAGTCTCCTCCTAAATCTGATACAAAAGAAGAAGTATTAAAATGGATTGAACAGTATCAACAATATGAAGATGAAGAAGCGCAAACAAATTTAGTCATTCATTATGAACGTCTTGTGCAATCGCTTGCAAGAAAATATTCTAATGGGAAGCCGTATCATGAAGACCTTGTACAAGTTGGTATGCTCGGCTTATTAGGGGCGATTCGTCGTTATGACCCAACATTCGGAAGAAGTTTTGAAGCGTTTGCGGTGCCGACAATCATTGGTGAAATTAAAAGATTTATGCGTGATAAAACATGGGCCATTCATGTACCGCGACGAATTAAAGAATTAGGCCCGAAAATTAAAAAAACAGTAGAAACGCTAACAATTGAATTACAACGCTCCCCGCAAATCCATGAAATCGCTGAAAGATTGGAAGTCGATGAAGAGGCTGTGCTCGAAGCGATGGAAATGGGACGGAGCTATCAAGCGTTGTCGATGGATCATACGCTAGATGCCGATTCAGAAGGCGGAACTGTAACATTATTCGATTTGGTAGGTCAAGACGATGATGGATATGAAACGACCGATCTACGCATGCTAGTAGCAGATGCGCTTGTCGTATTAACGGAACGTGAAAAACAAATTATCCAACATACGTACATTGAGCAATTGAGCCAAAAAGAGACGGGCGAAATATTAGGCATTTCGCAAATGCATGTGTCGAGATTGCAGCGAAAAGCGATCAAAAAGTTAAAAGAAAAAATTGCCAAAACATCTGGTGGTGAATTAGATTGATTGAAATGCGGACCGAAGAAGTAGAAGTAGCCGTTTTTCATCAAGCGAAGCTAGGGAATTATGAGTCTGGAGATGCGTATTTTTTACATGCTGAAGAAGATTATTTTCTATGTGCGATCGCTGATGGCTTAGGAAATGGTCCGTTAGCAAAGCAATCTGCAGAAATTATTCCATACATATTAGCACGCTACCACATGGAAAGTATTGAAGAGTTATTGCACCGTTGCAATGAATATATGATTCAAAAAAGAGGTGCAGCAGTTGCAATTGTGAAAGTGCATTATAAAACGAAACGAATACAATATAGTTGTATTGGGAATATTCGCTGCTATATTTATCAACAACATGAGAAGTTGTTATATCCACTGCCAGTGACTGGCTATTTATCTGGCAAGCGAATTAATCCGAAAGTGCAACAATATACGTATTATGAAGGGGATTTATTTTTACTGCATTCAGATGGCATAAATCTACGAAGCCCTTCTTCTATTTTAAAGAAATCAAGAAATGTTTATGAGCTTTACAATAACGTGATGCAAGAACAACCTGTAGACGATGATGCAACATTTATCGCGGCGAACCTACTTCGGTAACGAGGTAGGTTTTTATTATATAAAAAATTAGATAAATGGTTGTTCATTGACGTGATCATTGCATTACATGCTGCGATACGTTTTTCAATGCCAATTACAACAAAGATTTGAAAGCCTAACGCTCATTTATGATAAAATGATAACAGATTAGAGAAAGGTGGCTACTATTGTGACGAAATTGATTCAATTAACTGCAAAACGTGCTAATATTTCATTGCAACAAACAGAAAAAGTAATCGAATTACTTGAACAAGGATCAACAGTTCCATTTATCGCAAGATATCGTAAGGATGTAACAGGTTCTTTAGATGAAGTACAAATTAAAGCGATTGAAGATTCTTATCAATACATTACAAACCTAGAACAACGAAAAGAAGATGTCCTAAAAAATATTGAGGAACAAGGCAAATTAACAGAACAACTTAAAAAAGACATTACTGCAGCAACCGTTCTTCAACGAGTAGAAGATTTATATCGTCCATTTATGCAAAAGAGACGCACACGCGCTACGATTGCAAAAGAAAAAGGTCTCGAACCACTTGCAACCGAGCTCTTAAAGTTTACCAGTACTGCCATTGCAGAAATCGCAAAACCTTACGTGAATGAAGAGAAGGAAGTTGCGACAGTAGAAGAAGCTGTAATGGGCGCGCAAGATATTATCGCAGAACAAGTAGCTGATGATGCGACAATTCGCGATATGGTTCGTAAAGAAGCGCAAAGAGCGGCAAAAATCGTTTCTACATTACGGAAAGATGCTAAAGATGAGAAAGAAGTTTTCGGTATGTATTACGAATATGAAGAGCCCGTCTCCAAGATGGTTCCACATCGTACATTAGCATTGAATCGTGGGGAGAAAGAAAAAGTATTACGTATTAGTGTTGCCTTTCCAGAAGAACGTATCATCGGTCAAATTGAACGGACGATCGTTAAGCGTCAAGATGTTGACAGTGCAGAAGTTGTAAAAGAAGCGATTGCTGATGCATTTAAACGATTAATCGGTCCATCTGTTGAACGCGAAATTCGTACAACGTTAACGGAAAAAGCAGAAGAACAAGCGATCCATGTGTTTTCTGAGAACTTAAAGAGTTTATTATTACAACCGCCATTAAGAGGGAAAGTGGTTTTAGGCGTGGATCCAGCATTCCGAAGCGGTTGTAAATTAGCCGTTGTAGATGAAACTGGAAAATTACAAGAGGTGTCTGTGATTTACCCACATGCTTTAAAAGGGCAAAAGGAAGATGTTAGTAAAACCGCACGCGCACAAAAAGTGGTGCTGGATTTATTGGGAAAATATCCGATTTCAATCATTGCGATTGGAAATGGTACAGCATCTAGAGAGACAGAGCGCTTTATTGCGAATTGTTTAAAAGAAAGTGCTTCATCAGTTTCCTATGTAATTGTAAATGAAGCGGGCGCGAGTGTATATTCAGCATCAGCACTAGCAAGAGAAGAATTTCCGGATTTACAAGTCGAAGAGAGAAGTGCCGCGTCCATTGCACGCCGTTTACAAGATCCACTATCGGAACTAGTCAAAATTGACCCAAGTTCAATCGGTGTTGGCCAATATCAACACGATGTACAAAAAAAGAAGTTATCGGACTCTCTAACATTCGTCGTGGAAACAGCAGTAAACCGTGTCGGTGTAAATGCAAATACCGCATCGGCCTCGTTATTACAATATGTAGCAGGATTATCGAAAACCGTCGCTGAAAATATTGTGAAATACCGTGAGGAGAATGGCTTATATTCCAGTCGTACACAACTGAAGAAAGTACCGAGACTTGGCGCGAAAACATATGAACAAGCGATTGGCTTTTTACGAATCCCTAACGGCAAAAATCCATTTGACGCAACAGGCATTCACCCTGAAAGTTATAAGATTGCGGAAAGTGTATTATCAAAAGTAGAGATATCCAAAGAAGCATTGGGAACGGAACAATTAACAGAAGCGTTACAAGCTATAAATGTGCGTACGCTAGCTGAGGAGTTAGAAGTAGGTCAAGTAACCTTACAAGATATTATTGATACTTTGCAAAAACCCAACCGTGATCCACGTGATGCCTATCCACAACCGTTATTAAAATCTGATATTTTGGAAATACAAGATTTATATGAAGGATTAGAAATGCAAGGGACGGTTCGAAATGTCGTCGACTTCGGCGCATTTATAGATATTGGTGTATCAGAAGATGGACTTGTTCATATTTCAAAACTTAGAAAAGGTTTTGTGAAACATCCATTAGACGTTGTGTCTTCAGGAGATATTGTTACAGTGTGGATTGAAAGCGTTGATGTGAAGAAAGGTAGAATCGCGTTAACGATGTTGCCGCCTAAGAAAGAGGCATAACATGAACGAAGAAGCACTCCAACGTTTAGTAGAAGAACTATCCTTGACAGTGTTTGGGCAACCATTTAAACATGAAGCGCTATATAATAAAAGGTTAAGAACGACGGGTGGACGTTATATGTTAAACGACCATTCAATTCAAATAAACCCTAAAGTATATGAACTTTATGGGAGAGAAGAATTGATTGGTGTGATTAAACATGAATTATGTCATTATCATTTACATCTCGAGGGAAAAGGATATCAACATCGTGATGCTGATTTTAAACAATTATTAAAAAAGACTGATTCCCCTCGTTATTGTAGACCATTAACGAAGAAACAGTCTTCTACCAAAATCCATCGCTATGCTTGCTGTACTTGTGGCTTATTATATGAACGGAAAAAACGAATGAACGTATCCAACTACCGATGTGGAAAATGCACAGGGTCAATTAGGTTCATTGAAAGTGTTTCATTACAATAATTAGAACACCTATGGTTAACGGCATACAATCCTCTCTATTCTTTATGGATCTACGAAAAGAATAGAGAGGATTTTTATTGATTTTGTGAAAGGACGTTCGCGGAGCAATAAAAGTTTTATTATGTATGTTGGTATCAATATCATTACATGAAGTCATAAGGCATATATGAATCACATCAATTGCCATTTCAGGCGAATCCATTCCAATGCAAGGCGATAGCTACTCGAAATCATCTAGTGGGGTAGTACTGATGCATCTCACACTTACTTATAGCCAATTAAGCAATTTGAATGTAGCTGTCTACAGTACATTATATAGAAGGAATCGTTAAGGTCACTTCGTTTGAATTAATAAAATTAAAAGAAAATAAAAAAGTTGTTGACGTACAGAACGATGATAGCATATACTTGTAAATGTCAGTTCGAGAGCGCAATTAAAACTTGAATAAAATCACTCGAATCTGTTATAATAATAAAATGAATGGCCCCTTGGTCAAGCGGTTAAGACACCGCCCTTTCACGGCGGTAACACGGGTTCGAATCCCGTAGGGGTCACCAAGTTCATCTCGGAAGAAAAAATGTATCTCGCGATGTGTAGATCACAGAACGAGAGCAGTTGACGCAGAAATGCGCCGCATATCACAAATTCTTTGAGCGAAGCGAAAAGAATATCCACATTTCCATTAAAATTGGGAGATGCAAGCAGAACAAGGAAACAAACGAGAGAAGGAAGGAACGTACCTCAGTACGTGACTGACAGAACGAGAGCAGTTGACGCAGTAATGCGCCGCATATCACAATTTTAAAACGATGGGGTATAGCCAAGCGGTAAGGCACCGGACTTTGACTCCGTTATTCGTTGGTTCGAATCCAGCTACCCCAGTACCAAGAAGGTGAAATTGATTCATTCAATTTCACCTTCTTTTTAAGTTCTATAATAATATTTAATGGTTCTATAATATTGGTTCTATAATATTTAACGTTGGTGAAAAGACTCTAAAATTTCACTAACGTTATTTTCACATTTAAATCAAACCAAAACACTTAAAATAAAAACAGCAGTTCAGTCCATGACTAGAAGTGTATTTACTGCTATTAGATAAGTTCAGGTAAAGGGTTTAACGCAAGCATTGAACGAACGGGTGAATAATTGCAGTGAATGGTTGATTTGTCTCAGTAAACGGCGAATTACTTTCTTGAATGATTGAATCTTTTCGATGAGTGGCCGAATCATCTACTTGAACAGTCGAATCCTTCTGATGAATGGTCGAATCATCCGCTCGAGTGGCCGAATCTATTTTTAAAAAGTCATTCATTATTTAAACAATCCATAGGATAAAAGATTATATCCTATGTTAAAGACCAAGACTGAACTTATTTAGTAAAAGAACTTGTAAGTGAGCAAGCACCATCAGCTTAATACATCACATATTAAAAGTGACCATAAATATAACTATAGTAAAAGACGATGTTACTTGTGACATAAATAAGTCGAGAATGAGGGTTAGAAAGTAGTGAACATTGCAAAAGCTTAGTCGCAAAAGCTTAGATAGATTATAATAGTAAATAGTTACAAGTTCTTAAAGACTAAAAGAGCGAGAAGTGGATTGTGTAATTTATCACAGAGAGAGTGAAAAATATGAAGGAAAAAGCTAACGAACTATCTTGGTATTTCAATTATGTAGAAGGTCAAGAAGTAGCTGTGGATCAAAAAGTAAATGACATCTTGTATGCATTAGATCAATCGGCAATCGTAGCGATAACAGATCGTACAGGGAAGATAATTTATGCGAATGAAAAATTTGAAAAATTATCGCAGTATTCAACAGATGAGCTAATTGGGGAAACACATGCCATTTTAAATTCTGGGAAGCATCCAAGAGCATTTTTTAAAGAAATGTGGAAAACGATTGGTACAGGAAATGTTTGGCGTGGTGAGATACGGAATGTACGAAAAGATGGTCAGTATTATTGGGTAGATACAACGATTG
>ERZ808040.575-NODE-575-length-30484-cov-3.846516_pt1 | contig 30484 bp, 27 predicted proteins | sample MGYA00380191_ERZ808040 | MGnify/ENA primary metagenome ERZ808040 (study PRJEB31490, sample SAMN06133395) | mouse gut metagenome | isolation source: J6 | host: mice | place: China: Chengdu | collected 2015-05 ...
AGTCTTGAGCCTCAATCTCCTTATTCTCTTTGAAAAACTTTTTTTTTTTTTTTCGAGTCATGCCATCCTTATAACTTCCATAAAAAAGTAATAATCAACAAAAGAACAAAAAGATCATATTTCCTTTTACGGCGGATATTCACGTACATCAGTAAAACCAGCGCGATAAACATCAGACTGTTCACCACATTAAACACCTGCTTGTCCACTGACAGCGAAAGACGCACATTAAACTGCCCTATAACCCTCCCACTGTTCGACAAATACTCCCCATACTGCTGTTTTACCAAATCCCAGATAGAATCCGCCTTCCTCACTTCTATGGCATAAGCATAATCATCTGACATATAAGGCGTCAAAACATTATACGCAAATATCATGAGAAATGCGATTGCTAAAATAAACCAAAATATATGTTTTCTATGTCTGTCTACAAAAGCCCCCATATTGCTTCCTTTCTTTTCCATCCAATATCCTATTTTAACAAACCCCGTTTGGGAATGCAATGCTAAGGCTGAACTGTCACTGGTTTACTACCCAAAAGTATGCTATACTTATGGGAAATAGGCAAAAATAGTAAAGGTCAGGTTTTTTATGAACGAAAAAGTTTTACACACATTAGAATATACAAAAATCATTGGTTTATTAGCAGAAAAAGCTACTTCAGCGCCCGGCCGGGCATTATGTCTGGAATTGAAGCCGCAGACGGACTTATCCGCAATCAGGACTGCACAGCAGGAAACTGCGGATGCCTTGTCCATGCTTTTTTCCAAAGGATCAACCTCTTTCGGCGGAAACAGGGATGTTTCCGGGGCATTGCGAAGTCTGGAGATTGGGAGCACGCTCTCCGCACCGGAATTATTAAAGATTTCAGGGCTTCTCGTCAATGTAAGCCGGATTAAGGCTTACGGCAGGGGAACCCGGGACGAAGAAAGAAAGACCACGCTGACTGCATATTTTCAGGCATTAGAACCCCTTACTTCCCTTTGTGCCGAAATCAACCGCTGTATTCTCTCCGAGGAAGAAATTGCAGATGATGCAAGCCCGGGACTGAAACATGTGAGGCGCTCTATTGCGCTTACCGGCGATAAAATTCACTCTCAGCTCACCAGCATGGTAAACGGCTCTTACCGGAGCTATCTGCAGGATGCAGTGATTACCATGAGGGACAACCGATACTGCATTCCTGTCAAAGCGGAATACAAAAGTCAGGTTCCCGGTATGGTGCACGACCAGTCCTCCACCGGCTCCACCTTCTTTATCGAACCTGCTGCCATCGTCAATCTGAATAACCAGTTAAAAGAACTTGCCATCAAGGAAAAGGAAGAAATTGAAGCTGTTCTGGCTGATTTGAGCGCGCAGGCGGGAGAACACGTTTTTGAAATTTCAGAAAATCAACGGATCATGACCTATCTTGATTTTGTGTTCGCAAAGGCATCCCTTGCTATGGAGGAAAATGCCACTATGCCCCTTTTTAATATGGATCATTACATTCAGATCCGCAAAGGACGGCATCCCCTTCTCCCCCCCAAGAAGGTAGTTCCTATCGACATTCATCTGGGGAAAGAATTTGACCTGCTTGTGGTGACAGGTCCTAACACCGGCGGTAAGACGGTTTCCCTGAAAACGGTGGGGCTCTTTACTCTGATGGGACAGGCAGGACTTCACATTCCGGCTCTGGACCGGTCAGAACTATCCATTTTTACGGAAGTGTTTGCCGATATCGGAGATGAACAGAGCATCGAGCAAAGCCTCAGTACATTTTCCTCTCATATGACCAGTATTGTTTCTATCTTAAAAAATGCAGACGAAAATTCTCTGTGTCTGTTTGATGAATTGGGTGCAGGCACTGACCCCACAGAGGGAGCAGCCCTTGCCATCGCCATCTTAGATCATCTCCATACCAGAGGCATCCGCACCATGGCGACCACCCATTACAGCGAACTTAAGGTGTATGCTTTATCCACGGATTTTGTGGAAAATGCCTGCTGCGAATTTAATGTGGAGACCTTAGCCCCCTCCTACCGGCTTTTAATCGGAATCCCTGGAAAGAGCAATGCCTTTGCCATTTCCTCCAAGCTGGGGCTTCCCGACTTTATCATAGATGAGGCAAAGACCCAAATCACCACTGAAGATAAAAGCTTTGAGGACCTGCTCACCGATTTGGAGCAAAGCCGTGTCACCATAGAAAAAGAACGCCTGGAAATCGCTTCTTACAAAGAAGAAATAAAATCTCTGAAAGAAAAACTACAGGCAAAGAATGAAAAAATAGATAACGCCAAAGAACGCATCCTGCGGGAAGCAAACGAACAGGCAAGAGAAATCCTGCAGGAAGCAAAGAATGTAGCTGACGAGACCATCCGCATCTACCAAAAGGCAGGTCCCGGCGCTTCCTTAAAAGATCTGGAGAAAACCAGAGAGCGCCTGCGCGGCGAAATCGGCCGCAAAAACGACAAGCTGGCATTGAAAACAAAAGAACCTCAAAAGGAAAAGCAGTTAAAGCCTGGGCAGATCAAGGTAGGCGACAATGTCAAAATTCTTTCCATGGGACTTAAGGGAACCGTAAGCACACTTCCTGACCACAAGGGCAATCTTTTTGTGCAATGCGGCATCATGCGTTCCCAGGCAAATATAAAGGACTTAATCTTACTTGCAGATGAAACGCCTGCCGGGCTTTCTTCCCTGCAAAAGAGCCATACCAGCAAGGTAAAAATGTCCAAATCCTTAAGCATTTCTTCCGAGATCAATCTGCTTGGAAAGACCGTGGACGAAGCCCTTTCAGAACTGGATAAATATCTGGACGACGCATACCTTGCCCACCTGTCCACCGTGAGAGTCGTCCACGGCAAAGGAACCGGCGCCTTAAGGAGCGCTGTCCAAAGTCATTTAAAAAGAGTCAAATACGTCAAATCCTACCGCCTCGGCGAGTACGGAGAAGGTGACGCAGGTGTCACAATTGTAACATTCAAGGATTAACATATTTCCAAGAAAGTGAGGTTCCTATGGTAAACAGACAAAAAATCCTGATCGTAGATGACGACAGCAATATTGCAGAATTAATCTCTCTCTATCTGACCAAAGAATGCTTTGAAACCATGATTGCCGGTGATGGAGAAACCGCGCTGCTGCTGGCGGATTCTTTTGCTCCCAATTTGATTTTACTGGACCTGATGCTTCCCGGCATCGATGGCTACCAAGTATGCCGCGAAATCCGCGCCAAATCTACTACCCCCATCATCATGCTTTCCGCCAAAGGAGAAATCTTTGATAAAGTGTTGGGACTGGAACTAGGCGCCGACGACTACATGGAAAAACCTTTTGATTCCAAAGAATTGGTTGCTCGGGTAAAGGCAGTGCTGCGCAGATATAAGCCCTCCTTTTCCTCCCCGGAATCTTCTAACGACAAGTGTGTGGAATACCCGGATCTTATCATTAACCAAACCAATTATTCTGTCCTGTATATGGGAAAAACGGTGGAAATGCCCCCCAAGGAGCTGGAGCTTTTGTACTTTCTTGCTTCCTCTCCCAATCACGTATTTACCAGAGAGCAGCTCCTTGACCAAATCTGGGGATATGAATATATCGGGGACACTCGGACCGTGGATGTACACATCAAGCGCCTCCGCGAAAAAATAAACGATCACGCCGGCTGGCGCATCGCCACCATCTGGGGCATCGGCTACAAATTTGAGGTGCGCCAATGAGGAAGACCCTTTACTTAAAGTTTCTGCTTGCCTACTTTATATTTGGCTTTTTCGGTTTCATGGTGGTTGCCACCTTTGTGAGCAGCATGACTATGGAACACCTTAAACGAGAAAAGGCAGACGCTCTTTACAGAGAAGCTACCTTGATTGCAAACACCTATGCTTCGGATCTGTACAACAATGAAACTTCCCTGGACACGGTAAAAAAGCAGCTGGATGCTTTGGACACCTACCTTTCAGCGAATCTCTGGATCATCAACCCCTCCGGTCGTATGATCCTGGATTCCCAATCCCCTCTTGACGTGGAAACAGAAACCGTGATTACCGATTTCGACCCTACCGTCACGGAAAACACCTACTATACCATAGGCAATTTTTTTGACAGCTTTTTAGAAGAACAGCTGAGCGTATTTGCTCCCATTACCTCGGATTATAAAGTCCGCGGATATGTGGTGATTCATTATCCTATAAGCAGCATAGAGACCTCCTGCAACAGCCTTCTGAATATCTCTTATCTGATGCTGATCATCCTATTTTTGCTCTCCATGATTATTCTGATCTTCTTCACAGAGATGGTCTATCTTCCTTTGCGCAAAATTACGGAAGCCACTGAGCAGTATGCTGCCGGCAACATGCAATATGAATTTCAGATTGACAGCGAGGATGAGATTGGCTACCTCGGCGCCACCATCTCCTACATGGCAAGCGAGATTGCCCGTTCTGAGGATGACCAGAAGAAATTCGTAGCAAACGTTTCCCACGACTTCCGCTCCCCCTTAACCTCCATCAAGGGCTACTTAGAAGCCATGCTGGACGGCACCATCCCACCGGAGCTGTACGAAAAATACCTGACCATCGTCTTAAACGAGACAGACCGGCTGACCAAATTGACCAACAGTCTGCTCACCTTAAATAATTTGAATACTAGGGGAATCATGCTGGATAAAAGCTTTTTTGACATCAACAAAGTCATCCGCAATACGGCTGCTTCTTTTGAAGGAACCTGCAAGAATAAAACCATCGCCATCGAACTGATTCTCACAGGTGATGAACTGCTGGTAAATGCCGACATTGGCAAAATTCAGCAGGTACTGTACAACCTTCTGGACAATGCCATCAAATTCAGCCATCCCGATTCCATCATCAAAATCGAGACCACTGAAAAGCATAACAAAATATTTGTATCTGTGAAAGACAGCGGCATTGGCATCCCCAAGGATAACTTAAAATTAATCTGGGATCGCTTTTACAAGTCGGATTTATCCCGAGGCAAAGATAAAAAAGGAACCGGGCTGGGACTTTCCATCACCAAGGAAATCATCCATGCCCACGGAGAGCATATCAATGTTATCAGCACAGAAGGGGTTGGAACGGAATTTATATTTTCCCTTCCTGTTGCTGCTGATGAGAATGAAGATTAGAAACATACAAATCAGACAAGGAGTTTATCATGCATATCATTTTACATCAGCCGGAAATACCGGCAAATACGGGAAATATTGGAAGAACCTGTGTAGCCACAGGTACAGATCTGCATTTAATAGAGCCTTTAGGATTTCGTTTAACGGAAAAGGACCTTAAACGCGCCGGAATGGATTATTGGGAACACTTAAAGGTTACCAGATATATGAACTTTGACGAATTTAAGTCTTTACATCCAAAAGCTAAAATCTGGATGGCGACCACCAAAGCAAAACCGTCTTACACAGATGCTGCCTTTGGTCCTGATGATTTTATTATGTTCGGAAAAGAAAGTGCCGGAATTCCTGAAGAAATTCTGGTTGATTATGAGAGGACCTGCATCCGCATCCCCATGCTTCCCCAGATTCGTTCCCTAAATCTGTCCAACTCCGTCGCCATCGTACTCTATGAAGCTTTGCGCCAGCAAAACTTTTCACAGATGCAGCTAGAAGGAGACCTTCACAGGCTGCACTGGAAGAAATAATTGAGATTTTTCCCATAAATCATTCTATCCTCCTGCGTATCTTTAACATAACAATACAGACAGGAGGATTTAAAATGAAAAAAAATATTTGTACATTATCAGCCATTGGAATCTTGATTGTGGGACTTACTGGATGTGGAAACGCTTCTTCCGAAATCGTAGCGTCAGCGGAACAGACCGCCATCCATTCCACAGTGCCTGCACCGGATTCTTCTGATTCTTCACAATCCGGCAAAAGCCAGGCCGCCGATGATGCAAATTCCATCATTGTAAACAGCAGTGAAAAAGTCACTGTAATTCCTGATATTGCTCAAGTCGTATATTCCGTACGCACTAAGGCGCGGGAAGCCGCTGTCTGCCAGCAGCAAAATACGGAGCAAGTCAGTCAGGTTATCGAACTTTTGAAAGGACTGAACGTTGCAGAAACCTCCATTCAAACTTCCGATTATTACATGAACCCTGTTTATGACTATAGCGGAAATACTCCCCGTGTCACAGGTTACGAGGCAATTACCACCCTAACCGTATCAGACCTGCCTATAAAAGGTCTTGACGAGGTTTTAGCCCAGTGTGTCCAGGGCGGCATCAATACCATCTCATCTATCACCTATCAGGCAAGCAAATACGATGAAAGCTATCAGGCTGCACTGACATCAGCTGTGGAAACCGCCCGCCAGAAGGCGGAAGTTCTCGCCAAGGCTGCCGGCTGCAACGTAGGCGGCGTCATAAATATTCAGGAGACCAGCGGCTATTCCGAGGCTCGTTATTCTGATAACGCGCTTACTAATATGTACCGTTCCACTGCCAAAGAAGAACTCTCCGTAACAGCAGACTCTGCTGGTATCATGCCTGGTGAGATTCAGGTGGAGGCAAGTATTGTTGTCGAATATCAGCTTTACTAACCAAACATCAAATGCCGGCTACCCATCTTTCCTAAGCCTGTCAACAAACGCCCCAATCTTATCAAGCGCAATTTTAAGGCTATCAATGGAATAAGCATAAGAGATTCTGAGGAATCCTTCCCCACAGTCCCCAAACGCGGTTCCCGGCACCACTGCCACCTTTTCCTCCTGCAGCAACCTATTGGCAAACTCTTCACTGCTCATCCCAAATTCCTTAATGCTGGGGAACACATAGAATGCTCCATAGGGCTCAAAGCATTCCAGCTTCATTTCCTTAAACGCATGCATCAAAAATCTTCGTCTCTGATTATAAGACTCCCTCATCATGGCAACATCTTCATCCCCATTACGCAGCGCTTCCACCGCTGCGTACTGGCTGGTCGTAGGCGCACACATAATCGCAAACTGATGAATCTTAATCATCTGCTCCATAATCTCCTTAGGCGCACATGCATAGCCAAGGCGCCATCCCGTCATGGCATATGCCTTTGAAAATCCATTGATGAGAACGGTTCTCTCCTGCATTCCCGGCAGGCTTACGATAGAAACATGCTTTTCTTTGTAAGTGAGCTCTGCGTAGATTTCATCCGATATCACAAAAATATCCTTCTCACGGATTATCTCTGCAATCGCTTCTAAATCTCCCTTCTCCATAATCGCACCCGTAGGATTGTTGGGGAAAGGAAGAATCAATATCTTAGTCTTATCTGTAATCGCATCCCGAAGTTCCTGCGCTGTCAAACGAAACTCATTTTCTTCCTTCAGCTCAATAATTACCGGCTTTGCTCCTGCTAAAATCGCGCAGGGCTCATAGGAAACATAACTAGGCTGGGGGATTAGTACCTCTTCCCCTGGATTAATCATGGCACGCAGCGCAATATCAATCGCCTCAGATCCGCCTACAGTGACAATCACCTCATGATCCGCATCATAGGCAACATCTTGGGTCCTTTTCATGTACTTGGTAATTTCAACTTTCAAATCCTTCAAGCCTGCATTGGAGGTATAAAAGGTCCTTCCTTTTTCTAAGGAATAAATCCCTTCGTCTCTGATATGCCACGGGGTATCAAAATCGGGTTCCCCTACGCCTAAGGAAATCGCATCCTCCATCTCACTTACAATGTCAAAAAACTTTCGGATACCGGAGGGCTTTATTGTAACGATTGTATCTGATAACGGATTTCTCATGGTGTCACTTTCTCCCTCGTATCTTCATATTTTTTGGTAAGTATGGTCCCGTGATCCTTATATTTTTTTAGGATAAAATGCGTTGCTGTACTAAGCACGCCGTCCAAGGTGGAAAGCTTATCGGACACAAAACTTGATACTGCTTTCAGTGATTTTCCATCCAGCGTTACCAAAAGGTCATAGCCGCCAGAAATCAAGTATACACTATTCACCTCAGGATACTTATAAATCCTCTCAGCAATATTATCATATCCCTGCCCTCTCTGAGGCGTGATTCTCACCTCAATCAGTGCCGTCACTTTTTCAATAGAAGTCTTCTCCCAGTCTATCATGGTGTGATAACCACAGATTACGCCTTCTTCTTCCATTGCCTTTAACTCATTTGCAATATCGATCTCCTCCGCTCCTAAAATCACAGCGAGCTCTTTGATATTGATCCGACTGTTCTTTTCTATAATAGATAAAATCTGTTCTCTCATGAAATTTTCCTCCTGGATAAATTAGATAAAAAATAATTTTAATATTTCATCCGGACCTGCAGACTCAAGATACCTTGTTTCATCCTGATTCACAATTATTTTGTCATTGCTTCCATTGGTGTTCCCAATAATTGCGGCAGGAATCCCTTCCGCCTCCAGCATCCTGACAAGTCTTCCGCCATCGGACGTCACCATAATAAGCGCGCCTCCAGACAAAAGCTCATATGGATTCAGATGATAAAACTCACATAGTTCTATGGTTTCCTGCTTTACCGGAATCCTTTTTAAGTCAATATAAAGTCCAACGCCTAATCTACGGGATAGCTCCCACAATGCACCAAAAATACCGCCGTTTCTCACATCATGCATTGCATAAACGCCGGACTTAAGGGCTATGGCTGCCTCCGACGCCACAGACAAATATTTCTCTATTTCCTGCGCGTCATGGATCAAGCGGATGGGATAACGTTTTGAAAGTTCTTCTTCCTTTTCTCCCGCTATGATAGACGTCCCTTCCATTCCAATCCACTTGCTGATGACCACATCCATCTCCAACGTCTTTGCGCTGCTTCTTTCCTGTATAAGTACCCTCTGCGCTTTTCCCATGGCAGTTGCTGTGACAACAGGCGCTTTCACTGTGCTGCTTACTTCCGTATGGCCTCCTGTAATTTGAATACCCAGCTTTTTGCAACATTCCCCCGCCTGGTTCATCAATTCCCTTAAGTCCGTTTCCTCCGCATCCGCTGGAAGCGTTATGGACAAGGATACGGCAATTGCCTGTGCACCTGATGCTGCCAAATTATTCGCCGCCGCCATAATCGCCAGATAAGCCGGATTCCTTACCGGCAGACTGACGGTCTCTGTGGCGGATGCAAGCACCCTTCCTTCCTCTGTGCTTCCTGGATCTCCCCACGACAAAAAGGCGCAGTCAACTCCAATGCCAGCACCTTTCATCACTTCTTTTCTGCTATTTTCTATTAATCTCAATACCGAGCGCTTTAATACGCTTTCAGATATTTTTCCACTTCTCATTACTGCCCCTTTTTATTGTGCCGGTTCCTCTGCTGGTGCGCTCTCCGCTGGTGCTGGCGCCGGCGGCGCTCCTTCCGCCGGAGGCTGAGCCGGTACCTCTGCGGCAGGAGGCGCCGCAGCTGCTGCAAGGGCTGCAGCAACATTTTTCACATGGTCAATATTGTTGGTGGAAATAGCCGCCATAATCTCAGCATGTGCATTGGGATCAGCGGTTGCAACACCCACCGTTGCCGTCCTAGGTGCAACCTGATAATTACTTGAATTAACTTGTTCCCGACTCACTTCCACGCCGTTTTCTGTGACTACCTTCCATAGATTTGCCTTATATCCTATATGCGCAGACTGAACAGAAACAGAACCAATGGGAAGCGATTCGCTTGCATAAATCACCTCTTTATCAGGATAGGTTCTGCTGATTACCTCACTCTCATAACGCACTGCATGACCACTGTCCCTAGTTTCCATTCCATATATGGTAAAGGTTATGCGCTTATCATCTGATGTTACCCCTTCGATATAAATAGGCGCATCGGTATTATTTACAAACTTAAAATCTTTTCCTGAAGACTCTGCAATTGCTGCATCTGCAGAAGGATCCACATAAGTCACGATCATAGAATGATTGTGGCGTTCTGTAACCTCCAGTTCTGACAAGAGAACTGCATTGTAAAGTGTGGTGGAAACCTGACAAATTCCTCCTCCAAGGCTGTCTACTACCTGCCCGTTTAAATAGGAACCTGCCATATAATATCCATTTGCTGTAGAAAAGGGAGCAACTGCTTCATATGTAGAAAATTCATCCCCAGGATACAACGTTATCCCGTTAATCAGTTCACAGCCATTGCGCACATTGGCACTCCTGGAAGATCCTGAAGTACTGAAGCTGGTAGAAAAGGTACCTAGGACATCCTTTACTTTTCCAAGTTCTTCTTCCGTTCCCCTTGCCTCGTCTACTATGACTACCAGTTCTAGGATGTCATCCTCTCTGTTCCAGTCATCATGAAAAAAATTGCGAATCAACTCCACGGAAGCTGTCTCATCCACTACCTGCCCGGTCTGTCCGGGATTAACTATAAATGTTTCATTTTCCCTTACAAGCGTAGCATCTTTTGCTTCCAGATTAAAAACAGAGCATTGCTCTGACAGAATCGTCTTTACCAGCTCCATGTCCACATCAAACTCTAACTGATAGACTTTATTCTCATGCTCCAGGTCCTTGGCTGCCTTATAACGCTGTACCACATTTCCTGTCTGACCGATTCTCACCGCTTCTTCTATAATTTCCGGATTGCTCCAATTTAAGCCTATATCTGCAGGCGTAATCTGAATCTCATTTCCATCTACAGCCACCAGTGTGATCACCTTGTCACTTAAGCTATCCACATAATCTTCTATCATTTTCTGGGCTTCGACAGCAGTCTTGCCTTCCAGAGACATTTCCTCCGCGAAAACTCCACCCAGTATTTTATTTTCTTCCTGTGCCTTTACCGGTAAAATCGATACCAGAAAGATCAGCCCAAAGCAGACAAATCCCTTAATAATTTTTTTCATAACCTATCCTCCATTTGCTTTATAGCAAAAAAGATGCTATAGTTGGAATGATCATAGCAAGTACTATTAAAATAATAATAATGGATGATACAATTTTCTTATTTTTCTTATTATAAAAATGAAACATATTGTTCCTCCGTTTTATCTATCTATGAAAGGATATTATATATGAAATTTCCCATTTTTGCAAGTTTTATTGTCTTTTGTATCTGGTTAGGTTATGAAATAAAGAAGCACCGCCGCATAGAATCTAAAGCTTATGACTCCTTCTGGGAAAAAGAAGCCGCTGCCAACAGCACTCGGCGCAAATCTCTTGATGATCTCCCTTATATAGAGATTCCCTTTGACCGTCTGCCCATGGAACTTTTGAAAGATGATCCGGTAATTGCTGAATATCACGAAACCCTAAGAGAACTCTCAAAATCTCCTATCGTAAATTTCACAGGCATCAGTAATACAGACCTAAAGCTTATGTATGGTGCGCCAAATATCGATCTTCTGTCTCGTTATGACCAAAGTTACACCATACTTGTCCGTACCCTCCAGAATCTCGCAAAAGTTTTGTACGAAAAAGGATATGTCAATGACGCCTGCTGCATACTGGAATTTGCTGTTGAAACCCGTTCCGATATCAGTGCCACCTATAAACTTTTGTCCTCTATTTACCTGGAAAGCAATCAACCTGAAAAGGTACAGGCGTTAATTCCCATCGCCCAGAATTTGAACACGAGTCTGTCCAGTCACATTGTTTCCATACTGGAGAACAGTTTAAAATCATAGTCTGATACCAGTTTATTCCCATGTGCTCAATAATATTACCCTTTTCACATCATGAATTAGTATCGCATTAAAAAAGGAAGGACGGCAACGCCATTCTTCCTCTTTTTATTCTATTTCCAGAATTTCTTTTTCTTTGTATCCTTAGCATCTGTCTTTTCTGCCTGTACATTCTTTGATATATTTAAACTATCTCCAGTCATAGCGTCAAATTGGCGCAGCAATTCCTTCGCCTCATGAGATAATTTATCGGGGGTCTGCACTACCAATGTCACATAGTGATCTCCCCGGACATCCTTATTTCTCAAGGTAGGAACTCCTTTACCTTTTAAACGAACCTTGGTGTCTGTCTGTGTCCCCGGCTTAACCTCATAAAGTACCTTCCCGTCAACCGTATCCACCAGCACATCACCGCCCAAAGCTGCTACAGCAAAGGAAACCGGTACGGTAGAATAAATATTGTAATCCTGTCTCTGAAAGATTGGGTGACGTCCCACAATCACTTCTACCAGCAAATCTCCTCTTGGACCTCCGTTAGATCCCGGCTCGCCCTTGTCGCGGATTCGCACGCTCTGCCCGTTATCAATACCTGCCGGAATAGATACCTGTATCTTCTTACGGTTTGCAATGTACCCTGATCCATGACAATCCGCACATTTTTCTTTAATGACTTTACCTGTACCGTTACATTCCGGGCAAGTCTGCACGTTCCTCACTGTGCCAAAGAATGACTGCTGGGTAAATACCACTTGCCCCTTACCGCCGCACTTCTGACAAGTCTCAGGACTGGTTCCTGGCTTCGCGCCTGAACCGTGACAGGTTTTACATTCATCCTTAAGTGTGAGTTCAATTTCTTTATCAACGCCAAACACTGCTTCTTCAAAGGTAATCCGAACGCTAGTTCTAATATTGGCTCCCTTCATAGGACCATTGCTTCCTCTGCCCTTGCGTCCCCCACCAAAGAAATCACCAAAGATATCGCCAAAAATATCACTGAAATCTGCACTGTTGAAGTCAAAGCCGCCGTATCCGCCGCCGCCCCCTTCAAACGCTGCATGACCAAATTGGTCGTACTGCCGCTTCTTCTCCGGATCACTCAAAATTGCATACGCCTCCGAAGCCTCTTTAAACTTTTTCTCCGCTTCCGCATCCCCGGGATTCATATCTGGATGATACTTCTTGGCAAGAGCCCTATATGCTTTTTTAATGGCGGCATCATCTGCGTTTTTATCGATGCCTAGAACCTCATAATAATCACGTTTCTGTTCTGCCATTTTTTATTCCTCCCATGCTTTCAGCGCACAACATGCCGCCAAGGGCGGCACAAAATTAAATATAGTATACAATAAAATGGTCCGAAGCACAAGGAGAATGTAACTTACTGAACCGTTACATTCTCCTTGAGATAGTCAACTATACGCCTGCATTACAAATCCTTTTATAGAATTTGACCACCTCATTTTATACTTCTCTGTAATCTCCGTCAACCACATCATCTGCCGGACCTGCATCTGCACCCATATCAGGACCTGCCCCTGCACCCATATCGGGACCTGCCCCTGTCTGCTGCATGTTCTCATACATCTTAGTGAACAGCGCCTGCGCACTTGTGGTAAGTTTTTCCTTAGCTGCTTTGAGTGCATCTAAATCAGAATCGGACATTTCCTGATCCTTTGTTCTCTCCAGAATATCCTTTACCGCCTGCATATCTGCTTCCACTGTGGATTTCTCGGAAGCGTCAATCTTATCGCCGACTTCATTCAATGCCTTTTCTGTCTGGAATACGAAGGAATCAGCTTCGTTCCTTGTATCAATCGCTTCTTTTCTCTTCTTATCCTGTGCCTCAAATTCAGCCGCTTCCTTCACTGCCTTATCAATTTCATCATCAGACATGTTGGAACTTGCTGTAATTGTAATATGCTGTTCCTTACCGGTGCCAAGGTCCTTTGCAGAAACGTTAACGATACCGTTGGCATCAATATCAAATGTAACTTCAATCTGAGGTACACCGCGCATTGCCGGAGGGATTCCGTCTAAACGGAACTGTCCTAAAGACTTGTTATCCCTTGCAAACTGTCTTTCACCCTGCAATACGTTGATGTCAACTGCCGTCTGGTTATCTGCTGCCGTTGAGAAAATCTGGCTCTTCTTGGTAGGAATCGTCGTATTTCTCTCGATCAGCCTAGTTGCAATACCGCCCATGGTCTCAATAGAAAGAGAAAGGGGTGTAACATCCAGAAGAAGAATCTCGCCTGCACCGGCATCGCCCGCTAACTTGCCGCCCTGGATAGAAGCGCCTAAAGCAACGCATTCGTCAGGATTCAGCGTCTTGCTGGGTTCATGACCTGTGAGCTGTTTAACTTTATCCTGTACAGCAGGAATACGTGTAGAACCGCCTACCAGCAATACCTGACCTAAATCAGCATTGGTAAGACCTGCATCCTTCATTGCGTTCTGTACAGGGATTGCTGTCTTTTCAACTAAATCATGCGTCAATTCATCAAACTTTGCTCTGGAAAGATTCATATCAAAATGCTTGGGACCTTCTGCTGTAGCTGTGATGAAAGGAAGGTTGATATTGGTGGTTGTTGCAGAGGAAAGTTCCTTCTTTGCCTTTTCAGCCGCTTCCTTCAGTCTCTGCAGCGCCATCTTATCATTGGATAAATCAACGCCTTCTGCTTTCTTAAATTCATCGATCATCCACTGTGTCAGTCTGTTGTCAAAGTCATCGCCACCAAGACGTGTATCTCCGTTGGTTGCCAAAACTTCAATAACGCCGTCTCCGATTTCGATAATGGAAACGTCAAATGTACCGCCGCCAAGGTCATATACCATGATCTTCTGCTCTTTTTCATTGTCAAGACCATAAGCTAAAGCAGCTGCCGTAGGCTCGTTGATGATACGCTTTACATCAAGACCTGCAATTTTACCGGCATCCTTGGTTGCCTGACGCTGTGCGTCATTAAAATAAGCAGGAACCGTAATAACAGCTTCTGTTACCTTTTCCCCTAAATAGCTTTCAGCATCTGCTTTCAACTTCTGAAGAATCATGGCCGAAATCTGCTGAGGGGAATATTTCTTGTCATCAATATTGCGCCCTTTGTCCGTACCCATATCTCTTTTGATAGATGCAATTGTCTTCTCTGCATTGGTTACCGCTTGACGTTTTGCAGGTTCACCAATCAGTCTTTCTCCTGTCTTCGTAAACGCCACTACAGAGGGTGTCGTTCTTGCGCCTTCTGCGTTTGCGATAACGGTAGGCTTTCCGCCTTCCATAACTGCTACACAGCTGTTTGTTGTGCCTAAGTCAATACCAATTATTTTACTCATAATGATCTCCTCCTGATTTTTATTTATGATACTGATAAATGTTTATTGCTGTCTGGTTATTCATATGATGCGCTAGCTTACCACTGCCACCATGCTGTGCCTTACCACGCTGTCCCTGTAAGTATATCCTTTCAACAGTTCCTGAGCAACTACACCGGATCCATATTCCTCACTTTCCACCTGCATGACTGCGTTATGGAACTCAGGGTCAAATTCCTCCCCCACTGCGGGAATCGGCTTTACTTCCATCTTCTCCAGTTCTGAAAGAAGCTGCTTGTAAATCATTTCCATTCCTTCTGCAAAAGGAGAATTTTTATCTTCCTCGGGAACCGTTGCAAGACCTCTTTCAAAATTATCTACCACTGGCAGAATTTTTTCTATGACACTTTTTGCACCCGTTTCAAACATTGTTGTTTTTTCTTTTTCTGTGCGCTTCCTAAAATTATCAAATTCAGCCATCTGGCGTTTCACCCTGTCTTCCAGTTCTTCGATTTTTTCCTTGAGAGCATCCTGCTTCTTATCGTTCTTTAATTTTTTCTTTGCTGCCTTCTTGTCAGCCTTGCTCCCTGGCGTCCCATCTTCTGTCTCTTCTTCGCTTCCTGCTCTAGGCTCCGCAGTTTCTTTCAGTTCTTGTTCCTCCTGCGGGTCTTCCATATCCTGTAATACTTCCTCTGTATCCAGATGATCCTCCATGTCTTTTTTCAATTCATCACTCATCCGTTTCATCCCTTTCCGTTTTATGTCTTATTTTTATATAACTCATCCAACTGGTGGGTAATTGTCTTAAGTGTTCCTACAACCTTATCGTAATCCATGCGTTTAGGACCTATGATTCCTATAGTTCCCCGCATTCCTTCTCCCAGCTCGTAAGTCGCTGTCACCACGCTGCAGTCTTTCATGGTCTGAATTGGCGTCTCGTTTCCGATGTAAACCTGAATGCCTGTATTCTTCTCATCTGAAAGGGTATCCTGCACCAGTTCCGTTAACATCTGCTTTTCCTCAAAGGTATTAATGATCTCACTGGCTTTCTGCTGGTCTGCAAGCTCCGGATATCTAAAAATATTATTGGCTCCACTGGTATAGATTTCCAAATCTTCCTCTGCCTTAATGGACTCTGCAATTGCATCTATTACATCTGCCACGATATCACTGTGTATACCTGCCTGATGCTTCATAGCGGAAATCATGCCGAGATTGATTTCCTCCAGCGTCAAACCGTTTAGGTGCGTGTTGAGCAGGATATTGAGCTTAAGGAGCGTTTCATCATCCAGTTCTCCGGATATAGAAATGATATTATTCTTAATCACATTCCCCTCCGCCACCACCACTGCCAGAAGCTGATTGACATCCACCCTTGAAAGTTGTATGAACTTAATCTTATTCGTATGAATTGTAGGCGCGGAAATCATGGTAGCGTAATTTGTATTTGCTGCAAGAAGCTTTGCGACCTGCTTGAGAAGATGATCCATCTTATCCTCTCTCTCCAGCATCATTTCCTTTAATTCTTCCAGCTCCCTGTCCTTCTCCTCCATCATGGTATCCACATAAAGGCGGTATCCTTTATCAGAAGGAATCCTTCCGGCTGATGTATGGGGCTGTAGAATATAGCCCATTTCCTCCAAATCCGACATCTCATTCCGAATCGTCGCCGAACTTAAATTTAAATCCGTGTATTTGGAAATCGTCCGGCTGCCTACCGGCTCTCCTGTCTCAAGATAGTTCCGGATAATGGCCTGCAATATTTTAATTTTTCTTTCACTCAACTGCACCTCCATCACTCCTTCCCATCCATTCAATGACAAGTTTTTCATTTTATTAGCACTCGTCTTTAGGGAGTGCTAATACCTTCTTTACCTAAAATAGCACTTACCCTATCTATTGTCAACACATATATCTCAAAATAATTATTAAAAAATTATAAAAGATGGATACCTAAAAAGATATCCATCTCTCATTACTGTGCTTGAACAATGTGATTCCCTCATATGAATATAATATTAAATAAAGAAGCTTCCTGTCACGTCGCCGTTGATTACATAATATGTAGTGTTCTCTTCCGGCTTTACATACAATTCGATGCTCTTAATGTCTTCTTCTTTTCCATTTAAATCATATTTCCATACGTCCTTACAGCTCTTTACCAAGTCTTCAGGTGTATATGACTTGCCGTTGAACTGGAAGTTAACAGTTTCATTAACTTCGGCCTTCTTTGCTGCAGGCTTTCTAACGGCTGCCTTCTTTTCTGTCTCTTTCTTTGCTGCAACTTTTTTAACTGCAGGCTTTCTGCCAAGCTTCTTTGCTTCTGACTTAGCTGCTTCTTTTACTTCAGGTTTCGTTTCAGCTTTAGGAGCGACCTTAGCTTCTGTCTTAACTTCTGCTGCCTTTACTTCTTCTTTAACAGGTGCTGCCTTTGCTTTCTTTACTTCTGCCATGATTAAAAACTCCTTTCACGCTGAGAAAACTGTTCTCTAACATGTATACATTGAATAGGTATACAGGATGCTCTCCCCCGAAAACACCCTGTTTTCTGGGAAACAGTGTACTCCATATTTTGCTTCTTGTCAACTAATTAACAACTTTTTCACAAATTTATCCCATAATCCCAAAATAAATAAGAACGATTGTGCCTAATATAATACGGTACCATCCGAATACTTTAAAGTCATGTTTCTTTATATATCCCATGAGAAAACGAATCACAATTATCGATACAATGAATGCTGTAATCATTCCTGTGGCTAATATCATAATCTCATTCCCCGAAAAAGAAAATCCAAATTTTACAATCTTAAGAAGGCTTGCGCCAAACATCACCGGAATCGCAAGAAAAAAAGTAAATTCTGCTGCCACGGTTCTGGACACCCCTATTAAAAGTGCGCCGAGTATAGTCGCCCCCGAACGTGACGTTCCCGGAAAAACAGCCGCGATCAGCTGGAAGACTCCTATCATAAATGCTGTCTGGAAGGTGATTTCTGATAAAGAGTTAATTTTTACGCTTCTGCCCTTATTCCGATTTTCGATCAGGATAAAACCAATTCCAAAGACAATCAATGCAGCCGCCACGCAGACGCCATTATAAAAAAGCTTTTCAAAATATTCATCAAAAAAAATACCCACAACAGCCGCAGGCAAGCAAGCTGCAATAATCTTAAACCATAATATCCAAATGTCCCTCTTGCAATAAGACAAAAATCCCGACTGCTTCACTGGCTTGGTCTTGTTATCCTTCCCAAATGGCCATATCTGATTCCAGAATAGAACCACCACAGCCAAGATAGCGCCAAGCTGAATCACCACCAGATACATTTGTAAGAAATCCTCTGAAACATCCAGCTTTACAAATTCATCCAGCAAAATCATATGCCCCGTACTGCTGATCGGCAGCCACTCTGTGATTCCCTCCACAATACCGAACAACACTGCTTTCAAAAACTCTATCATAAATCATTCCTCCAAAATATCAGACTTTTCGCAAGTCTTTTCATTTTTATTGATAATTCTCCCTCACAAACCTGTGAATTACAGGAAGGGAACGTTTCACCTTTTCCGTATCGATGCAATAAGCCATTCTAAAATACCCAGGCATACCAAAGCTGCCTGAGGGCACCAGCACCAGATCATAAGCAAGCGCTTTCCTGCAGAAAGCCTCTTCGTTCTCTTCCAACGCCTTGGGGAAAATATAAAAAGTCCCTCCTGGCTTTATACATGAAAAGCCAAGCGATGTCAGTTCATCATAAAGAAGATTCATATTCTCCTCGTAAACAGACATATCCGAAGTCTGGTCAACCACCTCTGCCACTGCCAGTTGTATAATGGAAGGCGGGCAGTTATGACCGATTCCTCTTGAAATCTGTCCGCATATGGCGCTGATTAATTCCGCATCACGGCACTTTGGATTTGCCGCCACATATCCAATCCGCTCTCCCGGAAGGGATAACGATTTGGAATAAGAGTAGCAGGATAGCGTATTATCATAATATTTTGATACATAGGGAACCTCCAAGCCGCCAAACACGATTTCCCTGTAGGGTTCATCTGAAATCAGGAAAATATCATGCCCATACTCCTTTTGCTTTCTGCTTAAAAGATCTGACAATTCTTTCAGTGTTTCCTCACTATATACCGCTCCAGACGGATTGTTGGGCGTATTAATCAAGAGGGCTGCCACTTTCTTTGTCAGCATTTCTTCAAGCTTCTCAAAATTAATCTGAAAATTCTGGGTATTTGCAGGAACTACTTTAAGCTGTGCTCCCGTCATATTGACATATAAATTATATTCCGGGAAATAGGGTGCAAATGTCAGCACTTCATCCCCTGGAGATGTAACGCATCGCAGCGCATGTGCCACTGCCCCCGCCGCCCCGGTGGTAGGAAAAATATGATTTCCCGTGTAATTCATTCCAAATCTTCGGTTCAATGAATCTGCAATCTTCTCTTTTACGGATGCAATGCCAAGACTTGGACTGTACCCATGAAGTTCCATGGAATTTCTGTTTTTAAGCAGTTCCACCATAACTTCTGTAAACTTTTCTGGAACTGGTACAGAGGGATTTCCCAAGCTAAAGTCAAAAACATTTTCATAGCCGATCTGTCTGCCCCTGTCCGCAGCAAATTCAGACAACTGCCTGATAATAGACTTTTCCTCCAGCATTTTTTTATATTGTCCATTGACCATTGTCGCTATCCAAGCCTTTCTTAACTGAAATATTAATTGAGCAAAGCTGCCCCGTCACAAGGGACAGCTTTTTCTGTTCTTTTGCCTTCACAATCAATACACATATTCTCTACATGTAAAGAAATTGTCTTTCCTGTTCAATCTCTTCAGGAATCGGTTTACCCGTACTGCGCAGTTTCTGACACAAGTTTTCCAAACGGTGGCGTTTTTGCCCCATACGAATCTCATACCGTTCTGAGATTTCCCGGTACATAGGATTTGCCTTCAGTTTTTCTCTGATTGCCGCCGTAAAGGTACAATAGCTATATAATATGTTTCTTGCTATCTTATTCATTCTGGGAGAACCATTGCTTTCAAAAAGAATCCACGTGGTATAATCCATAATGAACATTTCCTTGAAACTGTTCTTGGCACGCCCCATATCCGTCTTGATCTTTTCCTTGGCATCTGTGGACAATTCCTGATTTTTCTTATAAAACTGTATATAGTCAAAGTACTCACTGGTAAGTGATCTCTCTGAAACATCATTCCAACGCGCTCCCTGCACACGTTTGCACATTTCCCAGCGGAACTCCCCTGTTAATCTAATCAAAATCAAGGAAAGATCTTCCAGCTGGAAGATAGAACTCATCATTCTTGCCGGCGTGGTGCGGCGCTTTCCTTCAATTTCCTGCCACATAACGCCTCTGATTCCTACATTGGGCATAAGAATAAAGTCCGGAAGAATTTCTACGTTAATGAACTCCTTCTGTACCCCCTGCTCTGGCGCTGAAAACATTGTTTCCCTGTAATATGCGCCAAAATCCTTGGTGCGTATGCCGTCAAGTGCAGTATGAAGATTATCAGCAGAGACAAGAATACTGTCTAAAGGTTTCATCACATTATGCTCTGAAAAAATTGGACAGAAGGTGGTAATCCTGCCATACGTAATCTTATTGACCATAGGAAATACATTCTCAAGTTCATAGAGAACCTTCGCTGTATTGTCTGTCAAAAGATTCTTTTCTTCTTCCTTGGTAATCGCGCCCGTTTTTCTCTGCTCTACCAGATATGCCACATAGTCTAAGTCAAACTCATTTCTACTAGGTTCTTTTTTCCCTTCATAGACAGCCATAAGCCATTCATATATAGAGTAGACGCCCCTCTCCGGCGCTGTTTGCAGCTGATTGATAATGCTGCAAAGATAAGCGGCATTCTTCTCTCCCGCCAGTTCTTCATCAACATAGCCAAAATTGAACAACATCTTGACCACCGTAGGAACATCCTGATCCTGAAGACTATTCTTAAACGCAGCAGTGTAAACCTGATAAAATTCTTTGGTCAGCTTATGCCGCAGCGTGCGCACATCTTCCTCTGTACCATTTTTGTTAGGCATCTGCTTATATTCCTGCACATGCTTGATAAAGGATGATTCCAATGTGTCATCGCATTTCGCATAAGCAAGAATCTTGTGCAGGGAACCTGTAAGATCCTCCATATCTGACACCTGCACCTGACCGCCTTCTTCCCCTGCGGCACTCATTTGTTTCATTGCTTCTAGCTTCTTTTCAAGGTTACTCCTTCTGGATTTATAGTATGAAATCTCCCCAAACCCAAGATTTTCCAGAAGTTTTGTTACATCATCCATTTTTTTACGCACAGCGGCTGTGCTGTCCGCCTTCAGCCCGTCTTTTCCTGCCACCTTACCATAAAGAACAGTAAGCAGCTCAAGGAAATCCATACCTTTTTCGTTTACAAAAAAGCTGCATATATTTTTCTTATATGCCTGCATCTGACTGCAAAGACCCACCACCGTGCACATATCTTCACTTGCCCTTAGAAGAAAGCCATGTGCAAAATCAATGCTGTCTTTATCAAACTCCCATACATTCAATGCCTTCTTGAGCGTAACATAATAACCAATCATCCAAAAGGGAATATCTTCTGAAAGACTGATTTTTGACAGTTCTCCAAATCCCGGCAGTTCTCCCGGTGTTAGGCTGTATTTTGCACATGCCCCGGCATATTCTTTATAGCTGTTAGTGAGATAATCAAACAAATTATTACATTCCGACCAGAGACGTTTATATTGTCTGAACATCTCATAAATCTGCCTAAAGTGGGAAATAATGAAATACTTTAATGCTTCTGCATTGTTAATTACGCTCTCCGGCAATTTTATGCCGTCCAAAGGATATGCAATAATGGAAGCAGCCTCTTCAGCCTTATATTCCATAATCGCCTCACCGCGTCTATATTCGCACAGACCGATTACATCTCCGCTGTTTAAAAGATACTTGCCCCCCTTATAAGAAGCGCTGACCGTGCCTTTTGTGACAAGATACAAAGCATCTATTTTCTGTCCGCTTTCAACTATGATTTGTCCCTGAGTGACTTCTTTTATCTCCATATTTGTCTCCTACTCTATTTTTATTCCTCTTCCGACCAGGCGAGCGCACATTTTACTGCTCTACTCCACCCGTTCAAAAGCTTTTCTCTCTCTTCTGTGCTCATTTCATAGGTAAACTCTCTATCTAGCTGCCAATTTCCGCAAATTTCATCTCTCTCCTTAAAATAGCCACAGGCAAGCCCTGCAAGATATGCTGCACCAAGCGCCGTAGTCTCAATGCATTTCGGTCTGCAGACTTCCGCACCCAAAATATCCGCCTGAAACTGCATCAGGAAATCATTTGCGCTGGCGCCGCCGTCCACTTTCAGACCAGTTATGGAAACACCTGCATCTTCCTCCATTGCTTTTAGCACATCATAAGTCTGATAGGCGATAGACTCTAATACTGCTCTGATAAAATGCTCCTTTTTACAGCCCCTTGTAATTCCCACTACAGTTCCTCTGGCATAAGGATTCCAATACGGTGCACCCATTCCGGCAAATGCAGGCACTACATAAACACCTGCCGTGTCCTTTACTCTTTCCACATACTCCTGCGTTTGTGGAGCACTCTTAATCATCCGCATTTCATCCCTGAGCCACTGCACTGCAGCTCCTGCAACGAACACACTTCCCTCCAATGCATATTCAACCTGCTCTCCACTGCTTGCCGCAATAGTAGTAATCAATCCGTTTCGGGATGAAATTGCTTCTGTCCCCGTATTCATAAGCAGAAAGCATCCCGTTCCATAGGTATTTTTGACCTGCCCTTTGGAAAAACAGCACTGCCCAAACAGGGCGGCCTGCTGATCTCCCGCAATACCTGCAATTGGAATGCTGCCGCCTAAAACCGCACCTTCCGTGTAACCGTAGATGTAGCTGGAAGGCTTCACCTCCGGCAGCATGCACAGAGGAATGCCAAAAAGATCAAGAAGCGTTTCATCCCAGCAAAGTCTGTGAATATCATAAATCATAGTCCGGGACGCATTAGTATAATCCGTAACATGAACCTTTCCCTGAGTCAAGTTGTAGACCAGCCAAGAGTCCACTGTTCCGAACAAAAGCTCACCCTTTTCCGCCCGCTGCCTTGTACCCGGTACGTGATCTAAAATCCATCCAATTTTGGTTGCGCTGAAATACGCATCCGGTATCAACCCTGTCTTTTCCCGAATCAGATCCCCATACCCTGCCGCAACAAATTCATCTATTTTGGAAGCTGTTCTGCGGCACTGCCAGACAATGGCATTATAAACAGGTTCCCCCGTCTTCTTATCCCATACGATGGTAGTTTCCCTCTGATTCGTAATTCCAATGCCTGCAATATCAGAAGGAGATGCGCCCACCTTCGCCATCGCTTCTGTTGCCACTGCCAGCTGAGAAGACCAGATTTCCATAGGATTGTGTTCTACCCATCCAGGCTGGGGATAAATCTGTTCAAACTCCTTCTGCGCCATGCTCAGAATCTCTCCTTTTTTGTTGAACAGAATACACCTAGAGCTGGTTGTTCCCTGATCGAGTGCCATGATATATCTGCCCATGTTCACCCACCCCTTTCTTTTCAGCTAAAATGTATCTTATTTTATCACTTGCATGGTTCCTTGTTCATATTTCCCGTTGCAATTATCGCTATAGAAGTCCCCGCAACATTTTCAATCAGAACATCACCCACCTTTACCGGTGCTTCTATAACTGTCATCTTTATTTCCTTCATGCAGGCATCTATTTTCCCTTTAGGAATCTCTGATGCCGTCTTCACGGGAACCACCGCGCCCACGCCCCCATGGACACGAATTATGGAAGTTACCGTCCGCATAGGCGCCGTCATTTCATTGCGCGCATATGCCTCACCTTTTTTGCAGCTGTTACCAGTAATGGAAAAACTTCCATCCTCCTTTTTTTGAGCAGTAATCAGACAACCGACCGGGCATCCAATACAAATCATCTGCCCCTTTTCATCCCTTCCCTCTGGCAGGGCACACTTGGTTTTTTCCGGAATCTTCGGGCGAACAGCCTCTCCCCAATCCTCTTCCCCATGCAAAATATAATCAGCCGCAAAAGAACCTGCCTCGTGAGCTTCCAAAGACACATTATCAACTAAGTCATGAACATGAAGCACATTTCCACATGCAAATACCCCCTGCACCGTAGTTTCCAATCTTGCATTCACCATCGGCCCCTGGGTCACATCATCTATTTTGGTTCCTGCTGCCCGGCTCAATTCATTTTCCGGGATCAGCCCACAAGATAAAAGAAGTGTATCGCATTTTACATATTCTTCTGTTCCCGGAATGGGGGTCAAAGTTTCATCTACCCGGCTTACGGTAACGCCCTCCACTCTGTCCCTTCCGTGAATCTGCGTGACCGTATGACTGAGTTTCAATGGAATTCCATAATCATCCAGACATTGTACAATATTTCGCTTAAGACCGCCTGAATAAGGCATAATTTCCGCTACCAGTTTCACTTTTGCCCCCTGCAGCGTCATACGCCTTGCCATAATAAGACCGATGTCGCCTGAACCAAGCACCACCACTTCTCTGCCAGGCATTCTTCCTTCTATATTTACATACCGTTGTGCCGTCCCAGCTGAATAAATTCCTGCAGGTCTAAATCCGGGTATATTCATCGCACCCCGGGGACGTTCCCTGCACCCCATAGCAAGCACCACCGCTCTTGCATGAATTGTGAACATTCCCTGTTTTTTATTCATCGCTGTTACTATGCAGGGCGTTCCCCCCTGCACATCCACTACAATCGTATTTAGCAGACTTGGAATTTTCTTTTCCTGCACCTTATCTATATAGCGGACCGCATACTCCGGTCCTGTCAGTTCCTCCTTAAAAGTATGCAGCCCAAATCCATTGTGGATGCATTGGTTTAAAATACCTCCCAATTCTTTATCTCTCTCCAAGATCAGAATATTGGTAATCCCTTTTTCACAGGCAGCTACAGCCGCTGCCATACCTGCAGGTCCGCCGCCTACAACAACAAGATCTACCGTCTTCATAGGTCTTCTCCCTCCTCAGGCGGTAACAGATACCATGCATCCTCACCAGATTTTCGTATTTCGCTTACATCTGTCTGTAACTCTCTTGCAAGAATCTCAACCACCTTAGGATTGCAGAATCCCGCCTGACATCGCCCCATTCCTGCTCTGGTGCGTCTCTTGACGCCATCTGTCGTTCTTGCCCCTAACGGTCTTCTGATGGCGTCTAAAATCTCACCCTCCGTTACCATCTCGCAGCGGCACACCACATTGCCATATGCAGGATTTTCTTTTATCAGCTTGTGACGCTCCTCGTCAGAAGAAAGCGCCATACTGGGTATGCCTTTTCTGGTACTGATAAAGTCTGCCTTTCGCGACGGATGAAGCAAATCCTTTACTATATCTGCCACATATTCTCCTATTGCTGGGGCGCTGGAAAGCCCAGGCGATTCAATTCCCGCCACATCGATAAATCCTGGCGCATCCGCCGCCTGATCAATGACAAAATCATCCGTTCTGCCTGCATCATACGCTGTAATATGGGCACGCAGTCCTGCAAAGGATGTAATCACCTGTTTTTCAGGAATCACGCCTATACTGCTGGATGCCTGTTTAGTCACATGATTCAACCCTTCACTGGACGTATTCGTCCCCTCTTTGTCCAAAATATCCTGCGCTGTGGGACCTGTCATCAGATTCCCATGCACCGTAGGCGTTACTAAAATCCCTTTTCCGAGAGCCGTTGGCAGCTGGAAGAGGGTATGTTTCACCACATTACCTACATTTTTATCGTAAAGAAGATACTCCCCTCTTCTGGGGGTAATCTCCATTTTGTTCTCGCTCACCATATTGTGGATCTCATCTGCATATACTCCAGCAGCATTAATCACCACTTTCGTTTCATAAGACTGTTTTTCCGTGTGAACCAGATAACCATAAGTCTGTTTCTGTATATCTGATACCTTCGCTCCAAATACAAATTCTGTTCCATTTACCGCTGCATTCTCCGCCAGCGCAATGGTAAGCCCAAAAGGGCAGACAATGGCGCCCGCAGGCGCATAAAGAGCCGCCGCCGCGCCATCCCCTATGGCAGGCTCCATTTTAAGCAGCTCCTGCCTGCTTAAAATGGAAAGCCCATCTACACCATTTAATTCTCCTCTTTGTTTCAGTTCATAAAGCTTATCTTTATCTTGTTCGTCAAAGCAAAGTACAATGGAACCATTTTTCTTGTAAGGGAAATCCAGTTCTTTGGAAAGCGCCTCCATTTTGCGACTGCCTTCCACATTTAGACGCGCCTTTAAACTCCCCGGCTTTGCATCATATCCGGCATGGACAATACCGCTGTTTGCCTTGGAAGTTCCTTCACATACATCAAATGCCTTCTCAAGAACCGCTATTTTTAATTCAAAACGAGATAATTCCCTTGCTATGGCGCATCCACTTACGCCTGCGCCAATAATAATTACATCATACATAAAAAACCCTTCCGATTTTAAGACTCTGTTCCCTTACTGTTTTTCAGCTGTAAAGAATACAAAATACACATCTCCCTCTGAATCATCATCAAACAGCTCCAGATAAGAAATGGAGAAATCCTTCTCACCTTCAGGCACTTCAAACACTAATAATCCTGTTTTTTCTTCATTAATAGCAAGCTCATATGATTCGGGAAGCTGCTCATCGCTCACTTCATTGCCATAATAACTAATCGGAACATCGTAATCCTCTTCGGCATCACTGTTCCACTGAATCTGGAAGTCTGAATCAAACATGGGAATAGATTCATTAAAGGTATTCTTCACAGTCACATCAGCTACCAACAGGTCTTTTCCTTCCGCGGGTTGATAACCTGCGAATTCCTCACACACATATGCACTGTTAACCTTATAATCGAAGAAATAGGTCTTCATGGTATCGCCAATGCGTCCCTCTCCATAACCGCCTTCACTGCTCACACTATTTTCGGCGTCAACGTCGTCTCCGGCATCAGCATCGTCTTCGGCGTCAGCATCGTCTTCAGTTTCACGGTCAAACAAACTTTCCTTGATCTCCTGTGTGCCTTCACTTTCCTGCGTTTCCTCACTTTCTCTGTTCAAAGCACTCCTCGCATTGCCACATCCTGTCAGGCAGACTGCCAGTGCAATACCTGCCAGTGCGTAAGAGAATTTTCTCATCTTCCTCTTCCTCCTCTTTTTGTTTTTGATTTTACATTTTAAAGGTATTAAAATAAATACCTCAAATAACGTTATCTTACTATTATCATGTCACCGTTGTCAAGTCACCGCCGCCAGATGTCATCACCAAGTCAAAACCTCATGCCCTTCCTGCGTAACCGCCACCGTAATTTCCCACTGTGCTGACGGTTTCCCATCTTCTGTATAAACTGTCCAGCCATCCTCTTGATCAATATAGATTTCACTGCTTCCCATATTGACCATGGGCTCTATTGTAAACACCATGCCAGGTACCATCAACATTTCTGTTCCTGCCCTGGTCACATAGCTCACAAAGGGCTCCTCATGAAATTCGAGTCCTACCCCATGTCCTCCTATCTCTACCACAACACTGTATCCATTTGCCTTTGCATGGTCATTGATTACCTGCGCCATATCTCCTAAGAAATTCCATGGCTTTACCATAGCAAGACCCTTTTCCACGCACTCTTTGGTGACTCGCACCAGCTTCTTCTTTTCTTCACTTATTTTTCCAATACAGTACATTCTGGATGAATCTGAAAAATAACCTCTATAAATAGTCGATACATCCACATTCACTATGTCCCCTTCTTTCAGAAAAACTTCCGAAGAAGGAATTCCATGACACACCACTTCATTGATAGAAGTGCAGACGCTTTTGGGAAATCCTTCATAATTTAATGGTGCCGGAATTCCTCCCATCTTAATCGTCATGTCATGTACCAAATCATCAATCTGCTGGGTGCTGACACCGGGACCTATCATCCTCTCCACTGCATCGAGCACTGCCATGTTGATTACGCTGCTCTCTTTAATTCCTTCAATCTGCTCTTTTGTCTTTATAATTTCCCTTCTGGGTACAATGTGTCCCTGCAGCTCATAATGATGAATCTTTTCATCCAACGCCATATGACATGTTTTATACTTTTTTCCGCTGCCGCACCAGCAGGAATCATTTCTACTTATCTTTTCCATTTTTTCCAATTATTATCTTTAATTTATTCTTTTTCTTTAAATGCTTCCATAAAATGGGAAATATTCTCACTAATACTCCGTTTTTTAAATACAGCGGAACCGGCAACACAGATATCTGCCCCGGCTCCTATTACCTCTCTGACATTTTTCTTTCCCACACCGCCGTCCACTTCAATCTTGACAGAAAGGTGATGATCGTCAATATAGTCCCGCAGCTTTCTGATTCTTCCATATGCTTCAGGCATAAAAGGCTGCCCGCCAAATCCAGGCTCCACGCTCATGACAAGGACCATCTCCACTTGATCTAAATACGGATAGACCTTTTCGATGGGCGTGCCGGGCTTTAAGGAAATGCCCGCCTTGACACCGGCGGCATGAATTTCTTCTATGATTCTCTCCACATCTCCAACTGCCTCGAAGTGAAACGTGATACCATCGGCGCCGCACTGCGCAAATTCTTTGATGTACCGCTCCGGATTGACAATCATAAGATGCACATCGAAGAACTGCCTGCTGGTGCCCCTGATGGACTGGATAAGCGGCATTCCAAAAGAAATGCTGGGGACAAAAATACCGTCCATGACATCTATATGAAGATACTGCGCACCTGATTCCTCTGTTTCCCTGATCTGCTGTCCAAGTATGTTAAAGTCTGCCGCAAGAAGAGACGGCGCTAAAATGTACATCATGTTTTCTCCATTGTCTATTTTAAGAAGTCTATTACCTGTTCATAAATTCCCTTGCCGTCCAGCTTGTATTTTTCAACCAGTGCAGCCGCAGAACCAGATTCGCCAAACACATCCTGCATGCCAATCTTTTTAACAGGCACCGGATACTTGCTGCTAAGTGCATCACATACTGCACTGCCCAATCCTCCGATAACGGAGTGTTCTTCGGCAGTCACCACTTTTCCCGTCTTCTTTGCGGAAGCAATAATCAGCTCCTCATCTAACGGTTTGATAGTGCAAATATTGATGACCTCTGCGCTGATTCCTTCTTTCGCCAGCACTTCTGCCGCCTCAAGTGCATTTCCCGCGCAGATGCCGGTGGCAACGATGGTAAGATCCGTCCCTTCCCTTAAAACAGTGCCTTTGCCAATCTCAAAATGATAATCCACTCTGTCATTGATGATTGGACAGGCGGCGCGTCCGAATCTCATGTAAACAGGTCCCTCATACTCCGCCGCTGCCCTGACTGCAGCCTTTGCTTCGATGTCGTCCGCAGGACACATAACCACCATGCCGGGGATGGTTCTCATAAGCGCAATGTCCTCGTTACACTGGTGGGATGCACCGTCCTCACCCACTGTAATGCCTGCATGGGTAGCTCCTATCTTAACATTCAAATGGGGATAACCCACAGAATTTCTCACCTGTTCAAATGCTCTACCTGCCACGAACATAGCAAAACTGCTCACAAAGGGAATCTTTCCTGCCGTAGCAAGCCCTGCCGCTACGCCCACCATATTGCTCTCTGCAATCCCACAGTCTATATGCCTGTCAGGAAACGCCTTCTTAAACACACCAGTTTTGGTCGCCGCTGCAAGATCGGCATCTAATACCACCACATCGGGATTCTCTGCACCCAGCTGGGCAAGTGCGTTTCCATAGCTTTCTCTGGTTGCAATCTTTTTTACCGTATTCTCTGCCATTATGCTTCCTCCTTCAAAAGTGCTTCGCCGATTTTGTCAAGGTCTGCCATCGCCACAGTATACTGTTCATCATTAGGCGCCGTACCATGCCATGCCACATTGCCTTCCATGAAAGAAACTCCTTTGCCCTTTATGCTGTGGGCAATGATTGCCGTGGGCATTCCCTTCGTCTGCCTTGCTTCTTTAAAGGCGGCGCGGAGGGCATCAAAATCATGTGCATCCACGTTGATGACATGGAAATTGAATGCTTCAAATTTTTTATCAATAGGATAAGGAGAGCATACTTCGTCGATGGGTCCGTCAATCTGCAGTCCGTTATTGTCCACGATCACTACCAGATTATCCAGCTTACGGTACCCTGCAAACATGGAAGCTTCCCACACCTGGCCTTCCTGCAGTTCTCCGTCGCCCAGAAGTGTATACACGCGATAATCTTTCTCATCCATCTTACCTGCCAGCGCCATGCCTACCGCCGCAGAAATTCCCTGTCCCAGGGAACCGCTTGACATATCTACGCCGGGAATGTGCTGCATACAGGGGTGTCCCTGGAGGTATGACCCGAGTTTACGCAAAGTCAAAAGATCTTCCACCGGGAAGAACCCTTTGTTTGCAAGTACGGAATACAGCCCGGGAGCCGTGTGTCCCTTAGATAATACAAAGCGGTCTCTGTTTTCCATTTTGGGGTTTTTCGGATCAACGTTCATTTCTTCAAAATAGAGATATGTA
>ERZ808040.576-NODE-576-length-30448-cov-7.934609_pt1 | contig 30448 bp, 38 predicted proteins | sample MGYA00380191_ERZ808040 | MGnify/ENA primary metagenome ERZ808040 (study PRJEB31490, sample SAMN06133395) | mouse gut metagenome | isolation source: J6 | host: mice | place: China: Chengdu | collected 2015-05 ...
CCTTTGGGAAGTCCCGATAATATAATCCTCGCTTCCACTTGGGCTTTTTCTTCATCACTCAGCCAGAATGCGATTGTGTTACGTCGAAACCTGTCCTCACGCTTACACGCCACTTTCCTCACCTCTCTCCACTTTTCCAAGCCTGTCCGCAATTTTTATCTGTGCATCCATAGACTGATGGCAGTATGTTTCAATCGTAGTTGTAACTTTCCCATGCCCTAATCTTTTTGCAATCTCAACAGGACTAAATCCCATCTGTACAAGCATACTTGCATGACTGTGTCTGGTACAATGGACAGTTATCTTTTTTACACCTGACAGCTTAATTCCCCTCTCCATTTCATGCTCAAAGAAACTCTTTGTCCTTCCTGCAAAAAGGCGTGTACCTGCCCTCGCCCGATAAAGCGTTGAAATATACTCTTTGATTGCCTCCTGCAATTCTTTATGTATCGTAATTACCCTGATGGAACTTTCTGTTTTCGGTGCGGTTATCAAATCTTCCCCGTCAATCCTCGCAAGAGATTCATCAACCGTAATCGTACCTTCCTCAAAATTTACATCCTTTACCTGAAGCGCAAGCAGTTCTCCCAAACGCATCCCTGTCCAGAATAAAATCTGAAACGCAACCCACGAATCCTGCTTGTCCATAATTGCATCCGAAAACTTCTGAAATTCCTCCAGAGTCCAATATGGTCTTTCATCAGCCCTGCTCTTTCCCATACTTCCCGCTTTCCGGCATGGATTAGAGCGCAAATCATAAAAATTGACTGCATAATTCAGAATGGCGCTGAGCTGGTTATGTATGGTTTTCAGATAAGTAGGTTTGAAGCCTTTCTCCATCATCTCACCCTGCCACCTTCTTATCATAGGAGCAGTGATTCCATTGATTGGCGTATTGCCAAAGTAAGGCAGAACCTTATCGTTCATCACATACTCTTTCTGCTTCATGGTCGTTTTTCGCAGACGTTTTTCCATATCCGCCTTGTAAATCTCCCAAAAATCAGCCAGCGTCATTGTCGGATCAGAGGATTGCTGCAACAGGAAGTGCGCATACCATTCTTCTGCTTCCTTCTTTGTTTTAAATCCTCTTTTCTGTGACTTCTTTTTCGCTCCTGTCCAGTCCGTCCAGCGGTATTGTATCCGCCATGTGCCGTTGGAATCTTTTTTCGCATTACAGCTCATACAACCGCCTCCTTTGCCGCCCCGTACCATTTTTCTTTGAAATAGGCTACGGGGATTTTCCCTGCGATTGTGAGAAAGCCTTTAGAAGATAATTCGCTGTTCATTTCCCGCAGAATCTTGTAGGACTTTCCCATACTGATGCCGAGCATCGCCGCAATATCTGCGGCATTGTAATAAAGTTTTTCGTTCATGTTGTTTACCTCCGTTTATATCATTTGATTTTATTGTGTATCTTTTTGATGCGTTTATATATTAGCATATCTTTTGATGCGTGTCAATACCTTTTTAAAATATCTCTTTATTTATTCCGTATCTTATAGTATTATTAAGTTGCATTTGATATTTTCTTGTATTAATGAAAATCCCATAACACAGGAGGCATAATATTATGACCGTCGGCGAAAACATTCGGCGCATACGTCAAGAACGAGGTCTGACATTAAAGCAATTAGGAGAAATGGTTGGTGTCAGCGAAGCCTACATTAGGGCATATGAAAGCGGGCGCAGAAACCCCAAATTAAAATCTTTAGAGGCTTTAGCACAGGCACTCGCTGTCAATGTTGAAGTATTAACTAACTCGAACTTTGACGGTGTAAAAGCCATGCACAGGCTTTTCCAAGTGTTCCGGCAGTATGACGGGCATTTATTTGAGTATCAGGATCAGGACGGTAATGATATGGTTGCAGTCAGCTTTGGCACGCTTTCTTTAATGCGTTCATGGTGTGACCGCTATGAGGAATATATGAAAGAAGTGGATGAATGCAACTCCATTAAGGATGTGAAAAAACGTGGAGAGGCATTGCTAAAAGCGGAGGCGACTTTTAACCTTTGGATGGATATTTATCCGGATTCAGAACCTTTTGATCTAAATCTGAAGATACAGAAAGCGCATGATGAGGCTCTGGATGAGATTGGATTGAATCCAAAAGAATAAACTATACACTATCTTAGGAGAGTAAATATATATGACACGAAAAGAATTATTGTTAAGAGAAAATGCAGTTATAAATGCATATTCTATCGGCAATAAATCCACCGCCATAGATTATGTAATGAAACTTAGGGAACGAAATACTCGTCACAAATTATATAGATTTCGTCCTCCTAAAATGCACGAAGTAGATGCTCTCAACAAAGAAAAAATATATCTTTGCAGACCATCGCAATACGAAGATTCCGGTGATTGCAAAATAGAATATGATATTTACAACTTATACGAATACTATATACGCAACATAAAATATCCAGAACATAAATATGATTTTTGTTTTATAGACGATAATGCCATGCAACAACTTATTGGGAAGATAAAGGAAAATCACAAATTTCAACAGCTAAATGAGATTATTCGAAACGAGTGCTTAATTGCTTGTATCTCTGAATCTTATAACTCATACATGTGGGAGCATTATGCTCAGAACAGTGAAGGTATATGCTTCGAATATGAAATGGATAATATAGTAATGGGAATTAAGCATCCCCTACGTTTTTTTCCAATAAGGTATGTTGATAATAGAAGTGAAACAAAAGACATTAAGTTTAATTCTGATGATTTCAAAGATACAAGCATTAACTGTGAAAAAGCGGCAAACAAATATATGTTATCGTGTTTAACCAAAGATAAGGTTCCCTATGCTAAAGAATATGAATGGCGGATAATATACGACCATATAAAACTTAACGATAATAAAACCGGCGCATTATTTGATTTTATATTACCATCAAAAATTATTTTAGGAAAAAATATTTCTAATAATCGAGATTTTGCCAATGCCATTATAAAATGTGCCAAAAACAAAGGAATAAACATTGAAAACCAATAATATTAAAAATCTGTACCCAAATCGTACCCACCGCCAATTAAAAAATCCCCGCAAGCCTTGATTTTCAAGACTTGCGAGGATTTACCCTCTCACTCGAACTCTTTGCGAGTATGAAGCTTTTATGTACGTTCACTCCAAAAAAATATTTATTTTCCGATAATATCCCCCCTTTTTTATTTTATCCATACATTCCACTCCGCTTTTAATCTCAAAAAAATCTCACGAATTTTTTTCCACCACATCCTCGAATATCATCTGTTTACAAATATATTCTTACTCCATATCATATTCAAACAACTCCCCAACAGTACAATGGAATATTTTACAAAGCTGTTCTATTGTGTTGTAATCTACCCTTGTCGCTTTCTCATTATATAAATTGGCAACAGTATTCCTAGCTAATCCAGTTTCATTGCATACGTCCTGTATCTTTTTCTTATCTCTCCCCATTAAAATTGACAAATTACATTTTATCATCTACCTAACCTCCGTTTTTCTTATTTTACATCATTACAATAATAAAGTCAATATTTCAATCAACTTTATGATTATTTTAATCAAAAAGTTATTGACTTTTGCGCTACATATGGTAATATGTTTATAGCAGCAAAAGTTAATCAAAATAATCAACATACTAATCATAAGGAGGATAAATACATGTTAAAAAATCAGTTATTCGGAGTAGAAGTAGAAATGACAGGAATCACCAGAAAAAAGGCAGCTTTAATTGTTGCAGAAATTCTCGGCACCACATCATCAGACCCAGATGGTACCTGTTACAATACACGCACAATTACTGATCAGTCAGGACGTAAATGGAAAGTAATGAGAGATAGTTCAATTAATCCATCTATAAACGACGGCAGCAATAATATATTAGACAAATATCGGGTGGAATTTGTTACGCCGCCTCTTGGATATACAGATATCGAACTTCTCCAGAATATAATCCGCAAGCTTCGTGAAAACGGAGCAAAGACTAACAGCAGTTGTGGTATCCATATTCATATTGACGGAGCAAATCACAATCCTCAGTCTCTGAGGCGTCTGATAAACTTTATGACATCCCGGCAGGATTTAATCTATGAAGCTCTTGAAATTGGCAACCGAGCTGACCGATGGTGTCAAAAGCTCAATTCCGCTATCCTAAGCGAAATGAAAAAAGATAAAAATATTTCCAAGAAAAAAGTTGAACAGATCTGGTACAGCACTGCCAATGATGGTTACACAGGTGGTGTAAGCTATACACACTATAACACAACCCGTTATCATGGTGTTAATCTTCACAGTTATTTCTCTAAAGGAACCGTAGAATTTAGACTTTTCAACAGTACTCTACATGCCGGAAAAATCAAGGCATACATTCAATTTTGTCTGGCAGTATCTGCATGGGCGATAACATCACAGGAAAAAATTGTGTTCCGTTCCATGGCTGGATATACACCTGAGAAAAAAGTTACATTAATGAGGAACATTTTAACAAACCGGCTCGGACTATATGGAGATGAATTTAAAACCTGCCGCCTGCATCTCATGACACCACTGAAAAAAGCGGCAGGAATGATCAACATAACAGCTGCTTAACAACTAATACGCTGACCTATCGGCATAACGGGAAGAATGGAGGCAATATGAAAACATATGGACTTGTACCATTAATAGAAAAAGGGATCCGCTTTGGAAGCGATAACGTATGTATCAAAGAATGTCCGCTCAAAGTTGGGAAACACCGGCACCAGCGTGTCCGCAGGCACAAACGGATTTACAATAAGATGGAACGAGCACGGGCAAAAGCTCTGATTCATAATAAAATGAAAAATTGGGAGGAATAGTATAAATGCAAGGATCAAAAAGAAATGCAAAAAAGGACTGGTCTCACGGCAGAACAGGGGGCTCTCTTAGAGCTGAATGTAAATATTCATTAAAATGCCATAAAAAATATTTAAACCGAAAAGTCCGCCACACCAAAAATCTACCAAGTGGAAATGCTTATAAAAAATTGGGAAAAGACAAAGCATGGAAATATGTTTCATAAGGAGGTAATCATGGGAAAATTATATATAGCATATGGAAGCAATCTCAACCTTGCACAGATGGCTGCTCGCTGCTCCTCTGCGAGCGTTTATGCACAGGGAATATTAAATAACTGGGAACTGGTCTACAGAGGCACAGAGACGAACTCACACGCCACAATTAGACGAAAAAAAGGCTCATTTATCCCCGTCCTTGTTTGGGAAATACAACCTCTGGATGAAGCCCGACTTGATGTATACGAAGGATACCCAGTATATTATTTCAAACAAAATGTTATGGTTGATATAAACGGAAAAAAGAAGAAAGCTATGGTATACATTATGGATGAACGACAGCTTCCCGGCCGACCATCACTACAATACATCCGCACTATTCGAAAAGGATACTTGGACAACTCTTTTGACATGGGATATTTTGAGAAATCTCTGGAAAAAAATGCTATTGAATGCAGACAAAAAATGTGATATAAATAAAGACGTTCACATCACGAACGTCTTTATTTATGACATCTGTGTTGCAGCACTATTTGTCAGATGGTGAAATCAGAGAGCCGTTCTTGGTATGTACAATGTTAGGGATTTCATCCGGCACATACTCCATCAATTCGTTAAGTTTACAATTCAAGGCTTCACAAATGAGGTTTAAATGCCTCAGATTCACTCTTTCTGCAAACCCATGGTACAATTCATTGATTGTATTGGGCCGGATACCTGTAACCCTTGCTAGGTCTGCCTGCGTCCATCTTAATTCACCGAGCTTAGTAGATAGTAAAATTCTTATCATACGTCATTGCTCCTCCTTTATAAAATAACATTATTTGACACCTTTTGGTGCATTTTGTTATTTTATATCGCATTTGGTTATATACTATCACTTTATGATATAACCCTAGAGCAACTGTATTTCCTTTTCTTCTACTCTGCTAAGCAAGTTTTTTCCATGTATTTATTGTGTCTGGCCCGACTTTTCCATCTGGAAGAAGCCCTAATCGCTTTTGAGCTTCTTTAACCGCAGCATTTGTATTCACACCAAAAATGCCATCAATACCAGACTTATTTATAAGCCCGAATCTCCACAAATACCATTGTACCCACTTTACATTTTCCCCTCTGCACCCCAGTTTGACAATACCTGTAGGTTCACTGAATGGATTAGCTATAGTGTTTATTTCAGTCATATTTTTATTAGTAACAACATTGTCAAACTGATCAAGGTTGTATTTTTTGATTATGTTCATAATAGTATTAATATATGTAGGGCTGGTAGCATATCCTCCATTTTTAATAGCTGTTATACAGTTTCTAGGGTCAATCTGGTTTAAGCAGTTCCTGTATCTGCTACAGGCTGCCAGCATGTCATAATAATCTTCTATGGCATGCTCAATGCTGTCATACGCCCGAAACATGTCATTAATGGTTACATAGGTTTTTCCGTCGTAACATTCCTTCGTTCTTGTATCATATACCTTACCTTTCCAGGCTTTTCCAAAATGAACCTTGCTTTTGCCGACCTTTATTCCTAATATAGCATTTGCCCTTATCATTTTCGCCTGAGTACCATATGCGGATTCAGAACAACATTGTGCGATACACACAGAAGGCAGGGACCATTTATCCCTGCCTTCTGCCTTTGCCTGTGCAATTGGTGCTACTTTTTTAATAAACTCATCTACCTGCTTCTTTGTTGCCATAAGCCGTTCCCTCCTTCATTTTCATCGCTTTTACCGCCGCTTCGATAAGCATATCCAGCTGACTATCAGATATAGAGATATTCTTTGCAATCAGGATCTCTTTAAGAAGCTCAATAACAATTGCTTTTCTCTCTGCTCCTGTTTTAGCATGGTATACCTGCTGCGCCATCAGAACTGCTGCGTTTACCCAGCCTGTGACGGCATCCATCCTATCCTGCCCAATCTTTCCCCGAATCCATGGGATCAGGTAACACGTAACCACAAATACAGCCAGCAGTACAACCAGCCTCAATACTTCAAACACAATCTCATTCATAAATCATTGTCCTCACTTTCTTTTGGTTCATTTTTTAGTTTTAATCGCTTAATTAGCGCGCATAGTAACACTTCCCCACCGAAAACACCAAAAAAACAGGTCGTGAGAGTGGATGACTCCACGCCTGTTTTTATGGTCACAATTGTTTGTGCCGCTGTATAAATAATCAGGACAACAAAGCAGAAAATCACATACTTGTCCAAACCTTTCATCCTTTTCTTTTTTCTCTGCCGCCTGCGGACCTGCTGTTTTCGTTTCAGTTCTCTTTCATGTTGTGAATATTGATCATCTATACGCATAATCACATACCTATTCGGGTGAATATGTATCCAACGACAATCCCAATAACCGTAGTGATGATATATCCTGTCACTTTGCGCCACATCTCACCGTCCCGCCCCTCAAGGACTTCCAGTCGTTTTCCCTGTTTTTCCTGCTCCTTTAGCATACTTTCCATAGTGCTTGCCAATTTTTCGACTGAACTTGTCAATACCCCGATCTGGCGGACAGTTTCTTCCAGTTCTCCAATACGCCTGTTCTGACGATGGTTCTCCTCATCTTGTCGTTTTGCAAATTCCTCATGTTCCTTTCGTGGAATAAAATTATTTTCGTCCATATGATCTTCCTTTCTTAAAATTATTTATCAAGTTACATTTTTATTCTATTGTCTGACTCCCTCCTAATTCGTTTTGAAGCTCCTGTTTGTCCGTGTCTGACAGCCTTGGATAGTCCGCAAATATCTCTTCCAGACTTTCTTTTCCTTCCAGCCGCTTGCTGATTACCCGTAACATAACATTTTTTACAGCATTGTTCATTAGTTCTCACCTCTTCCATATAAACATTCTGCAATAGCTTCATCCTGCTCCGCCTGTGATTTGTCTGTAGCAGCCTGAGATTTCTGCAGAGCGGCAATCTGCTGCTCCATCTGTGTAGGTATCTGCATAGTTATAGTTACACTTCCACCCGCATCTTTCATCACAGACGCATAGACTACATTGGAATATTCTCCGTATACTTCTCCATCTTCTGATTTAACAGCCAATTCAGTTACATTTTTAAAGACTGATTCTGCTTCGTCTACTGTCATTTGCACGACAAAAGAGATGGTATTTAGTCCCGTACATAAGTTTTGTACAGTGTAATCAATACCACCTGTAGTAATAATTTCATTTAACATTTTTTTAATCCTCCTATTATTTAAGCGATAGTATGAGATAGGAGGGGGACTAGGGCAATATATAGCAATTTGCCAGCTGCATCTTGGGGAAATGTAACCGTTAACACTGATGTAGTAAGTAATGGCGCGATACAATATCAGAAATATGGTAATATTTGTATTGTATATTTTTCTGGAAATGTATCTACTACAGATTCATGGGCTGACTATAAGCTTGCATCTGGATTGCCAGCCCTAAAATATGGTTACATACCAATGGGAATTTTCCAGCATCAAGACTCGCAAAGGGCGTATATTGCAACTGTAGCACAAGGAGAATTATACATACGAACAGAAAACGAGCCTCCTTCAGGCTGGATGCGTGGAAGCATCACCTATGTTTGCAATTAAAACTATAATTCTGCCCAAGTAGTCCAACCTTCACTGTTAATATTATATCGTCGGTTTATTGCGCCTTTAGTACTTAGCCAAAATTGGAATACCCACCGATCATAGTTAGCATCGCCATTAGTAAATACTATAAGTATTCCCCAGTCGCCCACCGATTCCGTTGTTGGATTTGTTGCATATACCCCCATAGATATTGCATTGTCTGCATTATTGTTAGGACAAATTCCAATCCATTTTAAATGGATACCTATATTGCTATATATTGCCCTAATCCCCCTCTTATACCTCATACTATCAATTCTAATTACTTCCCAATTACGCGCTCATCAGGCGCTGATGGGAATGTTTCACATTATCCTTGCTGATTGTGCAGTAAATCATAGTAGTATCCAACTTTGTATGCCCCAATAACTCTCTCACCTCCTCCAATGGCATACCCTTTTTCAAAACATTTGTTGCCATAGTCCTCCTAAATCGGTGTGGATGCACCTTGGCTACACCTGCATCCTTTCCAATCCTCCGCAATATCTTTTCTACTCCTGCTACGGTAATCCTTGTATGTGGAGCTCTTTCACTGACAAATAATGCCTCATTATCATCTGTTCTACTATCCAGATACGCCTTTAAATGCAGGCACGAAGCAGCATTCAGATATGTTTCCCTCTCCTTGCTTCCTTTTCCATAAACAACTACGTTTTTACCATAAAAATCTATATCCCTTCGATTTAATGCCACCAGTTCTGATACTCTGACACCTGTACTGTACAAAAACTCTATCAGTGCCAGATCTCTTTCCTGATCACAAATGCGCCTCAATTTTTCTAACTCCTCATCTGAAAACGGCTGCTTAATCTTCTTTTCTACCTTAATCGGTTCCAGTCCTGCTGTCGGATTCTTAGGTATGTATCCCTTGGCATTAAGCCAACCGAAAAAGCTGCTGAACACAAGTCTGATATTGTCCAAATATGCATTCGACACATCATTATCCTTCTTATATTTCGCCAAGTACACGAACAAGTCATTCTCTGTAATCTTGTCAACTGCCATATTCAAAGTCTGTAGCAGCCTTGTTAAGTGCAGCTTATACAAGTTAATTGTCCGCTCTGATTTGCCTTCTGTCTTTTTCCGGGCAAGAAATAACTGTAAGTAATGTACATAGCTTTGATCTAAGTCCATAAGTTCTGTACACCGCTTTTCAAGCTCATACTCCTGTAGCGCCATATACAGCACTGTTTTCAGTTCCCTGCACTGCTCTTGAGTTATAACCCCAATCATAACTGCCAGTACTTGTGTAATAAATTCATCTTTCATACTAAAAAATCCTCCTGTTTTTACATTTATGGTAGCACACGAGGACACAATCAGCATAAAAAATGTGCTAACTGGTCAGATATATAGCAATTTAACAAACACTATGGATACGATTGATAATTTATTGAATTATATGGATAAAACTTCAACATGGATCGGAGTTGATATTTTAAAAAATTTAAATAACTACAAATTTATTTTTTTAGCCAGTTACACAGGAACTGTAATGGTTAACTCCGCGATGATACCAAAAACTATATTTAAATGGTTTACATCAGGAACAAATTTTGTTCAAGTCGGAAACTCGAATGTATACTTTATTAGTGATACCAGAGTTAACATACTATCTACTTCTGATGCATTTAGGATATATGGAATAAAGTAATCAACAACAATTTATTTTATTACATAAACTAATAGTTAACGTGTAAACACGCGAAACAAATAGTCGCTTTCGATACCACTAACTTTTATATGTGTGTTATTAATAACCTCAATCGTTAATCCGCTAAACAGAATTTTTCCACCTTCTCCGTTAGCTGCAATAAATATATTCATCGGAATAATCATTGTAGCTTGAATACGGTATACATAACCCAAAGTTAGCAGTGCTTCTGTGCCAGATAGTACTGGAATCTCATGCTCTCCATCTGCCTGTGCTGCTAATATAACATTCCAATTCCTGCTGCTTTTTAGATTATTTATATTATTTGCAATCCAAGCAATGGAGTTCCCATTTATTAAAATATCTCCACGTTCGTTTTGGAGACATAGTTTAATTTCACCATTACCAATGTTCTCCTGGAGATATCCAGTACGACCATTAACATCATACCATTGTAATATATTTTGCCATCCAGACGCTGTTTTATAGTCGTAGTTGCGCTTTAAAGTAATACTACTCGGATTTCTGCCAGATAAATTGCTATATAGCTGACTAATATCATGCGCCAGCGTCCCATCCACTGATGGATTCTTTTCCATAGCATCTAAGGCTTTCTTTCCAGCTATATTAACTGCTGTTGACCGCGAAATATCTGCAAAATTTACCTTTTTGTCCAATGCTGTCTGCTGCGCTGTAGACACAGGCTTGTCCTTATCAGATGTGTTATCCACTTTCCCCAGCCCTACCTCAGATTTGACATACGATGGCTTTGTCGCCTGTTTTGCCCATGTATACACGTCACTGGCGGGCAGGGATAGCGGTTTATTATGCAAATCACTGTATATTCCAGTAAACGCAACATAGTCAAGCTCATTTAATATTCCTGTCACAGTCCCGTCTTTTATAGTGGAAATATCCGTCTGCCCTAACAGCCGATACAGAAAACGCACATTCTTGAACATAGTGGAAATCTTCCCAAACAGAGATTTATGCTTCTCTTTCTTTTTCATTACATCCACGTCTGTCCATGACCGGGCATCTGTATTGTCATTACTTTCAAAATCTACAATATTATCTGCACTGTCACCCGTTTTCAGCAGCAGCTTCTCCATCACCTTATCTGCAATCTCATCTAAAAGAGCCTGTGCTTCTACTTCTGCATCCTTTCTGCCAAGAACACCGCTGGTATCTGTAACAATCAGCCGCCTCAGTGTTTCATTAACTGCACTTACCAGATTTTTCTTCTCCTTTGTATCGAGTTCGTCCGTATTTCCAACGTCAGCAGCCATTGCGAATGCACCGTCTGGCAGAGATTCTATCGTAGCATTTGCAGAGTTGGATACTGTCACGATCCAGTCCTGTATGATCCTGACTGGGTTTTTTCCTTCACTGGCAGGCATAATCTCGCCTTCTCTTTCTGCCACTACTGCAATAGAATAAAGCACCTCCGTGCCCTTACTTCCTTTTTCCTGCGCAAACAATCCTATTTCATTAATATGATAGGCAGTGTCAACAGTATCGTTTGTAAATACTCCTGATACCAAAATGGATGTCCTGTCTATACGTTTTAGTGCTGACAGCCCTGTAGACTGCACTTCATTTTTCAGTCCTGTCATCGTCTGCAACTTTTCTATTGTCTTTTCCGGCTCTGTATATACTCCACTCCCAGCGGCCATACGGGTAATCTGTATCATGCACTCACCAGCGATTTCTCGGCTCAAGAGTGCCTTCCCGTCAGTGGTCATGACAGCATCATTAAATATCTGCGGCATCCCGCCCCTCCTCCCTTATTGGACATGATATATAGGTGCTCCTCACTGTTACAGCGGGTCTTACAGCACTGGTCTGCTGCATCGCCTGATGTATATGCCATGACAAATGTGCTGGAATCTGCCTGCCTATGATATCCGTAAAATCCGTAAATCTTATTATTTTATTTCCTGCATGCAATGTGATATTCAGCTCATGATAAAACTCAATCTCACAATCTACATCTGCATATACTTTAATGATCCGTTTGATCCGGTCCGCGTCCACCTTGCCAGAACCAATCTGCGCAGCTTTCAGCAGCCGTCTCCGCTCATCTAGTGTCCTTCCTGAATTATCTAAATAATAAAATGTCTCCATTCTGGACAGCATCTCTTCGGACATGGTGTCTATAAACATATTTGCACACCAGTTTTCAAGTGCCTGCGCCATCTGGTCAATTGTTATTCCCGCAAACCTCAGGTTTGCATCTGCCTCCTTGATACTCTGGTAGTATGATGGTGTCCATTCTTTTAGTTCATCGTAGCCTGACTGTCCAAAATTATTAAAATATGTCTCTCCTTCAATCTGCGGCAATTACAGTCACCCTCTCCAAGACAGGAACATCTGCACTATCCACGGTAATATTTGACTGTACACCGTTCAGCGTAAGATTCTCGTAATCAAGAACCTCTTCAAGTTTGGCAATCATGGCACCAACCAAAGAAATTCTGATGATAATACCCATTCCTTCGTCCGAATCCAATACAAGGGTCTGTAAATAGTCTGTTATTGCTTCTACAGCCGCCTTACGGCACCCTTCCAGCGTTGAACCATCTGTAAGTACTACCGAAAAGGAAACAGCTATATGGAACGCCTGCGCTGAAACAGCAAAAAAATGTGTGCCAAGATTTGCCACACCATTTCCAAAACCATCACCACAGATATATTCGTTCCCTTCTCTGTCAGTAAATTTATAGTTCTGGGTAATGGGATCTATATAGTCCTGTACAGCTTTTACAACCTCCGGTGATGCTGGGAGCCCGTCTGCTGAATAAAGTACTGCCCTGACAGTATTTTCACCTGCAAACAGCGGGTCGATCCTAGCCCTTCCGACTCCATCTACAGATTCACACCACGTCTTGTAATGCTGCCGGTTCCCATTTTCCGCTGGCCCTGCTATTTTCTCCCGCAGCCTTGCCCGCAGGGCATCGTCTGGCTCCTCATCCGCGCCAAGTATATAGATTTCTCCCAGACGCACATATTCCAGATTCTCAATATCATCAACTGGCATAATCCCGATGCCCGCCGAAAGCGTATTGCACTCTGTTCCCTCCGTCTCTGCCTCCAAACGCAGTGTTCCATCTTCGCCCTCAACCGCAATGAAATAATAACTGCTGTCCTCTGCAAAAAACCTGCTCCCTGCTTTGGGTATGGTTCCTGTAAATACTGCATTAAACACTGGCGGTATGGCAGGGTGCCTTGTCATTCCCCACTCTGCTGCTTTGTCATCCAATACATCTGCATAACAGGTGTCCAATGCAAACATATTAAACATCTCGCTTAAATTCGCAAAGAAAAAAGCAGCCCTCAGACAATGCCCTGCTGCCATATCCATATAAACAGATCCTGTTCTGGTGTCCACACCAATTTCATCTCCCAGTGCCCTCGCCTGCGCCAGAAAATATTCCTCGGTAAATTCCTCAAACATTAAAGTTCCACCTCCTCATGTGTTGATCCATACACTGTATCTGCAACAAAGGAGATCCTTATTGCATTTTTTTCATCGTCAGGATATTCATAATTAAAGTCATGCACATTTAATATCCTTGTGTCATTCAGTGCCTTTCTGACTATCCTTGGAATATCTGCCTCAAGATACTCCCTTGAAGCTATTCCCTGCCCTGCAAGCGCCTTTATTCCAGTTCCTACACTGATATCATAGATCAGATACTGGCTGCATTCTGTTTTTAATGTTTTGTAGATATACTGCCGGACAGCTTCCAGTCCGCTTATTTTCCCGGACAGCCTGCCATTCACCCAGTCTATAGCATACGTTGCTGTTTCAGAAACAGATCTATCAGCAAATTTCCGTATATCTTCCAGCGTCAGTCCCATATCCGCTTCAAGAGCCATATCATTTCCCCTTTCCAAGCACAAAGTAGGAATTATCCCCACATTGCATTAAATACGCTGTATTTCCTTTATCCAGTTGTACATGTGCGGGTATTATAAGAGATTCGTTAAAAATAACCGCATCTGCATTCCCTTGAACCCTGAGCTTTACTGGATTGGTATTTGTCACACTGCATGTCAGTATACCACTTCTGGATTCCTGCACGATCTGCCTTATCATGCCGACAAAACTGTCTGCCTTTTCTCCCATGTCATCCCTCCTCTAAATATAGTGCCGCTTCCCCGGCTGCGTCTGATGCCCTGCGGGCAGATGCTTCCGCCTGACTGACAGCAAAATCGGCGCTGGTGGTCACAGCGGATTGTGCAAGATTCATCAGTTCCTTAACCTCTGCCATTGCAGTCCTTGCTTTTTCATATTCAGCCTGTGCTTTTGCCGCCTGCGCCAGAACAGTTTTCGCATAGGATACTGTCTTTGCCGCCTTTTTGGACTTCTTTGCATTTTTAAGCGCTTTCTCAGCTGCATCTGCTGCCTTCTCAGCTTTACTTCCAGCCTTTTTTACTTTGCTTTCAGCAGCTTTCTTTTTCTTCAGCGCAGCAGCCGCCTCTTTTACTGCCTGTTTTGCCGCTTTGGATGCTGACTTTTCTGATTCTTTGTCCGTTTCAGCATCCCCTGCCTCATTGATGCTTTCTAAATCCCCTGCAAAGTTTAATGTCAGCTTCATCGTATGATATCCGCCGTCCCATGTATGTGAATCCGAATCTATATAAAATGTTCTTCCAATACCGATATCCGGGATGCTTATATACACCGCAGCACCGCAATAGACAGAGGATATGCCAAGTGCTGTAACATTCAGGCTTTCATATGGCCTTTTCATTTCTTCCAGCATTGTAACCACTATAGTCTTTAACCTGCTTTTTGCCAGCGCATCATCTGGTGTCTGGACCTCCTGCATCATGCCTATTTTTTCCTCCAAACCGGCATCCGCCCACTGTACAATAGTCTTTCCCTCTTTTGATACCAGTCTGAGCCGGGTGCGTGTTTTTGAAATATCTTTGGTATAACTATACTGTGTCAGATTCCCATAGCTGCTTCCTTCTGCACCCGTTTCAAGGACAAGCTTCGTGATCTGCTCCCTGCGTCTTATCAGATGCAGCTGCCCCCTCTTGGATATTATATAAAATCGCTCACCTGTCCCCCTATAGGTCTGGGAGAGCGCATTACACAATGCATCATAGACAGTTGTATTGACTTCCGTTAAAACAGGGATTTTATATTTTACTGCCGCAGTTTCACCACGGCTTATACCATATTTTTTGCACACATCAAGAAAAATCTCTGTCAGTGTCTTATTCCTGTACGAAAAACTGCCGCGGTTGTTAGAAAGATAAATTGCACTGTCATAGGCTGTCACTGCCAGTGTATGATCCTGTGTCTGCACCTGCTTCATAATAATGCCCCGGAACAGTTCTCTCCCATCCTCAATAAATATCAAATGATTTCCTTCGTAGACGTCGATGCCAGCCCGGTTCCCGCCTCCAAGGGCAGGATCATCCAGCAGGGTAATCTGTAGTGACCTTGCAGGGCTGTTTTTCCGTCCTGACCATGTTACTTTCTGGACAATATCTGATATGTCATACCCTGTTTTCTCCTTTACCATAATAAATTGCAGCGCCATGATACATCACCCCTTTGGACGCGGCATGTAAAGAACCCATTTCTTCTTTAATTTCGTATTCACACCCTTCTTTAACCGTGCAGTATTCAGCTTGTAAATCTCATATGCCATAGAGATATCACCATAAAAATATTTGGCAATGCTTTGCAGCGTATCCTTTTTCTGCACCATATATGTATCTGGAACTGGTGGAAGCTTGTGGACATCAATGTCTATCCTTCTTACCAGTATACCAGAAACCACTGCACAGCTGCCTGTCCCGCCGACTCCGCTGGCTGTCCCGTATTGTTTCATGGAGAGCGAATACTGTATCTTCCCTACATCCCCGCCCTCCTCCTCCGTTGTGTATGTCGAGATGGTGAAATATGCGTTAATATTGGTATTTGTAATAAGCAGGTGTATGGGTGTGCTTCCATTTTTCCACTTTCTGATTATTGTGTCATACTCATTGGGCATCTTCATGTCACTTTCATTATCCAGTTCAAACCCCGGTTCTACAACGGGGGAAAAATAACTGCTGAATGAAAGCGTCATGGGTGATCTGCCTGTTTTGACAGTCACTGATCCCGCTCCTGCAATATTCACTGTTTTCTCGTTTGTCCCCTCCGAAACCTTAAAGTTTTCCGGGTTGTAAGGAATCTGGAACCCCTCTTTCATGGAACCATCCGCATTGTCAATGGACATCCAGATCTGATTATGGCTAGAACTCATATGCCACCATCCCTTCCTCGTATATCTCCCTGTATGCAATATTCAACAGTGCCGCTTCCAGCTCATCCCGCATAACCGCCATGACTTCCTTTCTGCTCATCCCCGGACCCACACCAATTGAGCCTTTCCCGTTGATTGTGATTGTCATATTTTTGTTTTCAGTACTGGAAGAATTGTTTTCATGAATAACCGTGTTAATGATTTCCTGCGGAGCCAGACTGATACCTGATGCTGACTCCCTGTTTGCCATAACAGCTGACAGAATCTTCGCTGTCTCAGACGCCGGGAATACCTCAGATCCTCTTCTGCCAACAATGAGCTCAGGACCTTCTTCACCAGCGATATATACATCTTCGCCATACGTCGTGCCCGCTGCATTTCCTTTTACGGGAATACCTCCCAGCACAGGAATATTTGCCACTGGGGCAAATGCCGCCATTGCTGCATCTGACAGTTCTGCATATTTCCCAATAACCTTATCCCGCATTGAATCTACTCCATCTATAATGCCCTGACAGGTTTCTTCTGCACTCTTATGGGCTTCATCGTACTGCTCCATATCACTGACTGCCTTTTCCATATCTGTTACCATGTCGTCGAGCTTGCTTCCGTAATATGTTTCCAGTTCTGCCATCAGCGTCGAAAAAGTTTTCTTGCCTTCTTCGACTTTTGCGAAACTGGCATTGAGTTCATCAATCTTGTCTGACCCGTTTTTTACAATCTCTTTTAGAATCGCTGCACTCTCTGACGAACCGTCTGACAGTTTATCCAGTATGCCTTCATCAACTCCGAGCTCCATCGCCTGATACATATATGAGCCGTATGCCGCCATGTAATCTGCCTGTTTGTCCAAGCTTTCCAGCATTTCGTCAATGCTTTTTGACTGCCCGACTTTCACATCATTAAAAAGTCCAAGCTGCCCTGAAATGCTGTTATATGCGGACTCGTAGTTGCTGTCATATGCTTCGGATAGCCCGTTCATCTTCTCCACTACAAAATCCATAGCATCTGATGTTTCCTGTGAGTACTGCCCGTATTTCTCTATCACAAGACCCACGTATTCATCTGTTACTGTGCCGATTTCCATGATCTTTCCTTGGTACCGCTCAATGGATGTCTGAGCAATTCCTTCATAAGCACCAAACACGCCTGTCTGCCCCTCTTCGACACCTTCGATCACGCCCTCCATGGTATACTTTGCGGATTCTTTGAATTTCCTTGACGGACTCCTAATCACCCACTCATCATTGACTGCATCATGCGCTTTTTTCGCCATCTGCCTGTACGTCTTTTCCACCGCAGGATGTACCGTTGACTGCATCTCGTCAATAATTCCTTTACCAGTATACATAGCACTCTGCCGCGCTGCTTTATAGCTGCTTAGCCTTATTCCTGCAAGCGCAGATTCCACAGCAGCCGAAAGACCTGCGGCCGCATCCACAGCACTTGATTTCATGCTCTCGATAGAAGCAATATACGCCAGTATTGTTTCATGGGCGGCATCTGCGGCGGCGTCAGAAAGATTCAAACCTTCAACACCGGCTTCCATGGACGCCTTTAACTCTTCCATCTTAGCATTCAGGCTTGTGTTCACAGACACCATGGCATCTTCCAATGTAAGTTTTGCATCCTGAACGCTGCTGAAAGAATCATTCATTTCTTTAATATATCCCTTTGCAGCGTCCGTTGAGGTACCCAAAGATTCTACTTTGGTTATAATCGAATCTAAAGCAGCTGCGCTTTCCTGAGAGCCGTCTGCAAGATTCTCAACAAGGCTTGCATCAACGCCGTATTCCTTTGCCTTTTCAATATTGGCAGCGTATTCTAACAGATATTCTTCCTGAGACTTCCATGCCTCAATCATGGACTGGGTTGACATCTTGGATTTCTGTTCAATTTTTTCAAACATCCCAAAAGAGCTGTCAACCGCCGATGCCGCAGCATTATACGCATCCTGATACGCCTCTGCGAGCTCCTGCGCCTGTTCCTGTACATTGGTAAATACACCTTCCATCGCCACGCGGAGACCTTCCGTAGTGTTGATTAGATTATCCGATGCATTTCCTACCCCATCAATTCCGGCAGCTGCCAGAGATGATACTGCACCAAGCGTATCCATTTCCATCTGTAATGCGTTCATTTTTTCAGTCAGTTCATCTATATGTGCCTGTGCTGTCTGTACTGCTTCTCCTGCCTGCTCTGCACGGTTGAATGCCTCCTCATAATCAGTACCTGTAGATATATTACCCCAGTCATTATTCATGGCTTCTTCACTTAGCCGGTTGTACTCACTTTGTGCATCAGTCAGGTTTTGTTTGGCTTCAGTCAGATCTCTCTCGAGAGCCGCCTGTTTCTCCAGATACTCCGTGTACTGGTTCGAATCCAATTCCAGCCTTCGTTCCTCATTTTTCTGCTCACAGTATTTTTTCAGATATTCTGTTGATTTTCCGACTTTTCTTGTCACCTCATCATAGGATAAACCCAGCTCTGGATAGATTGCATTTAACTCCGCAATCACCTGTTTCTCATACTGCTGCTGGAAGGCTGTCAATTCACTCTGTGATTGCAGCTTTTCCAGTTCTGTTACCAGAGACCTTGCATAGAAAGACTGATCTTCCAGTTCCACTGATGATTTATCATATGCTGCAATGCTTTCATCCACAGCATCAATGGTCTGTCTGATCTGTGATTCAAAGTCCTCGACGGTCTTTCTGGTCTCATCATACTCAGCCTGTAATTCGTCGAGATATGCCTTTGCTTCAAGCGTTTTTTCATTGTTTGTCCCATACTCTTCTTTGAGAGACTCAACTACCTGCGTCTGCCGTTCTATTTCGTTGGAAAGTTTTAATGAAGTGCCCGTCAGCCGTTCTTCGGCTTCTTCTGCTTCCTGTAGGCTGCTCACAAATACTGCTATTCCTGTGACAACTGCTGCCAGTGCAGTAGCAACCAGAAATATTGGATTGGGTGCCATAGCTGATGTAAGAAGCTCTGTCGCTTTCTGTGCAATCAATGCCGATGCAGAATACGCTCCCATTGCTACTGTAAAAATTCCCAACGCTAAAGCCATTCCTTCAATAGCACTTACTACAGCGGGATGATGGTCAACAAAATCTGAAAGCATATTGACGATTTCCGTTCCTTTTTCCATAAGTCCGTCAAGGCTTGGCTGCGCATTCCCGATGGATATCTTTAAATTCTCCAAAGAATTTTGCCATTTCTGTTCTATAAACTCACTGGTATCACTCATTTTTTCAAATGCGGTCTGTGCTGCACCCGCGCTGTTGTTCATCTGGTTTATTGCCTTGTCTACCTTCTGGGCATTGCCCCACAGTACGTTTGCCGCCTTTCCGGCTTCTGCACTGCCAAACATATTAGAGATACTGGTTCCGCTTTCCCTTGCCTGCTCATCCAGTATAGATAATACATCCGTCAGGCTCATACCGCTCTCCATAGCCTCCGCCATTGTCAGACCACCAGCCTTGATATGCTCTGTACCTTCTTTCAGAGCATTTGCCGCCGATGTACCATTTTTACCAAGTTCATTTAACATGCTGTTCATATAGGTAGTCGTTTCGGCTGTCGCGATACCGTTTGCTGTCATAACAGCATAGGAACCACACAGAACATCTAGCTGTACGCCGAGAGAATTTGCCGTCGGAATAATCTTGCCCATGCTGGACGCAAGCTCATCAACACTGGTTTTTCCTAAATTCTGTGTCTGAATCATCATATCAGCAATATTCTGTGTCTCGCTTGCTTCCAGTCCATACGCATTCAGTGCTGTTGTCAATATATCTACTGCCGTTGAGGTCTGCGTAAATCCCCCGACTGCAAGACTGTTCGCCTGTGCTACAAATGATACTGCATCTGCTGTATCTACAGATGCAGATATCGCACTGTATGTTGATTCCGCAAGGTCTGACACCGCCACACCAGTATTCTTGGACAAGGTCTGGATTTCCTGCTGGATGCTGTCAAGGCTCAATACCTCTGTATCGGCAATGGTATCTACCTTTGCCATGGCAGATTCAAACTTGTCAGCGGCTTCATCACATTCAATATATGCGTCCTTAATTTCATTCAGTGCTACAGCTACGCCCGCGGCGACAAGTGCATCTCCGAAATCCATTACTGATTGTGTTGTCTCATCAGTTTGTCGTTGATATTCATGGTTTCTTTCTGTGTTCTCCTGTGTCTGGTCCCCATTTCGGCGCAGCCGTTCCTCATTTTCACGCAATACATCATTATTCTCTTCCAGCGTCCGTGTTATATCCTCTGCCGTTTCTGCATGTTCTTCCATCGCCTCTGTCACCACATTAACAGCTTCGGTTTGCTGGTCCATCGCCTGCACCGATATATCAATAGCATCTGCATGTTCTTCCAGTGCCTGCGCTACATTGTCTGATGCCTCTGCCTGCTCTTCCAATACCTCAATCACAGAGTTAGCAGACTCCGCCTGCTCCTCCAGTGCCTGTGTCACTGTCTCTGCCGAAGCGGCATGTTCCTCCAACGCCTGCGCCGCCCTGCCTGCCGCTTCTGTTTGTTCTTCTAAAACCTGCGCCGCCCTGCTTCCATGTTCTGCATAGTCCGAAGCTGTGGAAGCTGCCGTCCGCATGGATTCACTCATTCTGTCTGCTGTGGAAGTGGCACGTCCAAACGCTTCATCCATCTTGCTGCACAAATCTGAAACTTTGTTCAAAACCCTGTCCGCATTATTGGCAATGGCGTCGAGTTTCTGGCTTATCTGATCCGCCATCTTCAATGTAACGGACACACTTCTTGCCATTATACTACACCTCCCTGCTATTTGGTTTTAGCCCTCTTTTGAAACTCTTCTACCACTACAGCTTCGGACGCGATATATAAGCTTCTCAGCTCTGAGGGCATATTGTAAAATTCTTCCATCCGAAGCCCATGCTTCTGCCATAAAACATGGGCCCATGAAGCCAATCCCTCAGAGCGTATCAGTTTTTTGCTTCCTGTACCTCAGACTCGCTATCTTCGTTCTCCTCTTCAAGAATCCCAAGCGCTGAAAGTACGATATTGGCAACTTGGTCATACTCCTTTGGATTCGGAAATACTTTCAGCGGCATCTCAGAAAAATCATAACAGTCAAAAAACTCCATAAGCTCTTTATTATGCAGGTCCGGATAAACCAATGCTTCCACCATAATGCGCCTGAGAGCGCGGTTACTGTCTGTATTGATATCAAATACTGCCTGTCCCCTGTTAAAGACTGGTTTGCCCTTTTTATCGCACAGCATTGTTCTTGTCCGATACTTGTCATAGATGTCGTCAATTTCCTTTTTGGTAAGCATCTTAATCTTAAATGGTACCACCTGTCCGTTTTCATCTTTGATGGATTCAATGCCCGGAACCTCGACGATCTCCTGTTTCTTTGCTGTTTCCCTCATAAAATAAGCTAATGTTCTCTCTGCCATAGTATAAACCTCCTAATAGTTAAAAAGAGAGCAGATCACCGGCTCTGATGAAACTGCTCCCTAATGTTGTTATGTTTTCTTTACTGTATGATCAGCTAAATTTCAAGTCCTTACAGTTAAATGTAATCGAATCCTGTACAAAATCCGAATTGACATCATGTGACAGAACCGTGATATCCCCTGTTGGAACACATCCGGTCACAGTCACCGTCTGGCCGCCATAATCCTTGTAGTAATCAGACTGCTCATCTGTACATACTCCCTGAAATGTAAAGTTGGGTGTGACTTTGTTCTCAAGATAATTCTTGATCGCCCGCTTAATCCAGTCTGTCGAACGGTATTCTGAAAGTGTCACCTTAATTGTGTGCCCTTTCCAGCGAGTATCTTCTCCGGTATGCCCAAGCGTTTTCGTAGAGCTTGTTACAGGAGAAAATACAATACTGAATGACACTGTATCCAAGCATTCCTCTCCATCGAGGAAAGCTCTTCCCTGACTACAGTCAATATGGTTTCTAAGATCTGCTGTATCTGACATTCTTTACCCCTCCTTAACACTAATCCGTAATGACCGTAAAATACATCTTCTCGGCTGCATCCACGGCATGTATCTTCGCATCAAAATATACACTGTCACCGCTACTCCTGCCCCTGTCAACCTTCATGTCATTTGCAAGGTCTACATCTTTGATCGCACCTTCGTCATAGAAATATTGAAGAATCGTCTGGCATAATCCATCCATCAGGTCCCATCCCAGCGGTGAGTTCGGGAACTTGTTGGGAGGAAATGTCTCACGGATCGTATCTGATACAGCATCATACACACGTATCACTTTGTTCTTCCTGAACGATTCTGAACGGGTCTCTGTAAACGTGTGGAGAGAATTGATATCATACTCCACAATCACAGTGTCCCCCTGCTGTGTAAAAAAGAACTCCCCTTTCTGGATTGCTGCCTCTGCCTGCTCGTTTGTCTTTTTGCCGACCACCGTATCTGCATCCGGAACCAGCCGGTATGTATTGGAAACCAGTTCCGTCGCGGATGCCGTGACTGCTGCCACATAAGCCGTTGCCTGTGCATTAGTAAGCTGCGTTCCGTCTGCAAGCGCATAACTATTTGTAACATTGATGACTCCCTCATAATCCGCATCCGGATAATCCGCAACAACAACCTGTACGCTCTTCCCGCAGTTGTCACGCAGGTATCTGGCTTTTGACAGGGCTACAGCTTTCAGCTCATTGTCTATAAATGGAAATGCAACCGCACTGATATCCTCATCCTCAATGGCATCAAGCATATCCGTAATGTCAGATTTTATAATCTCCGACGCCGTCCCGCCTGAAAGGGACAGGCTGGCAAATTCTGAAAGCTCTCCCTCACCAGAGAATTTGACGTATCCACTATCAATCCCTGCTGCCCCGGCAATATCCATAATCCCTGTAAATTCTTCCACTGTAGATGTGCCAAGAATAACTGTGATATCATATCCACTTTCTGGATTTGCCGTACAGGTTACTTTGATGTCATTTCCCCTGCTGCCTGCGTATACAGCTGTGACTGTCAGATCCTCCTTAACGGCTTTTGCCGCCACTCCTTTATTCAGGTTGTAAACCATGACTGTCCCTGCGCCTTTGAATGCCTCCTTCAGAAGCAGTATATTATCTACACTGTTTCCAAGAACCGCATCGGCTGATGAGATGTCTGACACCTCAATCTTAATCAGTTTTGCATGTGGTCCCCAGTCATTCACCAGCGGTATCAGTACGTTTCCCCTTGCGCCATAACTGACCGCCGCTTTTTTTGATGAATCCACGTTGACGTAGGTTCCGGGTCTTATCCGCCCCTTTACTTTGTCAAATCTCCCACTGTTCATTAGTGTGCCACCCCCTTTTTCCACTTTTCGATCATTCCCTTTGCAGCATTGACCGTAAGCGGTCCTGTCTGTCCGGTCATAGCACCGTCAAAAGTTGATGTTGTCACTCCAAACAATTTCATGCTGTTCTTCCGCAGTGCTGAGAGTGTGAATACCCGCTCTTTTGGAGCAGCTTCTGCCTTTACTGCTGTTTTTGCCTCACTCATGCTGTTTTACCTCCTTTTAATCGTAATGTTTATTTTAATCATAATATTTATTGATACCGACTGAACTTGCAGCCGGAAGTTCCACTGATGTAATAGACTTGACCAGCCTGTACGTCAATGTCACTTGTGCCATTCCCTCATCCACGATCCATGATGCAGGCGGGTCCAGTTTTATAATCATTCCACTGTCTGTCCCATCTTCATTAAAAACAGGCAGCCTGCATTGTCTGTCCATAATCTCCTTGACAATTTTCCCTGCCAGCTCCCCGGCTTCTCTTCTGGTCAGCGCAAATACCTTGGCATAAACCGAATACTTTAACTGGTAACTGTTTAGCGCTGATCCAGATGATGCCTGTTCTGCCGGCGGAAAATACAGGGATGGAATAGCAAAATTCTCTGGGACATTATCCTCATAAAAAACAGATATGCCTCCCAATTCAAGACATATCCGCGCAAGACTTGACTCATATTGATCCATTCTACGCCCCCTAATCCGAAAAATAATGTGAAAACCAATCTTCAAGTTTTCTTTCTGCAAGCTGGGGAAACATAGATTCCATGATATTAACAGCATGTTCTATATAATGTCTGCCATTAATATATTTCTGTTTCAATACCATGCCCGTTTTAGCTCCCCTCTGGTATACAAATCTTCCATTAGAAGTCCAATATCCCGGAACAAATCTTGTTTCGACTCCTTGCGGATTCAGCCAGTGTCCATCATTCACATATGCCGCATACTCCACATTAGTCCCTATTTCCAGTACCAGTTCTCCGGAATCCAGCCTGTAAATATTGTCTGCATCACCTTTATGAAAACTTCTTAACAGCAAACGTGTGTCCACTACATCTAAGCGTATGATTTCATCCTCTATAATCCTGAGCATATCAACACCCACGGCATCAAGAAATATAACCATATCCTCCTTAAACTTTGCACTGGCATGACGCAGATCGTTAACAAAGCCTTCCAGCTCAGATAAATCAGCCTGCACATACTCTCCGCTCATATGGCTTTCGGATGTACCCTGTGAACCATCACTGAAATATGATGGTCACGTATGTTTCTGGGCACTTCCGCCTCATATTCACAGCCTGTTGCACAGTCCACAATCCTGTCATTAATTCGAATATCTGTACCAATGGGAAGCGTAAGTTTCTGGCTGGCTTCCAGATCTCTCTGCGGTTCCTTTTGTATAATGGTCACATTACCACTCTTCACACTAAAATGACATGGCTGTTCTTTTATATCTGGCAGTGATGAATATTTATATTCCTGATTGTCTGGCAGACCATACCCCCTTTTCTGCACAGTGCCTGTAAGGTGGTATATATCGCATTTATGATCAAAAAAATCCTCTATTGCCATGCTTGACCTCCTACAATCTCCTTAGTTTCATGATCACTTTTCCCTTCTCCTCCGGCAGTACAAAGTCCTCTAACATTGCTCCAAGACCAAGACTGTCCGCAATGTTCGAATCAGTGTCAAGGGTATAGGAATAATCATCAAAAGCTTCTGATTTTTTCATGCCGTCCTTCTGCGCAATTGCCTGTTTTGCGTATGCCTCTGCAAGAAGTATAACTGCTTTTGTTACATCCGGCGGCAGTCTGCTGCTGTATTCAGGCGTCTTGAACTGATTATGTGTATAATAGATCACATACTTTTCTGCTCTTGCAATATCAAAGGCAAGCTGTGTATCAGACCTTTGCAGGACTTTGGCAGAGGAGGTGTAATCTTTTACCTGTTCTGGTTTTACCCACGGCCGTTCCATATTTACCCCCTTAGTCCTCCAACCCCATCTGTACTGTACTTGCCAATCCAAGCACGCCGCATATTTTGGCTGCCCTTTCGTCATTGTTGCTACAGTCTGAAATATCAATCTGTTTTTCTGCTGCCAATGCTTCAAGCTCTGCCTTTTTCATTTTCGCGATGCCATCCGCGGACAGTTCTCTTTCTGAAAACTGTTTATCATTATCAGGAACAACGCCTGTTTTTTCAGTATTATCCATGTCCGGCGTCATATCAATCCCATTCGTCATACCACTGTCCATGTCTGACGTCGCATCACCCAGTTTATCCTCATTTTCACCAAAACTGTCCAAGTAGTCTAAAAGAGTGTTCTCTGCTTTATCCTCCATATCATCATTGTCAGGCACACACGGCAACTCTTCAAATCTTCCAGTGAACAATAATCTCTCTGCGAGGTCATCCTCAACGCCAAAAGGGACCCCCAGCGCGCATGAGAAACCTCTCACTGCATAGGAAAGTCCCTGTATCAATTTCAATCTTCTCATGATCCGCCTCCTAGTCCAATGATGGCAGGTTCGTGATAATCGCTGTTGCATCCAGCTCCTCAATAATAGGATCTAAATCCAGATGACAGACATAAAACCTCTTGTCCTGCATGATTGCCTCTTTGCCTTCCGTTGTTTTTCGGATTTTCATATCATAGGTATTAACCACGATAAGATTCTTCGGGTCTGTGAGCAGAATCTTGTTATCACTCATAGACGGACAGGGTATAGAGGGGATATGAACTGGCTGGGTATATACTGAATCCGGTACCGCGCCTCCCTTCTCAATTACCTGATTCATCAGGTACAGCTCCCACTGCTGCGCTCTTTTCGGCGACATAAGCCAGCGAAGCTTTCCATTGTTATACTTATTTGGAATCTGTCCAAGCGTTTTGTAGAAAATATCCAGATTCATCACACTGTCGCCAGATGCATCATATACATGTCCGCCATTGCTGATCTGCTTGATCCATCCGTCATTCTGGCACAGGAACTCATAATCCTTATCGCTGGACGGCGTGTCCTCATCCCCGTTTAAACACAGATCTTCCAAATCAATTCCAAGCTGGGTCGTCATAAGTTCCGTAATGATGGCTTCCAGCTGCTGACCTTCGATATTTTCCCGCAGCGTTTCTTCTGTAATCTCCCACGGAAGGCGTGTTGCTTTACAGATATATTCAATCACTCTCGTGATCACACCTGCCCTGTATCCATCATCCGTATTTTCTGTTTTCTTGCGGAGCAGACGGGCAGCAATACCAATTTTGTCAATTTCACCGCTTTTTGCAGTTCGCATAACGTGTCGTACCAATGGTAAAAGATTTGCAGCATCAAAGGTCTGCTTAATAAATTTTTTTGCCTGTTCAGGATTTAATAACCCATGGCTCAGGCTGCCAGTCTGGATTGCGCCAGCTTTGTTGATAAGTTGTGCGTTACTCAGCATAATAATTTCCTCCTTCTTTCTACTTTGTCTTAAAACATTCCCGTCATGTAGTGGGACTCCTCACTTTTAGCTACTCCCGATCCACTTGTATCATTTAAGTTGCCCGGCAGCGCCCTGCTTTGCAGAACTGGTTCCAGCGCCTTCATTACAGGCTCAATGGCTTTTGACACTTCTTCGCCTACCATCTTCGCCACAGCCTCAGCGGTTACCCCATCATCAGCTGATGCCGCAATTGCGCTTTCTCCTGCCCCCTTTGCTACCGGGATTACTTCCTGTAGCTGCTTCATTACAGGTTCCATGGCTTTCTGAACCTCCTCGCCTACAAGTTTCTGTACATCTTCCTTCGTCATGTCGTCAACATCCTCCTTCTGAACATTATTTGCTGCCTCAGTCTCTCCCTCATCAAATTCTGACAGGAAGGACCCAAGTGTATCATAAATGCCTTTCAGGGCACTCAGATTCTTTGTGCTGATGCTTTTTCCCGCCTTGGCAACGGGTTCTGGTGCTTCTTTGGCGGCTTTTTCCAGTGATTTAACAACACTCATATCTGAGGTGAGTATCTGGGTAACAATATCATTGAAATCTTCCAGCGCCTCTCTGATTATATTTTCATCAGCATTGTAACCCCATTCCCATGAGCCAGTATCAGGATTGTAAAATGTTCCTTCCAGCGTATTTCTAAGCGCGTACCATGCAGAATAAAAGTTGTCCTCCTTCACACGGCGCTTGAAATTGGTCTTTACAGCCCCTTTCTCCACTACATCAAAGCCCATTGCCTTTGCCAGCCTGCGGAACAGCCCTTTGGGTTCTTCCTGTTTCTCAACAGGCAGTTCTACATCCTCCTCGGAATACACGCCCATTCCGCCCATAGAAAACCCCGTGATATCCCCTTTCTGTATGGACTCCCATACATCATTATCGCTAATCTCCATTGTCATAAGCCATGTACCCTTTTTGATGTTCTCTCCTTCAATCTCCATGTCACACTTCGCAACATAGGATTCCACCACTGCGGCACCATCACATTTCTGAAAACAATGCTGCAGATCTACCTGATTTCCATTTTTGGCAAACCAGTAGGCAGCCTTTGTGATTTCCTCCTCTGTCATGTAATTGCCTTGGGTATCCTCGACCATCGGTTCATATACGATACCAGTAACGAAATGGCTGTCAGAATCAGCTTTTAATATCCGTCCAAACGTGGAGAAGCTTGCAGCGCCGTTTTCTGATTTTGTAATCAGAAACTGCTTTTTATTTGCCGCCTTGTTTACCAACGATACAAAACTGATTTTCGCGTCCGTTATCGCATATGCTTTCGCAATTCTTGGCATATATAGGTACCTCCCTTCAAATTTTGTTTTCTTATTGATGAACAGTTTCTAAATCATATAAACCACCTCCCCGGCAAAGGGCAATAAAAAAACACCCCGAAGGGTGCATTCACACGTTGCTATGCATTTTCTTGTTGATATAGGTTAAAAAAACCATTATCCAATAAGTATAACAGCTCCTCTGTAGTCAGAACTGAAAATGGGCTTATTTTGCTGTCATCCTCAAAACCAGAAGTTTCAACTTTATACTCTGGAAGCGTAAAGCCAAGCTTATCACAAATTCTGAGGTATTCCTTATCATTAGGATCTGGTATTACAGTTGTCATGTATCATAACACCTCCATGTCTACCCCGCCGTCTTTGAGCGTACTTAACGCTCTTTCCATCAGAGTTGAACGTTCCTGTTCATTGCAATTATACTTTACTCGTTCCAATAAGTCAAGACCGCCATTCGTTACTGCTTTATTGACCTCACCAGACACCCCATACTTATATATACTCCCATCATGACAAGCAACAATTCCATACTTATACTTTCTCTCCTGAGCAACTATAATATCACTAAGGCTTGGAACTGAGCTTCCCGGATGATTATGTATCGCTATAATTGTATATTCTTCGGCATCTTTGACCATTTTCTTCATAGCCTTAGATGCATTTACCTGTCTGGCAACATTATAATCATCCCTGACCATCACAGCACCCGTCTTTGAATTAATATATACCAGATCCTCATACTCCGTACCACTCCTGTGCCTGAGCATTTTCTTGGCATTCGCCCGGATGCTTCTTGTAATTCGCTTATTCTCCCCAAGGGCGTTAAACTTATTCTGGTACTCTGCGGAAGCGATCTGTTTCCGGTCGATCTTAGAAGCAGCATAGTCATATTTCGGTTTGCTGCCTTCCTTTTCCTTAGACTTTATACCTGACTTTGCCTTGTTTTTAGCATCGAGTTCTTTCTCCCACGCACAATCATCATTCTCGATAATTTCCTGCTGCATCTTTTTGCGTTCCTCATAAGACATTCCAAGGATTTCATCATTTGTGATTCCCCTGTGGATGCAATGGCAGTTCACGCTTTCACAGGCTGGAAGGATGATGTCAAGCGGATGCATCGGATAATATGTATCACCATCAACACTATGGAGCGTAAATGGCTGGTTTTTCAGAACGATCTGACCGCTCATATCTATATGGTTTTGTCGCGGTTCATTTTTATGGGCTCCTGTATGCACCCATTCCTTGCGGTCCGTAGCCGGACTCTGCTGGATAGATTCCTCATGAGCTACCGCATGCGCCCGCAGCACCTCTGTCAGTGCTACCCGCCGCGCTTGATAGTATTCCGTCCGCCAGCCGCCATCCATAATTTTTCTTGTAAGTTTTTCAATGCTTTCTCCATTGTCAATAGCATTTTGTATAAGGTCTGTAAGCTGTTTATGGGTATTGATTTTCATTAATCGCCCCAGTTCGTTGCTCCATGATGCCATCCAGTCCGAAGTTCTCCTCCTGAGTGTGTCAATAACCATATCTGCCTCTGTTTCTTTGATGTACGCCGCTGCCAGATTAGGAACCTCTACATCCAGCATGTCCGCAACTGCTTCCTCAACCTGTTCAGCAATATCGTCCATGTCCAGCATCGCAGATATTTTTTCCCCTACCTCGTTCCATCCACCAGCAGCTGTCAGAACCGCAATCAGTCCCGCTGTCTGTGATTGAAGGATATCTGCAATCTTCTCCTGTAAAATATTAATCTCACTGACCGTTTCCTCCGGCTCAGCGAA
>ERZ808040.577-NODE-577-length-30429-cov-4.444715_pt1 | contig 30429 bp, 39 predicted proteins | sample MGYA00380191_ERZ808040 | MGnify/ENA primary metagenome ERZ808040 (study PRJEB31490, sample SAMN06133395) | mouse gut metagenome | isolation source: J6 | host: mice | place: China: Chengdu | collected 2015-05 ...
TGAACTATCGAATGAACGACTCGAGATGAAGAAATACGTTAAAAAACATCCAGAAGACAAGTTGATTGCAGAAGCATTTGAAGCGTATATCCGAGTTGTTGGCATGCCTAAAAAAGGTGAAAAGAGGAGCGTTCATGGTGGGAAAAGACATACCACTAAAGGAAAAAAGAAGGATCGCTATTTCAAAAAGTGGTATTTATTCGACACTCAAACTGGCAATAAATACGAATTTGAGATAGCACAAGAAGTGGCTAAATTTTTGAATTGTGGTGTTTCAACTGTAACGTCAGCTAGACAAAGGAAAACAATGCTAAAAAAACGTTACAAGGTGATCGCAGTCAAATAAAAAACGACCGCAGCACTCGCAGTCGCTCTCCAAACAAATATCCACTAGAATTATAACATAGGAGGGCGGACGAATGGACTTGATTGATTTAATTCCTGATCTTGATGAAGTCGCGACTGCTGAAAAAGTCAAAAAATTTTTTGATAAGGATCTTGAAAGGCTATTGCGGTTGGCTGATAAACAGCGTAGTTTCTTCCGCTCTGTCAGCATGGATGGCATGCCGAAAGCACCTAGTCCAGGTAATGGTCAAGAAAACATGGTCGTCAAATATGTTAGTAGCGAGTCGGCAAAAGCTAAGTCTATTTTAGAAGATGTGAATGTCGCTTTAAATCGTTGTAGCAGTACTTATCAGCTGATACTTTACTATCGCTACATCAAAGGTTTAGCTGATTGGCAAGTGGCTCAAAAAATAAAGTACAGTACGACTAGATATAACGAATTAAAGATCGCAGCTTGCATAGAATTTGCAGAACGATTGCACGTTCAAGTAAATCAGTTAGATTTAAGAGTAATGAAATGATGAAAAAGTCCGAAAAATCGGGCTTTTTTTGTTAAAAACAGTTGATTTATATAGGTTAATAATGTATAATAAATATATAAGGTTGAGGGAGGTGAAACAGTGAGACCAAGAAGAGAAACACACAAAAAAGAGTCGCCTATCAAGTTCTTGTTAAAAGCCTGCACAGCAATTACAACGATACTTGGAGCATTACAAAACCTTGAATGGTTTGTAAAATTCATTAGGCAACTCTTTAAATAATATAAATTGAAAATAAAGGGGGTGGTTGCCCCTTTATTTCAGTATACACAATACAGGAAAGGAATTAAAGTCATGAGTAAACTAGAAAAAATTAGTAAAGCACTAGATAAGTTCAATAATTTCATGATCCCAGTAGTTGGCGTGTTATTCTTGATAAATGCTTTTTTATGGCTACTAACTAAACTACTAGGAAAATAAGGGGCTGATACGATGACAGAGAAAAAGACGACAGAAGCCCAAAACAGAGCAACGAAAAAATGGGGCGACAAAAACAAGGATAAGCAACGTATTTACCGCTATAGGTCGTATGCTCGTAAATATGTAAGAGATATTGCGACGTTAGATGATTTAAAAGAATTATCACAAATGATCGATGAGTGTATAAAAGAATTTTAAAAAGCGTCAAGTTAGCGTCAAAGTAGCGTCAAACTATAGGCAAATTAACGGCAAACGGTAGGCATCCTATCGTGCTATTATGATAGTGTTCCAAAGTTGGAATATGAGTTCGATTATTTACTTTGATAACATCTTGAATGCGAAAGCATGACGTGCTAGAGCGTCACTAAATAATTTTAGCGTGTGGGCGCGATAAGTCCTTGCCACCGATGACCGAGAGTGGCAAAATGGCCCGGTATTGAAGAGTAGCGTAAGGCTAGCTGGTTCGAGTCCAGCCCGGGTCTTTATTTTTTCTAATAACATCACGAGTCAGCTGTAACAGGCTGACTTTTTATTTTATTTAAAAATCGGAGGTGGGTGAAATGATGTGAAGAAGCTAACACCTAAGCAAAAGGCGTTCGCTGATGAGTATATTAAGTCTGGGAACGCTTATCAGTCAGCTATCAAAGCGGGGTATTCACATAAATATGCTAACAATAATATTTCTAAATTGTTGGGAAATGTTGGGATAAAAGCCTATATAGACGCTAAAATGGCTGAGATCGAGTCTCATAAGATCGCAGATGCAAAAGAAGTGTTAGAGTTCTTGACTGCTGTCATGCGTGGCGAGACGAAAGAAACAGTCTTTGTCCCGTTCGGTAAAAGCTATGCTGAAGAGAAAAAAGAAGCGGACATGAAGACTCGTATCAGCGCAGCAAAAGAAATTATAAAACGTTATCCAGGTAACGACCCACTCGTAGCTGAACAAGTTCGCAAGCTCAAAGCAGACGCAGATTCAGCTGAAGCTAAAGCAATGCTCAATGCTTTTGAAGTACAAATTAGACAAGAAGAATTTGGAACTGATGAAGACGAAGTTCGAACAGACGACCTGGCAAGTGCTGTTGCTGAAGGGATGAAGGGAGTTTTTGGCGATGAAGACGAAATCGAAGCTTAACGTCAAATTCACGTTCAAACCTTTCTCGAAAAAACAGCTACAGGTGCTTTTCTGGTGGCAATCACCGCAGTATAAAGACAAGTTCGCGATCATAGCTGATGGCTCTGTTCGTGCTGGGAAAACAATCATTATGTCGTTTTCTTACGTTCGCTGGGCGATGATGAATTTCGATGGCGTCAATTTTGGGATGGCCGGAAAAACGATCGGATCACTTCGCCGGAACGTTATCCGAGATCTAAAACGAATGCTTATCTCTGAGCATTACCACGTTAAGGATAATCAATCAGAAAATATGTTGACGGTCTCTAAAAACGGGAAAACGAACTACTTTTTCCTTTTTGGTGGGACTAATGAAGCATCCCAGGACCTGGTCCAAGGTATCACCTTGGGCGGGTTCTTTTTTGATGAAGTTGCTTTAATGCCTGAAAGTTTCGTGGCGCAAGCGACATCGCGTTTGTCTGTCGAAGGATCAAAAGCATGGTTCAACTGTAACCCGGACTCACCGTATCATTGGTTTAAATTGCAGTGGATAGATCAGTTGGCAAAGAAGAATGCAATCCGGATTCATTTCTTGATGAAGGATAATCCTTCACTGTCTGAAGAAACGCTAAGGCGCTACGACTCTATGTACTCCGGCGTGTTTTATCTGCGATACATTCTGGGGCAGTGGGCTATGGCTGATGGCTTGGTTTATGACAACTTTGACCGGGAAAAAATGGTGGTCGACATCCCAAAGGAACCCGTTTGGGAAAAGCAATGGATCAGCATCGATTACGGTACGCAAAATGCGACTGTATTTAAGCTGTGGAGCTTATTTAAGGGTACTTGGTACAACAATGCCGAGTACTATTATTCAGGTCGTGAAACAGGACGACAGAAGACAGATGAGCAATACATCGATGATCTCGAAGATTTCTTCTTTGAGCATGATCTTAGCCGTAAAAATGTAAAGCTGATCGTCGACCCGTCCGCTGCTTCTTTCAAAAAGGCTTTGCGAAATCGTGGCTTTGTAGTCGTCAACGCTAATAACAATGTTTTGGATGGCGTTCGTTTCATGATGACGCAAATGAATTTAGGAAAAATGAAATGGACTGAAGCTAGTCAGTACACGCTCAAAGAATTTGGCTCTTATATGTGGGATAAGAAAGCTGCTGATCGTGGCGAAGATGCAGTAGTCAAAGAACACGATCACTGCTTAGACGCTGATCGGTATTTTGCAATGAAAGTCTTGTACGTTAAGAAACAAAGAAATATCAAATTACGCAAGGAGGGTATCTAGTGAAATATTTGAATGATCGTTGCATCGTGAGTGATGACAACGTTTTTTATTACGACAGCGAACAGGAGATCACGCAAGCTGATGTCATGCGCTTTATCTTAGAAAATGAGCAACTTGCTCGTGAGTACGCTAAGATGCGCAGATATTACAAAGCGGATCACGATGCTATCGTGAAAGCTAAGCAAAAACCAAATAACAAACCAGACAACCGCCTTGTACTGAACTATCCCAAGAAATTAGTTGACACGTTCACCGGCTTTGCTGTTGGTAAGCCTGTTCAAATGACGTTACCGGAAGAGCTGGGAAACGAAGCATTATCTAAGTTCAATGTTTCTCGCAAGATGGATAGCGTGATCGCTCGAGTTTGGAAAGAGTCCTGCATTTACGGTAGAGCTTATTTTTATGTCTACAGTCATGATAGCGAGATCTATGTTACTGATGCTTTGCCACTCGATACATTCGTGATCTATGACAACACAGTGGCACATAAGCCGTTATACGCTGTGCGATATGGGCACATCGGAGCATCTGCTAGTTACAAGCTCACAGTGTTCTCTGAAAGTTATCAGTGGGAATCTGATACTAGTCGCAATACTAGTGGTTTCGGATCTCGAGTGGTTAACCCGTTTGGGATGATCCCGATCATCGAAGCGGTAGAAAACGATGAGCGCTTAAGCGTGATCAAGAATGTTTTACCACTGATCGATGAGATCAACAAAGCAATGTCTGAGAAAGCGAACGACGTCGATTACTTCGCTGACGCTTATATGAAAGTGCTAGGTGCGATTCTTAGTGAAGATGATCTTGAAAATCTGCGCAATTATCGGATCATCAATCTGAAGTCTAGAGAAAGCGATGATCCAAATGAAACACCGGAAAGTCTAGACGTCGATTTTTTGTCTAAGCCAAATGCTGATACAACGCAGGAAAATCTTATCAATCGAGTCATCGATAATCTTTATCAAGTCTCGATGATAACTAACTTGAACGATAAAGATTTTGGCAATTCAACTGGTGTGGCGCTCGAAATGAAGTACAAGCCGATGCTAAACCTAGCTACTCTCAAGTCTCGTGGTTTTACGGAGGCGCTGAAAGATATGTATCAAGTCGTGTTTGCTTCAGATCTGATCGAAAACATCAGTCGAGAAGCGTGGAAAGACCTTGATATCAATTTCCAATACGATCTACCACACGACACACTTTCAGAAGCTCAAACGGCCCAAATTTTGGCAAATCTGGTATCAAGCGAGACGTGGCTTAAGACGCTATCTATCGTTAACGATCCACGCCAAGAATTGGAACGAATGGATAAAGAACAGCGTGAGCAGATCCAAGCAAACATGCAGGTGCTAAAGCAAAACAATGCTGTAACGGATGGTGAGACGAATGCAAACAGTCGAACAAGTCAAGAAGCGGATCGATTATCTGCTCGAACGTGACCAAGTAACTGACGCTGAGATCGAAAAAGTATACAACCAAGCAGTCGATACCTTACGTGCGATCGTTAGCGACGTGCATAATCGTTATGCTTTCGATGGTGTAGTCGTTCCGGCTAATTTATATGGCAAGGTCACAGTAAAAGATATGCTTTTACTCAAACAACAGTATGACAAGCTCCCCGATGATTTGTCAGCGCAGGAACAAGACCGAGTGGACTATTACACCGCAATAAGCCAAACGTCGCCTAGGGGGCTTGTAACGGCTCTGGTGGGGATGGCACTTATTGCAGTTACACATAAGGTCGCAAAGATCATTACCAAGAATAACCGGACAGCCGTCAAAGAAGAGATCGCTTATCAAGAAAAGTATGAGAAAGCTCCGAAAATGACGATAAAAAAGTATGCCGATCCTGAATTTAAAGTCAAGACTGGCAAAGACTTCATACCATGGACAGAGCGAGTGTTAGCTGATCACGATCAAGCGGTAAACCGCATCAATAACGTGATTAACAGCATGGTATCACAAGGGATGCGAGCTGAAGATATTGCTGATCACTTTTATCCCGGAAATGCTCAAAGCATGCGAGATGATAATATTCCTAAGATACTTCGAGACGCAACTATCAAAGCCAAGCGAACAGCTCGAACTGAAGCAGCCGCACGAGAAGATGCTATCACTGAGCAAAGTTTTAAGGCAAACGATGTGAAGTACTATGATTGGGTCACTGAGCCTGGAGCATGTAAAATCTGCACTAACTGGGCTATCTCAGGGCCGTATAAAGTTGGTGATGAGTCCAGTCCGCGAGTTCCCGGTAGTTCGCACCCTAATTGTCGGTGTAGGAGAATTAGATCAGAAAGTTTGGAATTCTTAAAGCAAGAGGAAACAACTCGTATTACTCGTAAAAAATATGATGGTGTAACACTTTCCGAAGTTTTGGCGGTAAACAGAAAACTGGTCAATTCATATAAATTTCATGATAAATTCTCTAAGCTGGATTTACCAAAAAAGGTTCAGGAATCTGTTTATCAAGTATCTATGAAGATGTTGGAAAATAGGGATGGTTCTATCGGAGAAGATATAGCAGCGATTGATAGTAGATCAGGTAAAGTTCTTTTTATCAATCAAGATTCAAATGCAGAAGGAAAGGTAAATCCTACTCCTGAGCAGTACGAAAAAATTATGAATAATAACAGTAAAGTGGTTTTGGTCCATACTCACCCTGGAAACGGGAGACCTTCAATTGCTGATATATTAACCTTAGAACGTGGTGAAAAATATGTGCATAGTTCAGTGATTGTAGGGCATAAAGGTGCCGTATATGAAATCTCATTACGTAAAGATAAGAAATTTGAACTTGAAAAAGCTTACAACAAAGCTTACAATGAATTTGTAAGGAATGGTAATTCTTCGCAAATTTCAAAATTGAAGGCGACAGATATTTTGTATAATGAGGGGTACTTTAACCATGACAAATACTAAATTAAGTTCTACTAACTATGATTGGTTAGCAATTGACGATACTGAATACTATCATTTGCCTGATGAAGAAGGGACAGACTTAGAAAAAAGTTTCATTCAAAAAGTGGAGAATAATCCCGAATATGCCAAAAAATGGCAAGAGTTTATAGAAGATTACAGTTGATTTGCACTCATAGTTGGGTGCTTTTTTAGTATGTGGGGTGATATTCATGAAATCAAATTCCTATGCTCGAGTGGCATGCAAGATCCTAAAATATCTAAACGACTGTTATGAGAACGGCTTAGATGCTAATATCGACAGCCTGAATGCAAATATGTTGGGCATTTCAAATCGTCAGTTATACGAGACAATGAAAATGTTGTCTGATGATGGTTATGTCAAAGGAATTGAGTTCATGGACGTTATCCCGCCAGAAAACAGTGTGCTTAACCATCCGAGAAATTGGCACATTACCAGTCAAGGGATCGAATATTTGGAAGAAAATTCACTAATGCAAAAAGCTTACAAAGTAGCCAAAGAAGCTAGAGACTGGTTACCGTTGATATGAACAAGGCATTCCACGCGGGATGTCTTTTTCTTTTGCCCAAAACATGCTGACGGCGTTAAAAGCTGCAAGGCAAAACAGTCAAACAAGACTTTAAAAAGGAGGGGTCCACTTTGGATCAAGAAGAACAAAACGTGCAGGAGACATCTCAAGAGCAAACATCTGAGCAACAAGAAAAGATGTTTACCCAAAGTGAAGTCGCCCGTATCGTAAAAGATCGTGTCAAGCGCAGTGAAGACAAAATGCGTTCGCAGCTCTTTGAAGAAGCTAAGTCAAAAGTTAAGGCCGAACAAGACGAAGCAAAGAAACTCGAAGAGATGAATGCAACTCAACGCCGAAAGTATGAAGATCAAAAACGAGACGAAGAATTAGAACAGCTTCGTGCTAAGGTGCAACGCCAAGAGATGGAACAAACAGCAATGGGGATCTTGAAAGAAAAAGGGATCTCAGTTGACCAGGATGTTTTAGATCTGGTGGTGGCTGATACGGCTGAAAAAACATCTGAGCGTATCGATAAATTTGCTGAGTTAGTTGAATCAAAGGCTCGTGAGATTCGACGTCAAGACTTTAGCGCTGGCGCACCTAAACAGTCTGGGAGTGGTCAAAAGATCGCTACTTTAGACGAGTTCAAACGCATGTCGTACACAGAACGCTTAGAACTTAAAAAAGAGCAACCGGAATTGTATCAAGATCTGGTCAAAAAATTATTTTAGGAGGAATTAAGCAATGGCAGACAAAGTAACTTATAGTCAAGATATGCTGGATCCGCAAGTCTTAGCGGATATGATCCCAGCAGAATTGACAGCACAAATGAAATTTACAGGCTTAGCTGCAGTCGATAGCACGTTAGAAGGACGTCCAGGGACGACGGTGGAGTTTCCAGCTTGGAACTATATTGGAGATGCTCAAGACGTCAAGGAAGGCGAACCGATCGAAACGTCTAGTTTGACCTATGGTTCCAAAGCAGCAACCATCAAAGAAATCGGCAAAGGCGGTTCGATCACTGACCAAGCCTTGCTTACAGGTTATGGTGATCCGTATGGAGAATTATCTTCACAGATCGCAAAAGCAATGGCAAACAAAGTCGATAATGATGTCTTAGCAACACTAAAAGGTGCGACCCAAAATGTTACAGTCCCAGCTACTGTTGACGGTATTCAAGACGCATTAGATATCTACAATGACGAAGATGATAGTCGTATTGTGTTGCTAGTTTCGCCAAAAGCAGCGGGACAATTACGCTTGAAAGCTGGTAAAGATTGGTTGCGTGGTACACAATTAGGTAGCGATGCTTTGACTAAGGGCGTTTACGGCGACATTTTAGGTGTGCAATTAGTACGTTCGCGTAAATTAGACGCTAATGAAGCCTATCTTGTCAAAGTCGATGACAGTAATAAACCAGCGATCAAATTGATGATGAAACGTGGTGTCCAAATCGAACCTGATCGTGTACCTAAATTACGTCGGACAGACATCTATGCGACATCTTACTACGCTCCATACCTTTACGACCCAACAAAAGTGGTTAAGGTGACATTCTCTGATGTGACAGGCAAGGCTGGTATGACTGGTGCACCTGAAAACAAAGAAGTTAATAACGAAGTGACAAACGTTGATGAAGATAAGCGTATCGGTAAGCAAAAGAAAACAACTGGTACGACCGGAAAGAAGCCAGGTGAGGTCTAATGGCTTACGTGGTAACTGAAGCTTTTACTGATAGTAATTTGAACTCAGTTGATGAGAATGGCGAAAAGCATATTTATTGGGAAGGTGATACTTATCCCTATAAGCCTTATGCTGGAGCTACTACCAAGCTGAGATTAAAGGAATTGCTTGAAGGAGGCTATATCGATGAAAGAAGAGATGAAGACGTCGATCAAGACCCGTCTTAACTTATTTCCAAACATAAAAGCGATCGTTGATAAATTGGACGAAAATATTTTGGACAGTTTCATCGATGACGCTTTGAATCAAGCTGAAGATGATGGCTTTACAGAAAGAAATATTGTGATGGGTGCGGCGTATTTGACGGCGCATTTTTGTCATGTAGCAAGTAATGAAAATTCAAATATCCAAGAGCAAACAGCTGCAGTCTTGACTGTTAAGTATTTTGATCGCGGTGGTAGCGATGATTATTTAGCAGAATACAAACGACTTAAGCGATCGCTCAAAGCAAACACTAGCTCAATTCGTTTTTTGTGAGGTGAAAAATAATGAGTGAAGAAGAAAAAGTAATCGAAACGACAGAAATCAACACAGATGATGCTGTAGTTGCGCCTGTCGAAGAAGAAAAGGTCACGAGTGTAATTGTGCCACCACCAGAAGAAACGGCTCAAATCGAAAAAGAAGAGCCTAAAAATGAAGTCAAACCAAAACCAACACCTGAAGAATTATCGCCTAAAGATCTTTATGGGCGAGTTCCAGGACCAGTTAGTTTTTACAATCTTGTCACTAAGCGTTGGGAAGCTGCACGGTGGCAACCGCCTTATCCAACGCCAAAATCTTTAGAACCGTATAAGGTCCAAAAAGGTGACAAGATTTGGCTGATCGCTGAAAAATATGGTGTGACTAATGCTTGGATCCGTCGATGCAATAGCATTGATTATCTTGACCAAAATAAGCTAAAACCAGGTAAAATCTTGAAGTTCACATATACACCATCTAATCGAGATCAATATGTGAACGAAACGATGTATCGCTTCTATGGATATTAGTATCACAGGAAGTGTGACCGGCGATTTTGGACTTGATAAGACGATCGCTGAACTGAAAAAAATCGATGGAAAAACTATCGAAGCAGGGTTATTTGATGGAATGAATGAGAAAAAAGCAATTTGGAACGAATATGGGACGAGTCGTGGTATACCGGCACGTCCTTTTTTGCGTACTGCACTTTACGAAAATGAAGCACGGTATGCGAATTTTATCGCTCCATTCGTTACTCAAGTTCTTGAAGGTGGTCCAGCTGAAAATATCGGTGAACGGCTTGGTAAGTTTATGGTCATGAGTATCCAACGTACGATCGCATCTGGTGGTTTTGTTCCAAACGCTCAGGGAACGATCGCTAAAAAGGGGCATAGTAAAACGCTCATTGACACAGGCGAGATGTATGGTGCGATCGATTGGAGGGAAAGCTAATGTATTTAGATTTTAAAGCTGTTTTAGACATGTTTGCGGTCGATTTAACAGTCTATCCAAAATCAGATGAAACAGTGTGGATCGATGGCGAAGCAAAGCGTGTTGAATCAGAGCCAATCAAACTGACTGAACCTTTTGTGCCAAACAACTTGATTGGTCAGTACTCGATCGTGAGTTTACTTAGAGATGTTGGACGAATTGAACAGTATAATGCGATCTGGCTTTCATCGCATGAATTTCCAACTCAGACGATCGTCAAACAAAAAGGCAAGTTCTATCGTGTTGTCAACATGCAAGATCTAAGCAATTACTCAAACGTCTATATGTATTATATGCAAAGTGAGGAAAACGAAAGTGACAGCTTACGATTACAGGATACTGTATCGAACGTTCAGTCGACTGATCCAGAAACGGATGGGACTGACGATGGTCGACCTGAACGCGAATGGTAAAGCGCCTGTTCCGCCGTATGTTGCGATCGATATTATCAGCCCCAAATTACCACAAAGTTTTCTTGAAGAGGACGGCGTGTTCGAAGCTATCTTATCGTTCACAGTTTATGACAAATCAAAGCTTGATTGTTTGATCAAAGCAAACGAATTACGTGAAAAATTTGGTGATCAGCTGACTCAAGATGAACTTGAAAAGCAAAACATCGTTCTAGTAGAGCGTATGGAAATGCAGTTGCGATCAGTTGCTGAGACTAATGCTTATGCGTATATGGCGGGCTTTGATTGTCGTTTGCGCTTACAAGAAAGCTATGTAGGCGAAGGAACAGGCGAAATTTTAGATATTGAATTGAACAAAGGAGAGATAACAAATGAGTGAAACATTATCAGATATCACAGTAAAGCTTAATGTGGATCAACCTTCAACACCGGTCAACATGGGTGTGTTGGCTATTTTTACTAAAGGTGAGACACCAGACGTCAAATCGTATTACACGCTAGGTGACGTGCAAGAAGATTTTGCTCAAAATACAGACTTGTTAGCTGTAGCACAAGGCTATTTTGCGCAAAAATATCACGGTGAAAAGCTTGTCGTGATCACATATTCAGAAAGTATTGCAGCAGCAACTGCAGCTTATTACTCTGAAGGTTGGGAATTTGCGACAGTAGTTGGTGAAGATGCACAGACAGACGTTGTAACATTGGCCAACTATTTAGACGGTCAATCTGAACGCTTTGCAGTCGTTGGAGTTCCGGCGACAACAGAGTTTGTAACGACTAAGCTTGATAGCTTTGTTGACCGTTTTGAAGGCGTCAAGCGTGTGATCGTATTCGCATCTGGCAAGACTGAAGCTAAGGCGTTATTTGGTGCCGGGGCTTTGATCGGTGCTTTAGGTAACGAACAAGTAGGCTCCATCACTTGGAAATTCCGTCAAATTGGCGGTGTGGAAACGACCGATCTGTCTGTAACGAACATCAAGAAGTTACATTCAAACAAGATCTTCACATACGTTGAAAAGTCAGGTATCCAACAAACTTCGGAAGGTTTTACGCTTTCGGGTGAATTTATCGATGCTTTGCATGGTGATGATTGGATCAAAGCAACGATCGAGACTGAGTTACAAAAACTCTTATCGACTTCGCGCAAGATCACGTTTGACGCTGTAGGTATTGCACAGATCGATGCAACAGTGACGACAGTTCTTAACCAAGCGACCGCAAACGGGATCATCTTAGTCAACGAAGAAACTGGTTCCGGTAAATTCCAAGTCCGCACTGTTTCGCGTGCTAATACACCGCAATCAGATATTGCTCAACGCAAATACAATGGTTTGAGCTTCAGTTATACGCGTTCCGGGGCTATTCATTCTGTGACAGTCAACGGTCAAATCAATTTGTAGGAGGTAACTCATAATGGCTAATGAATTAGGTTATATCTATGACGCTAAAGACGTTCATCTTTCGATCGATGGACGAGTAGTACAAAATTTCCAGGACGGTGATATGTTCAATGTTACGGTCAAAGAAGAACGTGTCCGGACTGCAGTTGATGCACAAGGCTGGTCATCGATCGCGATCAACAACAATCGCTTAGGTCAGATTACAGTCAACTTGTCCGGTAACTCAGTGGATCATAAGCGCTTGAATCAATTGGCAAACACCAACAAAGTTTTTGCTTTGGTTGCAACGACACCTTATGAAAAAATTTCTGGAACACAGTGCATCATTTCCAAGCCGGCTGACGCAGCGTTTGGTAAGGAAACACCAAAACGGACTTATACGATCGAAGTGCTTGATATGCAAGTCGAAGTATTATAGAAAATTCAGCACTCAAGGGTTCGACTCCCTTGGGTGTTCTTAGCATTAAGCTAATAAAAAATATTTGGAGGAAAAGAAAATGACAAAGGCAGAAGAAAAGCAAACAAAAGTTGTAGGTAAGATCGAACCACAAAAGGTAGATCGTTTGGGTAATAACGAAGAATGGATCTTTACTGATGCAAACGGCTATGACTGGAAGTATACTTTCCAATTCCCAGGCGTGATGAAGGCTTATGAAATGTTGGATAATGCACGCATGGCTAATGGGATGATCGCTAAATCTATCTTGTATAACGAATATCTACAAAATATCGTTGTCAGTGAAAAAATTGAATTAGATGATATGAACGATCGTCCGGGGTTAGAAGAATTATTTGACGCGATGGACTTGTTTCTTGGAGAGCGGATTAGCTAAGAAATCTGAACTGATAATACGAAAACAATTTGAAGAACAAGAAATGTTGTGGTTTCCGGTAATGATGGGGATCGCAACTAAGGCTGAGATGGATAAGGCAACCATGGCTGAGATCCAATTATTAAATGAAGTTGCTAATAAAAAACTAGAATTGCAAAGGGGGCTAGGGTTAGATGGCGAATAAAGCAACGATCGAAGCAAATATCAAAGTAACTGGCTTGTCTGAGCTTGAGAAAGCTGAGTCTATGCTAAAAAGCATCGACAAGGCCCTAAGCTCTTTAGGCAAAGGTAATTCTAGTGGATTCAGTGGAATGGCTAATGATCTCAATAAAATTCAAGCTGAAGCCAAACAGTTAGAAGCTAACTTGAAAGATGTTAAGAATGTCAATTTGTCAAATGTTGGCGATAAGGCAAGTGATGGTCTAAAAAAGGCTGGAAACGCTGCAGAAAAGCTCACGACAGAGCTTAAAAATGTTGACCGGGTAAATTTATCCGATGTTGGTACAAAGGCGTCTGAAGGCTTAAATAAGGCTAAGGCTAAAGCTGATGAGTTGAATGCAGAACTAAAGCGTGCTAGTCAAATCGACGGAAGTTTAGCCGGTAAAAAAATTGGAGAAGGACTGAAGCTAGCTGATCGTAGTGCAGATAATCTTTCTGCATCAATCAAGAAGTCTACTAGTGCTGAACGTGAATTAGCCAACGCAGCTAAAGATGTTGCTAGAGCCGAAAAAGAAAGTGCTAATGCTGCAAAGCAAGGAGCACAAGCACGAGAACAAGCTGCACAAGCGTCTAAACGTGCAGCGCAAGAACAGTTATCCCTTGCTAAGCAACAGGAAAAAGAACCAGGCAAGATCCGTTCTGCTTTCAAAGAAGCTGTAGGGATGTACACTCTGGGTAATCTTGCCGCTGATGGTATCATGGCGGCTGGGCAAGGTGTTAAAGGTTTATTTGCTAAGGGATTAGAATATATCAGCGAACAGCAAGGATCTCAAGTTTCTTGGGCAACTAATGCTCGAGCAGTATATGATCTGTTAGGCAAGAAAATGTCTGACAAACAAGCCCAAAAGTTCTCTGCAGATATGGTAAAAGATATTGGTCAGCTTGCTACTTCAGCTGGTAATAATTATAAGCAAGTTTCTGATGCAGCATTGGCCTTTTTTGCCACTGGTGGAGAAATTTCGACAGCTGGTAATAAAAAGAAAACTTTACAGCTTACAAAGGACATGTTGAACCTTCAAGATGCTGGTGGTATGGACGATGAAGAGATGGGCAGATTCATCCAATCAGTCGCTAAAACTTTAGATCAAAATGAGTTAGGTTCAACACGTTTACAACAATTGAAATCTTTTAATTCAAACGTTGATGCGTATTTGGAAAAGGCCTATAAAAAGCGTACTGGCAAGGAATCTAAAAAAGTTCAAGATTTTACTGGAGATGACCTTGTTGAAGCTATCCATATGATGGGGATGGCTCCAGGTGTATCAACTGCTTCAGAGAAAATGAACCAAAGTTTAGCAGGGGTAAGACGTTCTGTAAAAGAAGGTCTAGTCCGAATGACTGCTGATTTCGAAAAGGGTTTAGCTAAAGAATTGAATAAATCTTTTGGTGGGGATGGAAAATTATTTTCTAGAATCACAAACTTTTTCAATGATTCGAAAAAGACTGAAGATGTAACAAAGAGTGCAATTAAAATGGCATCTTCTAGTATTAATTCTTTAGGAAAGTTCAGCAAAGAACTGTACAATGTCGGCAAAGATCTTACTGGATTTGCTAAACCATTTGCTTCAGGTTTTTCTAAAGGCTTTGTAAATGAAATCAAGGACATAGGTAAAGGCGTCAAAGAAGGATATGACAGTGTCAAAGGTCTCGCTAAAGATATAGGCAAGCATATTCCAAAAGGCGCCAGCAAAAAGTTCAACGAAATTGGTGAAAGCTTATCTAATGCTTCTGGTAAAGCTACAGCCTTTTTAGTAGCTATCCGGGGACTAAGTAAGGTGCCAGGAATGGCAGGGATCGCACAAAAGGTAGCTCAGCCTATCATGGGTATTTTAGGTAAGATCCCGGTCATTGGTAAAGGTCTAAGTGGGATCATCTCTAAAATCACCGGCATCAAAGCGCCAGAGATGACTGCAGCGTCTAAAATGAACGGTGCCGCCGATAAAATGATGGCAGCTGCTAATAAAATGAATAGCGCTGCTTCTGGTGGACCTGGAACAGGTGTGAATGGTAAAGGTGGTCCAACTGGAACAAATGCGGGATCACCAATTCTTGATAATGCAGGTAACGTCATTGATTACGCTGATGGTAACGGCGGAACTTTCTATCGTGATAAGAATGGTAGAGTCAAGAAGCCACATAGGGGTAAGGGAGCATTCAAAGGTGAGTTCAATCCTTACTTAGGAATGGATTATGTACCGGGTAAAACAACACGTATGGGGCGTTATCATACCGGGCGCACAGTTGTAGCCACACCACGCTCAAACGCTCTTATCGCAAAAGGAACAGACCTTTTAGAACTTGCTCAAACTACTCGAAGTGGTCGCGGTCGTTGGAATACTTTCAAGGGTAAAGCACTGATCAACTTAGGTAATTTAAGCAGTACAGTTGCTAGTTCAGCTGTTGGTCGTGGAGCCAGCGCAATGGGACGCGGTGCGAGCGCATTAGGTCGTGGAATTGCTGGTGCCGGTCGTTTCTTGAAAGGCGGAGCACCAATGCTGAATGCTGCTTTTTCTGGTCTCGATGCTTTGAATGTCATGGCTACTACTAAATCTGGATCACGCGAACGTCATGAAGGCGTTGGTAGCGCTGTTGGCTCTGGTGTTGGTGCTACGATCGGAATGGCGGCTGGTTCATTACTTGGACCTGTCGGAACGATTGCTGGTGGTGCACTTGGTGGCTGGTTAGGTGGCAAAGCTGGTGAGTGGTTTGGTGGTAAGTACAATGAGAAGTACGGTAAAAAGCCACAAAAAACAGAAGGTCAAAAAATATCTGAAGCTCAGCAAAAAGCGCTTGATAGGATTAACAGCCGACAATGGCAAGATGCTTATACCGGAGCTATGAGTGCTGATGCCGAAAACCCACAGGAAGCTGCAAAAGGTTATAAGGCACAAGCCAAGAAGAATTACAAGCTGATGGAAGCAGCGGCTAAATCTACTTCATCTAAGGCGCAGGAAGCTCAGTTAGAGTTAGATAACGCTATTTCCAGTGGCGATAAGTCAAGTATCGCCAAGTGGGAGAAAAAGCTTGCTAGTGAAATCAAAAAAGACGATACGAACAAAGTCAAATCGGCAAGTAAGAAAGCTGAGAAAAAAAGTAGTAAAGTTAAAGATCTTGAAAACGCAGTCTATAAAAAGCAACTAGAAGATGTTAATAAAGGAATAATTTCTGGACGTAAGAGTAAAAAAGAGCGTGAAAAAGAAGCTAAACGTCGTACTAAAGAACTTTTAGACCAAGATAAAGACTACAAAAAAGCCAAGTCAGAAGCTGATAAGGCTAAAAAGGCTCTCGATAAAGCTAAAAAAGATTACAAAGATCATAATGGTGAAGCTTATAAAGATCCTAAGAAGAAAAATACTGGTGCTTCTAAAAAAGAAAAATCACCTAAGAAGAGTTCTAGCAAGTCTGGAAGCAAGAAAAAGACTCCTAAGATACCTAAAAAGCGTGACACTAGCAAGTCATCTAACAAGAATGCTAATGGTCACAAGAAGGAAGCTGCTAGCGCTAAGAATGCAACTAAGGCTCTCAATGATTTGAATAAGGTCAAAAAAGACCTCAATAAGCAAGCTAAAGGTCCAAAGGCTAAAGCTAAGTCAAGCCCAAGGCGACCGTCACCTAAGATCAAATTACCTAAAGACACAACTAAAGCACTTAAAGATCTAAACAAGCTCAAGAGCAAAAAAGCTAAAGTGTCTTTGAAAACATCAGGGCAAAAAGATCTTAAAAAAGCTGCATCATCGATGAAAAAGTTGAAGAACAAGAAAACTAAAGCATCGATCAAATTATCTGGTGATAAAAAACTCGGTAAAGTAAATAAAGACCTCAAAAAATTCAAGAACAAGAAGGCAAAGGTATCTTTAAGTATTGCTGGCCAAAATAAATTTGCTAAGGTCAACAAAGATCTCAAGAAGATCAAGAATAAAAAGGCTAAAGTTACTGCTAGTGTAAGTGGTCAAGCTAAACTCAAGCGTCTTACATCTGACATGAAGCGTGTTAAGAATAAGCGTGCAAGAATTACCGCAAGCGTATCCGGACAAAATAAAGTTCGCGCGATCGGTAAAGACATTGGCAAAGTCAAGAATAAGAAAGCAACAGTCAGTGTATCGGCTGTTGGCGGTGCCAAATTAGGTGCTCTGAACACTAATATCAAACGAGTTAAAGGTAAGAATGTTAAAGTCACTGCGCAGGCTTCAGGTCAAGGTAAGGTGCAAGGGTTATCTGGAGCAATCAAACAAGTCAAGGATAAAAACGCAAAAGTGACTGGGACAGTAACGGGAACGGATAAAGTTAAAGGGCTGCATTCAGCGATCAATAACTTAAAGGATAAAGCTGTTAAAGCATTAGCTAACGTTTCTGGGACTAGTCAAGTTCAAGCTTTAGTCAGTGCGATCAACGCGGTCAGAAGTAAGACAGTTACGATCACAGCTAATGTCAAAAAGAATGGTAATGCAGCAGCTGGGACTCCTGGAGCTAAGAGTGCATTCAACAAGCTTTGGACCGGCACGCCAAGCTTTGGCAATACTACAAGCAGTCCTGCCGGTGGCGGAAGTTGGGCTTCAAATGGCGGTACTAAAGCTGGGATGTATCTTGTTAATGATGCACCAGGTACTGACTTTGTCGAAGCATTCAAGCTCAAGAACGGCTTAGTCGGACTATTTCCAAAGCAACGAAACTTATACGTTCCGCTTGAAGAAGGCACGCAAGTTTTGAATGCTAAAGACACAAAGAAGATGTTCAAGCTTGAAAAAGGTACACCTTCTTTTGATCTGAAAATGCCTAACTTGCGCAAATTAGCCAAAGGTACACCAGGACAAAATACTGTAGTCGAAAAAGGTGACAATACTGTTCAAAAGACAATAACTAATAATAATACCTTTAATTTTGATATCAAAGTTGAAGGAGGAAGCAATGGTAATGACCAAAACTTAGCTAATGCGATCGCTAATGCTATCGGTGAAAAGCTGTTACAACAATTTCCAGCAACTGAAGTTTAGGAGGTGGCAAGCATGGCCAAATTAACTGATGGAAAAAAGACGGTTGATATTTTTGCTGAAAGTGAGCAAGAAGAGATCGTCAATAAGGTTGCGCAGTATTCTGTGCAGTCAGGAAATGCGATCAGTGATCACACGCAACGTGAATCGATCGAATGGACGATGACTGGGCTTATACAAGGCAAAGATCACAATGAAATCAACAACAAATGGGCACAGTTGATGGATTGGCAATTTCGTGGAGTTGTCCTTTCGTGGCGTGGTGCAATCTATCGAGATGATTTTTTGATCGAGAGCATGACAAAAGACTACGATGAAGGTGGCTTTAAAAATGCAATCAAGGTCAATATCAAATTCAAGGGCGTAACGACTGTTCAATCTAGCTTTGTCAGAGTTCAACATGTTGGCCCAATCACGCCACCTTCACCACCGGGGGTATGGGTCACAGTCGTTGCCGGTAACACTTATTGGGGCTGGTGGAAACAGTATGGTACACCTATCCAAACATTGCGAAATTGGAATAAATGGCCAGATCGCAGAATTCCGATCGGTGCGAGAGCGAGGGTCAAGTAATGTCAAAAAGATACAAGTACGATCTACGACTAGATCAGTTACCGATGATGTTTGATACATCGTTTGGAAACTATCACTGCAGTCTGCAGATCAATTACAATGAAGTCGGTGATTTTTACACTGTTGACTTATATGATATCGAAGGCAAACCAATTATTTTGGGCGAAAAGCTTGTTTATGGCAAGCGCCTTTGGAGTGACTATACTGATTATCGTTTGCCGTCGATAGATCTGGTTCCGATGGATGAATCGGGACTTACTCGAGTAGTCAACAAAGAAACTTTTGGTAAAACGGTATTTTTGTATATAGATTCGGTGGTGAATTAAATGGGTAAAGCACAATTTGGTTTTGAAATATTGGTCAGAGTTCACACTCGAACTGGCAGGATCGAATTTCAATACAACAAAAATCATGCTAAATCATCTGAGATTCACTTCACAGTACCGTTTTCTAGCAACTCAGAAAAACATATCGCTGAGATCACACTATTCAACATTAATCCAGGACACTTTAATAGCATTCGGCAAGGTGACAAAGTCGAGCTTTTTGCTGGTTACCATGGCGATACCGGCCTTTTGATGAGTGGTACGATTTTTAGGACGACGACACCAACGCTACAAGATGCTGATACAGCTTACGTGTTACGTGTACTCGAAGGACAAGATTATACGCGTTTACCAAAGCAAAATATCACGTTTGCAGCTGGGACACACGCAGATGTGATCGTCAAAGAAGTAGCACGTCGAGCTGGTATGCAACTAGACTTTGTCAGCATCAACAAGAATAAGCGTTTTGAAGAAGAATACACTGCTGAAGGTCATCCGATGGAGATCTTAAGCTCGCTAGCCACCGAAACTAAAACAAGTCTGTTTTATCTTCGTGGACGCTTAACTTTTGCTTTTGTTTTTGCGGGTAGAAATGCTGAGTTATTCAGCTTGACACCACAGACGGGTTTGATCGGAAGTCCTACGGTAGCAAGTCGGGACGACGATTGGCAAGATGAGGACGATGATGATGGGTATGGACGCTGGAGTTTTTCATGCACCAGCATTTTAAACTATCACTTGACCACTTTTTCGCGTGTCGATGTCAAGAGTAAGTATTTGGCGCATGGAATGTATGTGATCAACGGCGAGCATACTTTCAACGGTACTGAAGCTAGAACTGAATTTGAAGGGATTGAAAACTAATGGTGTTACGTGATAATGATACAAAATTTGTTAGACAACTTGTAAAGAATATCAATGCTAACCTTCACGTTTGCCAGTTAGCAAAAGTTACAGCGTTGAATGATGAGCACACCAGAGCAAGCGTTCAACCACTAGCACTAAACTCAAGCGGTACTAAACGTGCTTTGCTGATGAACGTGGTGGTTGGTAAATCTGCGCAAATGTTTATTGATGTTGGAAGTGTAGTGGGTGTTGTCTTTTTGGACCGTTCTTTAGTTAATTGGGACGGTACAGCTAACGAATTTAAGTTGGATTCTGAACGAATGCACAACTTAAATGATGCTGTGGTGATGGAGGTGTTCACATGATCGATATCAAGATGACTAACGACGGAGATTTTGATTTTGACCAGGATTTGCAACTAGTGTCAGAAATCGACGAGATCAAACAAGCATTGATAATCTTGCTCAAATCTCGCAAAGGAGAATTTTTTGCTGATTTAGGGATGGGTCTTGATCAGAGAATGCTGATCGGTAAAGACTACGATTTGAATTACGTTTCTAGTAATATCAATGACGCGCTGACGCAAGATGAGCGTGTAGCGAGTGTGATCGTCAATAAGATCGATGTTGTTGGCAGAAAGCTTTATATCAGCTTTGTAGCCACGCTTGAAAATTCGGAAACTATTGAAATGGAGGTGGCTTTAGATGATTGATAAAAACGGCTTTTCTCGTCCAAGTTATGAAGAGTTAGTCAAAGAATTAGGTTTGAAGTGGCGTGAGTTGTTTGGTGAAAACGCACAGATCAACACACATTCAGTAGGCGGTATTCTGATCAGAGTACACGCCTATTTTTTAGACAAGTTGCATCAACTAGCAGAAGTCGTCTATAATTCGCAGTTCGTTGATTCTGCGATCGGAACGACATTAGATCAATTAGCAGCTAATGCAGGGATCATACGTAAGCCGGCACAGACTGCGATCGGTAACGTTAAGATCTATGGCGTAGCTGGTTATGAAGTGCCGGCCGGAACCATATTTAAGACTAGTGATGAATTAATGTATGTCACGACTGAAGATATCATTTTGAAAGATACCGGCAAACAAAATGTCGTGATCGATTCAGTCGGAACTTTAGCACATGGAACTGATAATATCGGGATCGGAACGAGTCGTTATTTATATGCTTATGATCTCGGCGCAAAATATAACAAGGATGGGATCTTTGTTGCTCGACAAGTAACACCTGTTGAAAATATTTTACATGTCGAGATCAGCGATATGATCGGTGGGGCAGAAATTGAAGCAGATGCTGATCTACGTGGTCGGATCACATTAGCCAATGAAGCGACAGCATCATCTCCATACAACGGAGTTCTTGCATCTATCAGAAAAGTTAATGGTGTTCGTAGTGTACGTATTGTCAGAAATGACACGATGGAAGATGATGGTTCCACGAATACACCGGCGAAAAGCATTCATATTTTTGTCGATGGTGGCTATAAAGACGATATTGCTGAAGCTATTTTCAATTCAGTAGCTGCTGGAGTAACGACAGCCGGCGAGCAAGTTGTCTCACTCAAAGATATTTCTGGCCAAAGTCATGAAGTCAAGTTTGACTTTCCTGTCCGACGTGGGATCTTTGCTGAGATCAAGCTTACTAAAAATGAAGATGCTTATCCACAAGATGGCGATGAACAAGTTAAACAAGCGGTACAAGACTATGTTAGTTCGGTCGGCATGGGAAGTATGATCTACTACAGTTATCTGTATCAAAGGATCTATAGCATTCCTGGAGTTGTTGTTGCTGATGTTAAGATCGGACTATCTAAGACTGAAGTGTCAGCGCAGGATATCGAACTAAGCGATCTAGAAACTGCTGAAGTTGCAGATAATGGAGTGATCTTAAAATGATAGATATCTTTAAAGAATACATGCACAGATTGACTGGTGCTTTCAATACTGAATATGGCCAGAATCTACAAAAAGTGGTGCGTTTATTTGCTTGGTCATTATCAGAGGTTCGAGATGAGTTTAACGGGATAGCCACATATCGAAACATCGATAAAGCTTCTGGAAAGTTACTTGATGCGATCGGTGAAAAACTCAATGAGAAACGCGGTAAAGCAGATGATCGCTTTTATCGGATAATGCTTAAATCAAAGATTGCTGCTAGACGTGGTGATACGACCGCGAATGGTATTTTGACTACGATCAAGAATGCTTTTGATGTCGATGTTCGTGGCATGAAGATCATTAAACATGAAGACGAGCCACTAGCGATCAGCATCATCGATATTCCACTTGACGTGGCTAAAACTGACTGGGAGCGAAATTATTTAATGCATCGAATAAAAAATACGGTAGCGGTAGGCGTTCGTGTTCATGAAGTTCGCTTGATCGATAGCACAAAAACAACGGTGCTAGTGATCTCAGGGACAAATAATGCGATCATCTATGATGCGACTTAGAAAGGAGAAATCATGTCAGATAAATTTAAAACAGTCGTTACGACGCAAGGATTAGAGCTTTTAAACCAAGCGATCGCAAACGAAAAAGATCTATTGATCACAAAGGCAGTTGCTTCATCGACTGCATACAATTCAGATCGTTTACTGGAATTGACAGATGCAAATTACAATAGTGCTTCGCATGATCAAGAGACCACTTTGAATAGATCAGGCCAAAGAGGTGACGGATCACTTGCGTTTGAGATTTTATTTGATGGGTATGATGTTAGATATGACTATACACTAAACACGGTCTTTTTGATTGCTGAAGTTGACGGTAAAGAACGTTTATTTGCTGTTATCAAAGCTAATCAACCACAATATATCAATGCTTATGAAGGGGGGAGTCGAACTAATTTACAGATCAATTTTGCCTTGCAACTGGCTAATCAAAACGTTGCGATCAAGATCAATGCAGCTGCATTAGCGACGTTGGGAGATCTTGATAGTCTTAAAGAAGAATTTGTAGAACGAATAGATGGTGTACGAAACACACTTGATAACAAGCTACAAGAAAGCAAAAGTGAGCTTGAAACTAAACTTTCACAGGCTAAATCAGCTCTACAAACGGATATTTCAAATACTGAGACCAAAGTAAAATCATACTCTGATAATAAAGATAAAGCGTTGAATGACAAATTTCATCAACTGATATTAGGTCACGTAGAACAACTAACCGAACGTATTGCGACTAACAATACAGGACTTTTACTAGCTGATAGAAATTTACGAAATGATTTTGAAAAAAGACTTGGGGATGAAAAAAGATTCCGCGAAGATGCAGTAAACGAGCTGGCTATTCAACTCAATAGTTTGGTAAGCAACGTACAGACATTAGACCGTAATATTCAGCAAAGTTTTTATAATAAGAGGCGAGCGCCGGCGACTTGGACACTAGATAGAACGACTACGCCGTGGACTATTTGGTTTGACAACGGTTGTGGTATTCAATTTCCAGACTATCCTACGTCAGGTTCAATGTACGGCTATGGACATTCTTTCGAAAACTCATTAACAAATAAATTTGCAGCATACCCATTAGTATATAACATTATAAATTGTGCCCGTGGGGTTTTGACTTTAGAAGATTTTGTGAAAAGAGATGGTGGTGATTATATTTACTGGTCGCCGACGACCAAAGCGCTCGATCCAATTCAAGATGCACGTAAATATAATTGGACCAATGCTGTTGGAAATCGTGACACTAATAATGACAGTTTAAAGCGTAAGCCTAATTTTGCTCGAGTGATGTACGAATTAGGCATCTGGTCTGATGCTGATGTGGAGAGTTTAGGAGCAGTAAGAAGGTGAGAATGATGCTAAAAAATTTAAAAAAGAATCGTTTTTGGTTGTTTAAAGCGTTGGAGACATATGCTCTGGCGTTTTTCTTTATCGTCAAACGAAGTTCAGGGATCTTTAGTTTAGACGGGTATGGATATCTTGAAGTGTTAGATGACCCGCCGTTTATTTTCATGTTAGCTTGTGTCGGTACGGTAGCTTTAGTTTATGCGTTGTGGGATGTAAAAAATCTATACTATCGTCCAATGATGACTGGGCTTTTGACATGTGTATGGTCAATCTTTTTCTTGTCATTTACGATGACGGATATTTTGGTAGGTGTCTATGTAGGCTTTCCAGGGATCTTCGCATTTTTTGTACTAACGGAAATGGTAACTGAGATCATGGCGAAAGGGTGACAAGATGAGCGACCAAGTATTAGTTGCGGTTATCAGTGCGCTGGGTTCTGCTTTAGTCGCTTGGATTACAGCGCACGAAAATCGCAAAAAAACTGAAGATAAAGATGATTTAGAAGAACTAAAAAAAGAAAATGCAAGGCTCAAACGAAAACTAGAAAGGAGAGATAAAAAATGATGGATGCTTTAGTAACACTATTTATTACGATCATTACAGCTGTGATCGTTTATGTTGGAAGTGAGATCCGAAAAAATGAGCGTGCACGGACGATTTTCAACGTGCTCGAGCCACTAGCGAAAGATGCTGTGGTTGCAGCTCAAAAATTAGGCGTTACAGAATATCTAAGTGGTGTGGCCAAGAAAAACCACGCTATCAAAACAGTAGTAAAGACGTTATCTGATGCAGGTTTCACAGTAAAAGATGGACAAGTTATTGCAAACGCAGTTGAAAAGGCTTATCTTGAGCAAAAAGAATTGCTCAAGCAGTATCCTCAGAAAGGAGCTTCCTAGATAATGAAAAAGAAACTACTTTCAAGAGTCATCATCGTGATGGCTCTTTTTATGTTTGCCGGAATTGGTAATTTTGCTCAAGCAGCGACAATTGAACGTGAATATGGTACTGACACCGCGATTTACCAAGGTGCAAATGCTCAAAAGGTACAAGGTAGCGACACGTTCAGCATTGCACAGATTGGCGGGTCTGTGCATGGTCGATTGTATGATCAATGGACGTATCGATCACAGGTAAGTACGGGGATCGCAATGGGTCTTCGTATGCATACGTATCTCTGGATGCAAACCGCTGGAAATTCAATGCAAACAGCAAACATGCTTAATTATTTTTTGCCTAAGATTCAAACGCCCAAAGGATCTATTGTGGCTTTGGATTACGAAGATGGTGCTGGACCTAGCGCGCAGGCTAATACAGATAATGTTTTATATGGTATGCGTCGGATTAGGGATGCTGGCTATACGCCAGTTTTGTATTCTGGTAAATACTATATCGCTAACCACCTACAGTTAGATCGTATCTTAGCGGAATTTCCTAATTCTCTTTGGATCGCATCTTATGCTGATATGCAAGTTAGAACTAGCCCCTTGTGGGGATATTTTCCAAGTATGCCAGGAGTTGCGATCTGGCAATTTACTTCGACTGGTCGGGCTGGTGGTTTGGACTACAATGTTGATTTGTTAGGTATTACTAAGAAAGGTTACAAACATGGTGATGCTGAGCGACCAGTAACGAAACCAGAAGCGGTCAAAGAAGGGATTCAAGCAGATAACACGCCGAAAAAAGATATCACTACTGGATACACAGTCAAAGTGAACTTCAGTGCTAAGACTTGGAGCAATGGTGCGGGTATTCCAAACTGGGTCAAAGGAAATAGCTATGAAGTTATCCAAACAAACGGCAACAAAGTTTTACTTGTCGGTATCATGTCATGGATCGATCGCTCAAACGTTGAGATTTTAGCGACTGCTAAGCAGAACGCCATTCAGCCAGCAACGACGACCTACACAGTGCGCTCTGGTGACAGCTTGAGTGCGATCGCAGCTAAATTTGGCACGACAGTCAGCGCATTACAGAGTGCTAACAATATTCACAACGCTAACTTGATCTATCCGGGTCAAGTGTTACGTGTCAACGGTCAAGCTACAGTTCAACGCACATACACAGTGCGTTCTGGTGATAATTTGAGCGTGATCGCTAGTCGCTTAGGTACGACAGTAGCACACTTGCAAAGCGTCAATGGGATTAGAAACGCCAACTTGATTTATTCGGGACAAAACTTAAAATACTAAAAATATAGCGCCACGTTCGATTTGATGTCGAGTGTGGCGCTTTTAGTGCAAAAAAATTACCCCCCAACATAAAGTTGGAAGGTAAGACTGTCGCAAGTGACTAGCTTGCTATTGGGTGTACCCCAATGATCTCTATACATATGTTAAAACAAATCTTCAAATGTGTCAATGTTTTGGGGTATAATAGCTATGTGCAGAAAACTGACTATTTTCACTATGCACAGTTAGAGGGTGTACCCTTAATGATCTCAATCATATTTGACCTAGTATTGGCGATCCTCGTCAATCTAATCTCAGATATTATCTACGATTGGTTGAAAAACCGTTAGTAGATAACAGCGCCCTGGTTGCTTCGGTGATCGGGGTATTTTACATACATAAATGAGGTTTTGATTCAGTGACAGTTTGGGGGGCTTTTGGGGGAAATCATAAAATAATCACTGATTATAATCAGACAAATCAATGAAACTTTCTTTTGATATTATGCTGTTTAAAGCATGTATCATACGCCTTTGAATATTTTGTGATAACGCATTGAATGCAGCCTTAACTTACGTGCATTACAAGGTAAGGCTGCTCGTATCCCAGAACGCCGCCGTTAATAAAACGCTAGAAGTCCTTGATTTTCAAGGGCTTTTTTATTTGCAAAAAATTAGATGGAGCTAATTTTTGACTAGACAATTTTAAATGGTAGCAAAATGGTAGCAACTGATGTTTAAAGTTGATCAAGTTTACTATCCAGTTTTTCTTTCGCTTTGTCAGTTACATAATTGAAATTAATGGTTACAATGTTAAGGAAATTGATCATGGAAGCATATAGCCGTTTGAATATTGAACAATTAAGTTGATTTTAAGTACTCGTCGTTGAGTGCTTTTTATTATGCGTCTGTGCTCGAATAGCATGTAAGATCTTGAATTACCTTAAATGATCGTTACAAAAATGGCAAAAAAATTACCCTCTGACAAAAAGTCAAAAGGTAAAATTGGCTAGGGATATCAGACCCGTAACGAGATCAACTCGTTACTCACAACAATCATTGACTATGATCAAACGAATCCATGAAATATTACGCTGTTTAAAGTGCATTTCACATATCATTGAATAAGTTTATACTAACACGCTGGATCTGAGTTCTTTTTACTCAAATTCGATCTCAAGTACACTTTCTTCTAATTGTTCTAAGAGTTCGTATTTTTCGATGTAATCGAGCCAAGCTTGGTGGTCGTATTTATTTTTGATCGCGTTGCGCAATTTGGTATAGATCCCATCAAGAAAAGTATCGTACATTGCATCTGCTGCTCGCTGGACTTTGGCATCATTCCAGCGAGCAGATTTCGTACGATTCTGATTTTTATTGGCTTGGTAGTCTAAAGCTCGTGCTTGAAATTTACTCAAAGCCGAGCAGTGCCCATTTAAATAAGTCTCAAATTCTTGTTTATTCATATATAGTGCCTCTTTTCGAATGTGTGTTCTTTTGTATTATAGCACATATGTTCGTTTGTTTGGGAAATAAATACTGATTTTTTAAATTTATCTTTAAATTACTTAAATCAACAGTTTAAAGATTGCTTTTGTAAAATAAAATAGTAAGATAAAAGGTGAGAAGTAGGGTTGGTTAGTAAAACATTGGTTAAAGGAGTTATGCAGCATTTATGAAAAAAGACGTATGGCGTAATGATGAAGAATATATGAGCTATGTAGGTGAGTTGCTAGAAAAGCCAGAAGTCCAACGATTGGCTGATTATACGCAACACCATTTTTCAACACGCTTAGAACATTGTATTGCTGTTTCCTATGAAAGCTATTTACTTGCTAAAAAATTCCACTTAGATGCAAAAGCCACGGCTCGTGCGGGCTTGTTGCATGATTTGTTTTACTATGATTGGCGTGTGACTAAATTTGATCGTGGCACGCATGCGTGGATCCATCCACGAATTGCTGTGCGTAATGCAGAAAAGCTGACCATACTGACTCCACGCGAAAAAGATATCATTATCAAACACATGTGGGGCGCAACGACCTGCCCTCCAAAGTATCCTGAAGGTTACATTGTGTCATTAGTTGATAAATATTCGGCGACTGAAGAATACAGTAAACATCTTTCTTTGAAATTAATGAGTTCACTAAAACATGCTCTAGGCTTTGCGAAAGTAAGTGAATAGTGTAAAATAGTGTTAAGCACTATTGAAAGCACAGATAATAGGCCCGTATCACTCGATAGTGCGGGTCTATTTGTGTAATTTAGAGAGGAGTATGTGTTTTGAGTACACAATCAGTATTCAAAGTCTGTCCGAAGTTCCAAAAGACTTTTGGGATCTTAGGGAAAAAATGGAATGGTTTGATCATCGAAGTTTTATTGAATGAAGGTCCACAGCGTTTTAAAGAAATAGCACAAAAAGTTGAGAAATGCAGTGATCGTGTTTTAGTGGAACGTCTAAAGGAGTTGGAAAAGGAAGGATTGGTAGAACGTGTGATGACTAGTAATAGCTCACGTGCGGTCTATCAGTTGACCGACCGAGGCGCAGCTTTAAAAACGATCATGCAAGAGATCCATGTTTGGTCAGAAAAGTGGTATTCTGAAGAAGATTGCAAATAACTACTTGACTATTTATGCATGCGAGCTTAAACTGGATTGTAGAATATTTAAAGACGTAGACGGAAATTAGTAAGCTGATCGATCAAGACAGAAAAGAGCCGGGAGCTGAGAAGGCTTGCTTGATCTAAGGCTGAATTTCACTTCCTGAGTTGCTGTTGGGATTCCTGAGGATGAATAACAGATCGGTTCATGACCGTTTTATCATGAAAGAGTGCTGTTATTTACTTAACAGAACAAGGGTGGTACCGCGAAGCCTCGTCCCTTTTTAGGGATGGGGCTTTTTTACGTTGGATCAGCCGGATGAAAGGAAAGATTAGTGTGAATCTAAGAGAAAAACTTGAAGAGATCAAACAAAATGGTTTAGAAGAGATCAGGCGTGCTGAAGATACTAAACATATCAATGACGTCAGAGTAGAATTATTGGGTAAAAAGGGCTCAATTACTGAAGTTTTACGAGGAATGCGTGACTTAAGTGCAGAGGAACGTCCTAAGGTCGGAAGTTTTGCTAACACGATCAGAGATGAATTGACTCAGGCGATCGCTGCAAAGCATGCTGAATTAGAAGAACTAAAGTTGGCCAAACGTCTAGAAAGTGAAACGATCGATGTTACTTTACCAGCTACCCCAGTCAAAACTGGGACATCTCATGTTTTAGTCCAAGTTATCGATGAGATCGAAAAACTCTTTTTAGGGATGGGCTTTCAAGTTGTTGATGGACCTGAGATCGAAGAAGATCATTACAACTTTGAAATGTTGAACTTGCCTCAAGATCACCCTGCCCGTGATATGCAAGACACATTTTATATTACTAAACAATTATTAATGCGGACTCAAACCTCGCCTGTTCAAGCACGAACGATGGAAGTTCATGATTTTAGCAAGGGTCCGTTAAAGATGATCTCGCCAGGTAAAGTCTACCGTCGCGATACAGATGATGCAACGCACTCGCATCAATTCCACCAAGTAGAAGGCCTGGTCATCGACAAAAATATTACAATGGGTGATCTAAAAGGTACGTTAGAGCTGATCGCTAAGACGGTCTTTGGTCAACAACGTGAGATCCGTTTGCGTCCAAGTTACTTCCCATTTACAGAACCATCTGTCGAAGTCGATGTGTCTTGTTTCAAATGTGGTGGTAAGGGCTGTTCAGTTTGCAAGCAAACAGGGTGGATCGAAGTTTTAGGCGCTGGTATGGTCCATCCTAATGTTTTGAAGATGGCTGGTGTCGATCCAGAAGTTTATGGTGGTTTTGCCTTTGGTCTTGGACCTGATCGCTTTGCTATGCTCAAATACGGTGTCGATGATATTCGCGAATTTTATCTAAATGATGTTCGATTCTTACAACAATTCGCACAGAAAGGATAACTGATTCATGAAAGTTTCAACAAAATGGTTAAATGAATATGTGCCTGTCGCTGACCTTGAACCGTTAGCATTGGCTGAAAAAATCGAAAGAACGGCGGTCGAAGTTGCTAGTACAGGTAAACTTGAAGATGGACTAAAGAAGATCGTTGTAGGTTACACTTTGGATGTTAAAGATCATCCAAATTCCGACCACTTGCATATTTGCCAAGTAGATATTGGGGAAGAAGAGCCGTCACAGATCGTGTGTGGTGCGCCTAACATCAAGGCGGGGCAAAAGGTCATTGTGGCTTTGCCAAATTCACGGATCGCTGGTAATGTGAAGATCAAACGCGGTAAGATGCGGGGCGAAGTTTCTGAAGGGATGATCTGTGCTTTACAAGAATTAGGTTTTCCTGAAAGTGTAGTCCCGAAAGAATTTGCTGATGGGATCTATGTTTTACCTGAAGATGCTAAACCAGGTGAACCTGTTTTTGGATATTTAGGGATGGACGAAACGGTGATCGATCTTGATAT
>ERZ808040.579-NODE-579-length-30382-cov-4.618314_pt1 | contig 30382 bp, 28 predicted proteins | sample MGYA00380191_ERZ808040 | MGnify/ENA primary metagenome ERZ808040 (study PRJEB31490, sample SAMN06133395) | mouse gut metagenome | isolation source: J6 | host: mice | place: China: Chengdu | collected 2015-05 ...
CAGCCCGCACAACCACTTCCCTGAAACCCGGAACAATACAATAAAAAAAGGCTATTGCAGAATACATAATTCCTACAACATACCGCACGGTTCGTTTTGGACGACGACCGTACTTTGTAGAAAATAATATTCTGCAACAACCCTTTTGGCTTGCCATACCATTCGATTGATTCGCTCTGCCTTAGATTCTATTCAAAACTCAACGTAAAAGCCCGACATTTTTCTGCTTTGTACGACATGACTAACCTGCCATATAAAACAACGCCGTAAACAACAGTGCAAGCAAAACCGCCATACACCCACTGATGAACAGGTACGGCTTCCACGTCCGCCCTTCCTCATCACGCTTTTGTTTATAATGATAGAAATCATCATACTTATGTTTATCCGCCACAGGAAGGAAATTGCGCATCACTCTGCCGACCCCAAAGTTTAGCATATCATAAGTTCCCTTTGAGGAAGCAAAACCAAGTAGGCCGCAGCCTGCAAAAACAATCCCCGGCACAAAAAAACTATCCGAGAGAACCCGGAACACTTCTTCTGCCGTTCCTGCCGAAAACAGCCCATTCCGCAGGGACATCAAAAAGGCAATGACAAGGATCACCGATGCACAGATTAAATAATTCCATCTTTTTTTCATTGCCATTGCCTCCTATTTTTCGTTCCGCTGTTTATTTCAGCTCTTCCATATACTTCTTATACTCCGCTTCATTGCACTGGATAAAATGCCCCGGTTTGATCTCGCGCAGGGACGGCTTATCCACCGTATAATCATGCTCCGCGAGCGGATTGTAGACGATACGCACCCTCTGTTTCTCATAGATTGGATCCGGGAGCGGAATTGCCGAGAGGAGGGATTTCGTGTACGGGTGGAGCGGATTTTTAAACAGCTCATCCGAAGGTGCCATCTCAACCAGCTTGCCGAAATACATGACCCCGATGCGGTCCGAGAAATACTTTACAACCGAGAGGTCATGCGCAACAAACAAGATCGTTAAGCCAAACTTCTCACGCAGCTCGTTCAAAAGATTGATGACCTGTGCCTGAACCGACACGTCAAGCGCGGAAACCGGTTCGTCGGCAATGATCATGTCCGGGTTCATAATGATGGAGCGCGCAACGCCGATGCGCTGCCGCTGGCCTCCCGAAAACTCATGCGGATAGCGGGACGCGTGCTCCCTGACAAGCCCGACCATCTCCAGCATCTCATATACCTTCCGGTCGATGACCTCCTTGTCGCGCTCCCCTTGGATGATCAGCCCCTCCGCAATGATCTCCCGCACCGTAAGACGCGGGTCTAGCGATGCGATCGGATCCTGGAAAATCATCTGGATCTGCGTAACAAGCTTCGTGTTTTTCGCCTTGCGCAGCTCGTTTTTATATTCTTTCGCAAGCTTTTCCTTCTCGGCAGGTGCCGCCTTCGCGAGCAGCGGCTCATATTTCTCCTTCACCTGCGCCACGCGCTGTTGGGCATATTCCTTGTCACAGTTTTTCTGGTCATATTTCGCCGCCTTGATCGCCGCTTTCTGCTCCCCGACAAACGCATCAAGCTCCTTTTTTAATCTTGCATCCTCCTCGGCACTTAAGCCTGCCGTCTTCTTTTCCTTGTACTCCGCGCGCGCTTTCTCGATCGCATTTTTGTAGGAGCGGATGCCCGCGCCGATGCGAACGCCCTTGAAATAAATGTTTCCGGAGGTGACATTGTACAGTTTGATGATCGAGCGCCCCGTTGTCGTCTTGCCACAGCCGGATTCACCCACGAGCCCGAACACTTCACCCTTTTTAATGTCAAAACTGACATCGTCCACGGCCTTTAACTCGGACTTTCCCATCTTAAAGTACTGGCAAAGATGATCAATTTTTAACAAAACCTCTTCATTATTCTTCTCCATCTCCTGCCTCCCTCCTGTTCTTCATTCTTTCGATGCGGCTGGTCACGATCTTCGGAGGCTCTACCTTCGGCGCGTCCGGATGCAGCAGCCATGTTGCCGCATAGTGTGTGTCGCTGATCCCAAACATCGGAGGTTCCTGCTCAAAGTCGATCTTTAACGCATATTTATTACGGGCAGCGAACGCATCGCCTACCGGCGGGTAAATCATATTCGGCGGAGTGCCGGGGATCGCGTCAAGCTTCTCCGTGGTATCAAGATCCGGCATGGAGGAAAGTAACGCCCAGGTATACGGATGTGCCGCTTCATAGAAAATGTCCTGCGCCGTGCCGTACTCGACGATTTTTCCTGCGTACATGACCGCCACACGGTCTGCCATATTTGCCACAACGCCCAGATCGTGCGTGATGAAAATAACAGAAATATTCCTCTCGCGCTTCAAGCGGTTGATCAGTTCCAGAATCTGCGCCTGGATCGTCACGTCAAGCGCCGTTGTCGGCTCATCGCAGATCAGGATGTCCGGGTTCGCCGCCAGTGCGATCGCGATCACGATACGCTGGCGCATACCGCCGGAAAACTCAAACGGATACTGGTTGTACCTCGTCCTAGGCTCCGGGATGCCAACCTCCTCCATCAGCTTGATCGCTTTCTCCTTCGCGATGCGCTTTGTCACTTTCTCGACAACCCCGCTCGCGCTTTCCTTCAAATAATCGATCACCGCAACGGTCTCCGCGTCAAAATCCCGCTGTCCGCGCTGATCCAAAAGTTCCTTGTAGTGCGCTGTCAAAGCATCAATCTGTCCGCAGATATTGTGCTTTACAAGTTCAAGATCCGTGTAGGATGCCGGAACCACCTTCCATTCCGGCTCCTTGCCTTTCGCGGCAAGTGCGTCGTACTTTGCTTTCTGTTTCGTGTATCGTGCTTTTTCCCGCTCATTTTTCTTGATGCCGTCAAAATACTTTTCTATCTCGCCCTTTAAGCCGGTGCTAAAGGTATACAGCAGGCCGTCCTTGTGGATCTCCATGCGGTCGATCGTCTCCTGCACCTTTTTCTCACAGGCCTTATACACTTCCATGCATTCTTTTTTGTCAAGCTGTTCCCTCGTGAAAACGGACCGCTTCTCCTGAAAGAACGCAATCGCCTCCTCCTTCTGCTTGTAGGACTTCTCCGCCGAATAGATCAGTGCCTCCTTCGCATCCCGGATAAAGCTCAGCATAAAATTATCGTCAAGATATCGGCGCATGAAAACGTTAAGCTCCGGTATTGTCTTCTCCGGTACTGCCGCATTCGCAAAAGTCTCGTAGTAACCGAGCGCGAAAAAGTTCGGCGCATCAAGTGCGAGCGCATCCTTTAAGATCGGCAGCATCTCGTTCATTGCCGCGATCGTTTTTGCATAGTCCTTGCCTTCCTTCTCCTGCGCTGCTATGTTAGGAAGCTCATCTGCCAGCTTTACAAGCTGCGCCTGTTTGGCGTTCACAAGATACGTATGGCAGGATTTCTTCGCCATCCCGCTCACTTCTGCCACCCTGCGCTTCACATCCTTGTCCACCTTCTTATCCAGCTCAAAGACAAGGTTCTCAAGCTCCGAGACTGCCTCGACCGCCGACTCCCGCGCGTCGTTGTACGCCGCCTCAAGTTCAATGTGCTTATATTCAAATTTGTCAAAATCCCTGCACTTTTTCGCGAGTTCCGCTGCTTTTGCAGAATCCCCTTTTGCGACCGCCTCGGTCATGTTCTGCTCCAGCATTTTCAAATAGCTGTTAAAATTATCGCGGCATTCCCTGCGGCGCGCCTTATTCTTTAGGATCATCGCCTCCGTCAGCTGCCTGCCGATCTTTACGATCGGGTTTAAACTAGACATCGGATCCTGGAAGATCATCGCGATCTTATCCCCGCGGATCTTATGGAATTCCTCCTCCGAGATCTTGAGCAGATCTCTTCCGTCATAGATGATCTCACCGCCCTCGATAATGGAATTTCCCGCCAGGATACCTAAGACCGCCTTTGAGGTAACGGATTTGCCCGAACCGGATTCCCCCACGATCGCGAGCGTCTCGCCCTTCGCCACATCGAAGCTGATATTTCGTACTGCCTGCACCTTGCCGTTTGAGGTACGGAAGGATATCACCAGATTTTTTACTTCAAGCTTTTTTTCCATGATCAATCCTCCATTCCTCTTGTTGACGGGTTAAACGCGTCGCGCAGGCCATTGCCGAAGAGGTTGAACGAGATCAGCAAAAGCGAGATAAAAATCGACGGGAACACCATCGCGTGCGGCGATGTCGTCGCCACGGACTGCCCCTGTGACATCAGGGTTCCGATCGTTGTCCCCGCAAAGCTCGACAGGTCTACGATGCCAAGGTATGTCATATTGGTCTCCGAACTGATGACACTCGGAATGACGAGTGCGCAGCTTGTAACGATCGTGCCGAGCGAATTCGGGAAAATATGCTTAAACATCAGGCGTTTGTCAGAAGCCCCGAGCGTCCTCGCCGCCAGGACATACTCCTGCCCTTTAAAACGGTAAAACTGCTTTCTCACAAGTGCCGACATACCGATCCAGCCCGTCAGCACGTAGGCAAACAAGAACGACGGGACAACCCCGACCTTGTTGGACAGATGCAGCTGGAAGAGCGTCACGCACACAATGAACGGCAGGCCGCTTAAGACATCCGCGATGCGGTCAAGCACAAGGTCAATCTTGCCGCCGTAATACCCCTGGATCGCGCCATAAATCGTGCCGATAAAAAGGTTGATCGCGGATACCATGACTGCGAACAGAAGCGAAAACCTTGCCCCAACGCCGATTGCCATGAACATATCCTGCCCCATGACATTTGTGCCGAAAAGATAGTGCGGCGCATGGCCGTTTTTATAAATGTAATAATTATAGTAGCTGAACCGGCACGAAACCGCCCCGGATTTGCGCACACTGTAAATCCATGTGCCCGGGTCACCGTCGATTCGGTGGCTTGTGTACGGAGCGCCCTCGATCTCGGAATTGGATGAATACGCCGGAATCCAGTCCCCATTTGCGTCCTTTAAGGCCGTGCCCTTCGCATCCTTAACCTTGTACCAGATTGAAGCATCCGTGATGTTCTCGATATCCTTCGCCTCCACCCAAGGATAGATTACCTGAATGCCGGTCTCATCCTGGAAACGCTGGATATCCGCAAATTCCTCATAAGAGAACGTCTGCGTGCGGATACCGACCGCATAATACTGGTTGAGCTCAAGCTTGTAGTATTTCGAGATGACCGTCTGCCCGCGGTGCTTGGATTCCACTTCCTCCGTACCGACAATGCCGTTCACCGGATCCATGCCGGTCTCCTTGGCAACCGCCTTCCATTTGTCAAGCGCTTCCTCATTCTGGCTCGCCAAGACCTTGCCGCCGTTTAGGATGCCGCTGCCCTTCTCCGCAAATCCCTCGACATAGGGCGGGTAATTCTGATAAATCCCGTCCTTATCGTTGATCGTATAAGGGGAGATCAGCGGCGAGACGATGGAAAAAAGAACCAGGAACGCAATGATCACTGCCGCCACCACGGATGACTTGTTTTTCTTGAAACGCAGGAATGCATCGGCAAAATAGCCCCTTGCCTTTGTATCCATTTTTTTATCATGTAAAACCTCATTCAGCTGTGCAAACTCAAACAGCTCCTTCGGGATGTTTTCAAATTCATTTTCCATATTCCGTACCTCCGTTTCTTATTTCTTCGAACCCATACGGATACGGGGATCGATAAAGCTATAGCTGATATCCACAACAATCCCGGCCAAAAGACCGATGCTCGTGTAGAATACGGTCAGCATGGTAAAGAGCGGATAATCCGGTCCGTTGATGGAATTTAGATACAAGCTGCCGACACCCGGAACGGAGAAGATCCTCTCAATAATCAGGGAACCGCCCAGAATGCCGATAAATGCACCAAAGATTGACGGGAGCACAACAACCATACAGTTCTTAAGTGCATGACGAACCGTGGCCTGTGTCTTCGTCAGACCCTTTGTGCGAGCGAGCAGCATAAACTCACTCGTCAAAACCTCGGTCAGCTCCGCGCGTGTCGTGCGCGTAAAACCTGCGATCACGCCGAAAGAAAGGGACATAACCGCCGGGAGCATACTCTTGAACATACTCCAGGTAAAATAGTCTTTCCCGGAATTCATCAACGCGGGCAGCAAACCCAATTTATAATAAAAGATATATTGAATGATAAACGCGTATACAAAGGATGGTACAGAAATAACGACCATAGTCAAAGTTGAAATCGTATGGTCAATCCAGGTATTCTTCTTTAATGCGGCAAAAATGCCAAGAATGATACCGATCGGGATACTAAAAATAATAGAATAAAGATTTACGATCATTGTCGCCGGCAGTTTATCCGCAAAAATCGCCGCAACATCCCTGCCGATGTAAAGCTTGTCGCTGACACCCCAGTCAAATTTGGTAAACACATTTTTCAAAAATATACCGAACTGCACCGGGATCGGCTTATTGTAACCAAGCGCCTCGCGCTCCATCAGCACGACTTCCGTGTGCGGGTCTTGCGCCGGAAGCAGCGGCAACGGCAACAGGCGGATCAGCACAAAGCATATGGCCGTAATGATAAGCAATGTCATGAACATCAGCAAAATTCTTTGTGTAATATATTTCCACATAAAACATCCTCCGATTTTTAGCTCTCAACATGTAAAACCCCATTGCCCGCCATCAAAACTGCTTTGATACCAGTTCCTTTAAGAACAACAGTTGATTCCAACACACCAAATACAGGGACTTGCGTCCCTGTATCCGGTATTTGGAAATCTTGATTCTTCTCTGAAAGCCAATGATATTAGTAGCTTAACTCCCCGCCCTGGGACGATACAAACTCCGCCCACTCGGTCTCGTTGTAGTTGTACTTCATGTAAGCGATACCACCGCGTCCCATGATCGGATTGTACTCATCCACAACATAGTATACCTGCTGGGAGAGAAGGCTCATACCGGCATCCTGCAGCATCGGGATATAGTCGTACGTCTGAAGGACAACACCCTCAACACCCGCGAGGATCGCAAGTCTCGTATCGATCTCCGCCATGCCGTCGCCGAAGTTCACAGGACCTGCACTGGATTCTACCGTAGCGCCGTTGAGCGCGTCGGACCACTGCTTTAAGTTCATGGTGATCGTCTGCATATTTGCCGGCTCGCCGAGAGGCGCGATATCAACCGTAAGGGTCAGATCCGACTTCGTCGCGTCAAACCACTTGCCGTCGTATGCACGGTCCGGGTCAGTGTAAAGCTCGGTCAGGCCGAACGGATCGAGTGCAGAACCGCCCCAGCCGCCAAGTACGGTATCAGAAAGACCGCCGCGGATCTTGGAACTCCAGTCATTCCCGTACGGTGCGGACTCAAAGAACTCAATCTTGCCCTCAAACGGGGTGTCCACAAGGACTTCGGAAAGCTTCTCATTCAGGTAAGCAATCATCTTTGTCTGGAAATCGGTCTTCTGGGAAATACAGTACTCGATGCGGATCGTCTGGTCGGACTTTCCGTCACCGTCATTATCGGTAATGTAACCTGCCTCAAGCGCCTCCTTAAATGCCTCGCCAAAGAGTTCCTTCGCCTTTACCGGATCGTAACCCGTGATCGAGTCAACCGCCTCATCAAGGCTTGCGTACTTGGAAGGATCCACACTGTAGAATTCACAGAGAACCTTCTTTGCATAATCGGTATCGCGGTATCTTGCACCGGTATCCGGGTCATAGATATAAGCGTTGCCGATCAGGCCGTAACCGCCGGAACGTGCCGGGGAAACGCTCGTGCACAAAAGCTCCTTATCATAGGTTACCGCTACCGCCTTGCGGAATGTCTTGAGCGCCATCGTCTGGAGGTCGTACTTCGTCGTGTCGAAATCCGCCGCTGCCTCCCTCTGGGTGAGGACATCAAGATAACCGTTGAAGATGAAGAAGTAGATCGTCTCGGACGGTGTAACGTGTACGAACTTCGAACTCCGGTAAGCGTCCATATCGTCCGGCTGCAGGCCGTAAGTCATGAGCTCACCCTTGAAGAACATCAGCTTCTGGGTCGCCATCTCACTGATTACCTGGCACTCGATCACGTCCGTCTGGTACATCCTGTAGATCTCACCGTCGGTCGGATCCTTGTACTTGTGAAGCTCATCGGTATAACCGTACCACTTCTCATTCCTCTCAAGACGCAGCGCCTTGTCCGCCTGATAGCTCGTAAGGCGGTACGGTCCGTAGGACATCGTCGTCTCAACACTCGTGTTGTAGGTCGTTGTGTACTTTCCGTTTACTTCGGATTTGCACGCCTCATAGTACGGCTCATATACAATCCAGTTGCTGGTCAGGTTGTAGAGAAGCTGGAAGCCCGACAGTGCCTTTTCGAATACGATCGTGATCTGGTAGTCACCGCTCTTGAAAAGACCAACATTGCCGTCATACTCTACCGCCGGGTAAGACTTATCATAGGAAAGGTAGTAGCCTAACTGCTCACGCGGCTCATTGCCCCAGACATCGCTGCCCGTAAACACGTACAGGGCATCCAGAGCCTCATCCGTCACCGGGAGGAACCCGTCCTCGTCCGCTGCCGCGGAAAGGATATCCCAGCAGTCCGGACCCGGGATATAACCCGCCTCAAAATAAGCCGAAAGGCTGTTGCTGCCGCCCATCCACGCATAAGCCTCATTCAGGCCGATATATACGCTGGTACCGTCCGCCGTCTTATACGTGCCGTCATCCCCTTTTACGAGATCTGCCAGCGCATAGGTCATCGTCTCGCCGTCTTCACTATTTACAGTCTTGACTACCCTGCCGCCGTAGAAATAGGATTCCGCGCCCGCGATACATTTCGAACCTGTAAAATAATCCATCGCGCGGTAGTTGATCAGCTTCGGATTTAACAGCTCCTTCATGGAATACACATAAGTATCCGCATTGATCGGTGTGCCGTCCTCCCAGCATGCCTTCTGGTTTAAGTCGATCGTGTAAGCATAGCCGGAAGTCGCGCTCTCCGGGATTTTAAACTGCGGATGGGAAGCCTTGATCTGCTCGGTGACATCCACCGGCATGCTCGCCGCCATCGCCGGGATGATCTTATATCCCTCGTAGTCCGCCCTGCCCTCCACCGGATGGATCTCGTCGTTGAACACAAAATCATAAAGACCGTCTACGATGAACGACTGTGCCAGATAGCCGTCATCGTTTACGCGCCAGTCATGCGCGTTCCAGTAGGTCGCAAGCGCAGGCACATAGTCTTTATAGACATAGTCCTTCCTGCTCAGGTCCCACTCATGGACTTCCGCCTGCTTATCCCCGTCACCGCCATTCGACGGGCCTTCCTCCTCATCTTTCCCGCAGGCAGCCATCGAAAAAGCCATTGCAGCCGAAAGAGAAAGGGCAAGCGCCTTTGTAGAAAATTTCCTCATCTTTTTTCCTCCTTGTTATATTTTCGATGCACTTCTCCTCTTTAATTCTTTAGACTAACAAAGTAATTACAACAAAAGGAATGAATAATAATATACCCACTCCTTTGTGAAATACTCCCTATGTAATATACCTTGTTTTGTGCATGCGAATTAACGTATACTATAATATTGTTTATTTCGTCGAATGTCAAGAGAAATTTAATTTTTTCTTCGATTTCTCTTTTTTTACCAGAAAGAACAGCGGGCGCACAACCCCATTTTCCATATAATAAACCAAACCGCTAAATATTTCCGGAGGAAGATATGAAACTATTTCAAACCTTTTCCTCACCGGAGGAAAATCCGGTGTTCGCGGCGCTTGACCCGTCTGCCTGTTACTTCATACACTTCGCAAAGGAGCAGGAGCAATTAAAGGTTGAACTCCTCTACTATAATAGCACGCTGTCAGTATACTGCGTCATCCGTTTTTCCTTCCATTCTAAGGAAGTTCCGTTTCACACGATCGCGGCACAAATCGACACACTGCTCGATTCTTTTTTTACGGAGCATGTGCCCCTGGCAATCTCCGGCATTCAGGAGCTTGACTTTGACCCGGTTCTGCGGAGCCGCCTGATGCGGCATCTGACAGACCGGTGCCACAAAAGGGAGCTGCCGTTGCTGCTGCTTCCCTAAAATTTGAACGGGTTGGAAGGCAGGGGGAGAGGGAGTTGCCCCCTTGCAAGTCAAAGGTTTAAAACGGAACCCCGAAACGGGTTCCGTTTTAAACTTCCTGGCAGGCCGAAAAGGCCTGGGCGGCGCGTGGTCAGGGCATTTAATGCACGGAACACGCTGCAATTTTTACTTCTGCCCCGCGCGGGTCAGCGCGCGGTTCTGAACTGCTTTGCTGCGCGGATAACATAGTAGGCGAGGATGGCGTTGAACGGCAGTTGGATCAAGCTCTTGATGGCGCGCGGGACGAAGTAAAACCAGAACCCCTTCCCGTACATGACCGTGCACCAAATCGTCCCAAGAAACATCTGTACCACGACAGCCATAAAGAACATGGTGACAAAACAGCGCAGCAAAAACCCGGCATCCAACGCCTTCGCGCGCAGCACCGCCGTGAGGCCTATAACCGCGCACGCTGCGAAGCCTATGCACAGCAGTGCAAAACCGCTTTTTGCCGTGAGCACCTTCCTGTCCGTATAGACCGGCAGCAGCAGCCACAGGCATGCCGCAGCGGACAGAACCACGACCGGCAGACGGCGGCGGCCAAGCACAAAGACGATCCCTGCCAAAATCAGTACGAGGGACACGAGCGCCAGTGTGTGCGGGCTCGCGTTTGCACACTCCCCTGCCCTGCCGGTCAAAAACCCGAAGGCACTCCCCGTAAGCAGCCCACCCGCCTCCGGCATCTGGGCCGACCCGCCGGAAGATACAGAATTTGTCAGCATCCTTGCCAGAACCGCTGCCGGATACTGTCTCGCCGGAGCGGAAAGAAACGGCATTACCGCCCAGCTGACAAGCATCAGGACAAAAATCCCGCCGGACAAAAATTCCGGCACGGCTGCTATGTTTTTTCTTTTCTGCCCCTCTTTTTCCCTGGCATTTTGTACATTCCCTCCCCCGCATCCGGACAGATCCCGCGGGGCTTTCCTGTAAAACGCAAGCCCGTACACGAACCCGCCGATCGCCGCGTTAAGCGTCCATCCGAAGAAATATCCCCCGACCGGCTTCAGAATGTACTGCAAAATATCACCGAGCGCACCCGTCACAAGTGCCATGCAGGGTCCAAACAAATACCCTGTCATAACATTCGTGATAAAGGCGACACTAAGTTTCACCGTCTGTGTCAGATAAATCCCAAGAAACATCGACAAAATAATGTGGAGTGCCAAAAGCATACCCGCCGTAACGACTGCCCTGCGGTCACGGAAGACCCGCACGGCGCTCCGCCAATACCCCCTGTTTCCCTGCGCGCCCCAAGGCGCGGCTTTGTTTACACTTTGCTGCATAGATCGTCCTCCTGTTTTTTCGTTCTCTGTCTTACTTTTTCACAGACTGTACGGCGGTCCGGTGCGGGCAGGGAAGTACTTTCCTTTCCCGTTTTCCCATACCTCTTCCTGGCAGGGCGTGGATCAAGTCTCACCATTTTCCCTTCCGTGCAGGATGCGTGCTGCGGTGACCGCTATTTTGCTTATGCGAATTTTGGCGCACACGCAGCCCTGCACATAAAAAAGTCTGCCCCAAAAGGGCAGACTCATCCGCATAACTTAGGCCGTACAGGCGCACTACAACAAAATGCAACCGATCGTTGTAGCAGCGGGATGCGGGATCTGCACCGCAAGAAAACTTTTCGTTCATGCAACAACTCCCCGTCTGCATGACACTTAACGCGCAAATCCCTACTCTGCTCAATTTGTTTGACGAGGGGCATTATACCACGCCCCAAAATAATTTGCAAGATACAATCCGCCAAAATTTCCGCTTTACATTCCACCGCTGCATGCTATAATTTTTTTAATATCAAAAACCGGAGGTTCCCATGCTGACTTATTCGCTCTCGGACACAGGTGCGGACAGCCTGTATCTTTACCTGTACAAATGCATCAAAAACGATATTTTAAACGGCATCCTGCCATCCGGCACGAAGCTCCCGTCAAAGCGCAGCTTTGCCAAAAATCTCGGTGTCAGCAATATCACGGTCGAAAGCTCCTACGGTCTTTTGCAGTCCGAGGGCTATATTTTCTCCCTCCCAAAACGCGGCTTTTATGTCTCGGACATCGCGTTTGCTGCCGTGCCGCGGGCAAAGGACGGTGAGAACCCAAAACCAAGAACCGCCCCCGCCGGATGTTTTGCGGCTGATACCGCCCCCGGGGGGAATGCCTTGCAGGACACACCGTCTGCCGCCTGCCCACGCACGGTGCCGCAGTCCGCAGAATGCACTGCGCTCCCGCCAGTCTTCGCGGATTTTGTCACCAACCACACCACACCGGAAAGCTTCCCGTTTTCCATCTGGGCAAAACTCCTGCGCGAGACCATCTCCCAAAAAAGCGACGAACTTATGGCTGCCCCTCCCTGCGGCGGTATTTTTGAACTGCGCAGCGCCATCTGCGCGCACTTAAAACAGTTCCGGGGTATGGAAATTTGTCCGGAGCAGGTGATTGTCGGCGCAGGGACGGACTATCTTTACACCATGCTCATCCTCCTGCTCGGACGAGATAAAATTTACGCCGTGGAAAATCCCGGCTACACTAAGATCGAGAAGGTGTACCGCAGCCACGGCGTGGACTGCCGCTTCGTCGGCATGGATGCCTGCGGTATTAAGATTGAGGACTTAAACGCCCAGGATGCCGACATCGTCCATATTTCCCCGTCACACCACTATCCGACGGGCATCGTGACACCTGTCAGCCGCCGTTACGAACTTCTCGGCTGGGCTGCGGCGCGCCCGCTGCGCTACATCATCGAGGACGATTATGATTCCGAATTTCGGTTCGCCGCGCACCCGATGCCAACCCTGCAGAGCATCGACGCGGCGGAAAAGGTCATCTACATGAATACTTTCACCAAAAGCCTTGCCTCCACCATCCGCATCAGCTACATGGTGCTTCCGCCGCACCTGCTCTCGCGCTTTTATGCAGAGCTTTCCTTTTACTCCGGCACAGTTTCCAACTTTGAGCAGTATACTCTGGCAAAATTCATCCGCGGCGGCTATTTCGAAAAGCATATCAACCGCATGCGCAATTATTACCGCTGTGTCCGGGATACACTGCTTGCCGAAATCGGGAATAGCCCGCTCGCTTCGTGCAGCAAAATCGCCGAGGAAAGCGCCGGGCTGCATTTTATCCTCCGGATCAACACCACGCTCCCCGAAAACGAACTCATGGCCCGCGTCAAAAGGCAGGGGCTGCGCATCTCCTGCCTTTCAGAATATTACCATACCAAAGAAACTGCCGCAGCCGGAAATGCAAAAAAACCGGGCGGCTTCATCCACACCCATGCCCTTGTCATGAATTACTCCGGCATCCGCAGGGAAGATATAAAAGAAGCCGTGCGGCGGCTCTCCAAGTGCGTCCTTGCAGGGCAGCAGCGCCCCTTTGATGACACCTGACAGGGGGGATTTCCTGCGGCAGGGCATTTTTCCCGCGCATCCTGCCGGCACAATACCGGCACCCGCAGCGCGGGATGCCAAAACTGCCGGCACCTCCGCAGCAATACCAGCCCCCGCGGCGCGAACATCCCGGGGCTACCGTATGCCAAACCACCCTCACCTTCGCAGCACCGCCAGAACCCGCGACGCAAGAATCCCCATCAAAAGCCCAGCCGCAACCCCCGCCGCGGTCAGTGCCGGAAGATAATACAAAACCGCCGTGTTCTTTACCACCCACGCTGCCACGGCAATCTGCCCGATATTGTGCGCCACCCCTCCCGCAAGGCTGACCCCCGCCACCGAAAAACCCTTCACATGCTTTAACCCAAGCATCACAAAGAAACTTAGAATGCCCCCCGCAAGGCTGTAAAGCAGCGAGAGCGTGTTTCCAAACAACAGCGAACTTAACAGGATCCGCACCGCCGAAACCAGAAATACCTCTCCGGGACGTAAAATATAAAATCCCGTCACGACCACCAGATTCGCCAGCCCAAGCTTAACACCCGGCACACCGAACGGGATCGGCAAAATCGCCTCGATATAACTAAATATCATGGCAAGTGCCACAAGCACCGCACAGGTCGCAACCTTTTTCCCCATGAAATTTCACCTTTCTGTGTACTTTAATGCACCACTGCGTCCGGCTGCAATTCCTGCCCTCCGTCCCCTCCCCCGGTCACCTCGATCACCAGTTTGTGCGGCAGGCACACGATCGTCCCATTCTTTCTGTGAATCTTGCCCTGCCGGACACAGTAGCCGTCCGGGCAGTCCGCCTCCTCCACCCATACCGTTCCGCCGCTGATGCGGATGACATTCGTGCCGGACTCCTGTCGGATGCAAAGCTTTCGCTCCTCAAAAAGCGAATATGTCCCGTACGTCTTCCCGTCCACCGTAACCCGGACTTGCCCGCCATCCCCCTGCCCCCGCAGGCGCATCACCAAAAAAAGCAAAAATGCCGCCAGAAGCAACCCTGCCGCCAACATTACATCCTTCTTCTTCAAGCCGTCTCCCTTCCGCCGCCCGTCATGGCTCCTTCTTAATTATCTGAACCGGAAAGCTGGTGGTAAAATCCTCCGCAATCCCCTCCGTCACGTACAATTCCCCCTCATCGGTATACAAAACCATATCAAATTCCTCCGCATGCTCCCGCCAAAACTGCACCGCACGCTCCCTGCCCATGATAAAAAGCGAAGTGGACAGCCCGTCCGCGAGCGTCCCGTCACCGCTGGCCACCGTCACGCTGAGAAGCCCAGCGTCCGCCGGGTATCCCGTTGCCGGATCCAAGATATGATGGTAGCGCACGCCGTCCTGCACAAAATACCGCTCATAACCGCCCGAAGTGACCACCGCCTTATCCTCCACCCGCAAAATGCCAAGATAATCCTCCCCGCCGGCCGGATCCTTCACACCAATGCGCCATAAACTCCCGTCCGGTTTCCTGCCAAGCGCCTGCACATTGCCCCCGAGGCTGACCAGCCCGCTCATAATCCCCGCTTCCCGGTATATCTCCATGATGCGCGCGGAAGCGTAACCCTTCGCAATACCGCCAAGGTCGATCTGCATCCCCTCCAATCCAAATTCTACCGTCCCGCCCGCCTCATCGACAAGAACCTGCATTGCGTCGGTCATCTTTAGCAGCCCCGCAAGTTCGCCGGCGGACGGTACGCGGTACTGTTTATCCACAAACCCCCATGCACGCATCAGGGGATAAATGCTGATATCAAACGCTCCCCCCGTCAGGACATGCAATTCCTTCGCGCGCGTCAGCAAAGCAACCGTATCCGCCGAAACCTTCCCGCCCTGCCGGGCATTTACCTGCCCGATCTCACCCGTATCCACCCCGGCAGCCCAAAGCTTCTCCAGCCGAAAAACCTCCTCCTGCGCCGCTTTTACTGCGGCATCCGCCTGCCCGTCCTCCCCGTAGGCTTCCACCCGCATAAAAGTGTCCATCGCAAAAAACTCAAGTGCCGCACCGCCGGTTTCCTCCCCCGCATCCGACTCCCCGTTCCTGCGCGCCGAAAAATGGCAGGAGGCAGAAAAAGCCCCAAGAAAGAAACAGCAGACAACCGCAAACAAAACAATATGCTTCTTCTTTTTTCCCCTCATCGCAGCATCCTTCCTCCCGCAGCCCATATCAATTTAATTTTTTACTGAAAGGTATCATGGTAAACATTTTGCGTATTGTTCGTCAAAACTGACCATTTTTCGTTTGTATCCCAAAGATGTCGGATCCGCTCCATATTTTGATCCGGTTCTGCCAGCAATTCCGCCAAAGAATCGAGTTCACACAATTCACTCTCGCGCAGGGATAATATCCCGCCGCGCAAATAGAGCAGGAAACCGTGATCCTTTTTGTCACATCCCGGTTCTTCGTAAATCCCGTTTCGTCAAGACGCAAAATTCCGGCGATCATAGAAACCGCCGTAATGTATAACTCATCCTCATTTTTGAAGCGATGCTTCGGATAAGACGAAAATTTTCCAAAATAAGTTTCTTCCAGATAAGGGGACGGCTCCGTGAAATACATGGACGGATGGGTGATCTGGCCACAGACCAGCATTCCTATGGAAGGAATGTCATCCGGCAGCGATAATACAAAATCTTTGTATGCCCCTACATATGTATAAATACTGGTTTCCAAATAGTGTTGAAGTATAGATTCATTCATATGATCTTCCATGACCTCCTGTTTTTTGAGTGGGTGACTTCCTGAAACAAATTCTAGCAAAATAAAAAAATTAAGTCAACGGGAAATCACAATTCCATCCAACGACCTTAAATATGCAAAAAAACGGAAAGCCGAAACAAAATTCCCCGTTCCGGCTTCCCCTCCTTCTTTGCTAATCAAAATCTTTGGTATCCTCCGTGGCAGCCACCGTAAGCTGCATAATGCTCTCGCCGGCCTGCCACAGCCGCATATACGCGCGCCTGCAGCGCTCAAATCTCGCAAACACGCGTCTGGCCGCTTCCTCATCCCCGTACACTTTCCAACATCCGGTGCATTTAAAACACCGCCCACCGTAACGGATAAATCCCCGCACATCTCCCGGCGGGTATCCTAAGAATAATCCAATCTCATGCGGAAATTCCCCGCTTTTTTTCAGACGTTCTTTCAGCGTGCAAATCGCGCCCTCCTCCTTCGCCGTCTCGTAACCGCAGCCCTTCAGGATCCGGAATGCCGCAGGCTGCATGAGGTCGCTCTCGAGCTTCCCCACCCGGTACACATACACCAATGCGTTTCCTTCTTCCTTCAGCAGGCACAGTTTTATCCCCTTCCCCCGCATGCAGATATTCCATCCCGCCAAACTCTCATAAAGCGCCGGAAGCATGCTCTCCGGGCAGGAAAATAGATTTGCCGTTTTCAGGCAGGCCAGCGTCGGCGCGCAGTATTGAACCAAATATTTCTCCAACCGCTCCATTTTCCTCCTCCGTGTTTTCTTTCTCGCCCCCTTTTGTATCATCTCCCTAAAACAAAATTCCATACTGGAAGAAACCGCCGCCAAAAATTTCATAAAATGAATACGAAAGCCCCTGCATGCTCGGGCAGTTTCCTTCCCGCCAAGCCCCAAATTACAGCCGTGCGTTCTTTATTCTGTCCCTCCTGTTAAGAGAAAACCTCCGTTCGCGGCGTACGCCGCACTTATCTGCACGCTTCCGTCCGCGAGAACCGTTGCCTCCCTCCCGTCCCCGGTCTTTACAGTTTCTCCTTCCGTTTTTCCACCGACACCTTCCTTTCCCTGCTCATTTTCCATGTCCGTCGGATCGGAAAGTTTTAAACTTTTCACTTTCACGCTCTGCCCGCAGCGCACCGTGATAACCAGTACCCTCGATCCGTCCGGCTTCACTATAATCTGGCTCTCCGTCTCCGTTTTTGGCATTGCCCCCTGCCCTTTGCCCGTCGCCTGCGCATCGTCGAGCACACTTTGTTTCCCATATTTTCCCAGTTTTTCTTCTTGCCCCTCTCCCTCTTTTCCAAACAATTCCGCCCCGTAAGCCTTTGAAGTCTTCTTTTGCGCCCCGCGGGCAAAACGGTCTGCCGTCCTATTGTTAAAATTATTATAAAACACATCACTACGGATCATTTTTTCCTCTCCTTTTCCCAGGGTGCAGCAGAAAGCACTATACCGGCATTTCCTACGTTATCCCCACATCAAAATAATCGCCAAAGCAAGAAAAACGCGCTTTATGTCGGTCATTCCGGCCGTGAAGAATGATTCCTGTCTTCATAATATCCAGCAACCTTTGAAGCATTCTCCTTGATCCGCTCTGCCTGCATCTGCTCCATTTCCTGTGCCGTATAAAACTGCCCGATATCCTGGTTCATGTATTTTGCCCACGCCGCCTTTTTCCGGTCAATGAAAACGGACTCCCCGTCTGTCACCGTGTAATCCGGTACGCCAAGCTCGCTTCCTTCCACAAATTCCATAAAACCGTCAAGATCAATCCGGTCATTTAAAAAATCCTCCCAAAAATTCTTTCGTGAAGAAAATCTAAGATTCATATCCTGCGGGAAGCGGCCGATGAACTCCATTACTTTATCGTATTCTCCTTCCTTACTGAACGGGATCATCCATTCATATCCTGCACTCTGCCCTGCCTTCCGGCAAAAAATCCCTTCCGCAGTATAACAGGTAATGTAAAGATCCGGCACGTCCTTATGGCTTGCCGCCGGGTAAGTTGCCGTGGTATACGCGCCGGAAAGCAGACTTGCCTCCTGTGATGCCGCTTCTGCATACCATCCGGTCTTTGCTGCCTGCCCAGCCGCTTTTTTTGTACCTGTTTTCTCCTGCACGCTTTCCGCTAGTTCTTTCTTCCGGGTATCCGCAGTTTTTTCTTCCTGCTGCGCCCTCCTTTCATGTTCCTCTCGCATCTGGGTACGGATCTCTTCCTGCAATGTATCAAATTTTTCCAGAAGATTGTCCCACTCCTTCTCCGTATAAGAGGCAGCGCCAATCTGGTAACTCGGCTCGCATTCCCCCTTCTTAAATTTCTCATTAAGTTCCAGGATCTTCTCCCTCAAAAATTTCTGGTAATCCATCCCTCCTTTCCCCTCTTTTGTTTTTTCCGGATATGCATACCCAGCGGATCCGGATTGTACTGCTTTGATCGCCATCGTTCTCCTTTCCGCAGTCCGTCTGGCATTCGGGACTGCGCCACTTTCCAAAACGGTCCAAGTGGCTCGCTTATTTTTTTAAGTCCGGTCGGACATTGCGCCACGCCACGCAAAAAGCGCCGTGATTTCCCAATTCCATCCTGGAAATCACAGCGCCATCCATAGCTTTTTGACCATCATAACGCGAACAGACACATGCAGCCGAAAAGCCCATATGACCGAACCCACATCATTTATCGGCATTTTAGGGAAAAAAGTTTAGAGAAAACTGTGATTTTCACTGACCGCCAGCCAGAAAACCGCTATTCCCCTTTCCTCCCACGGATAATCTCATACACCTTTTCTAAACCCATTCCCTGTTCCCTCGCAATGCGCGCCACATCCTCATACTCATATTTTGAGCGGGAAATGCCATAGCCTGCCGAATCCTTGCGGCGCACCGGTCCAAAAGGGGTCTGCTCCGATACGGTCTGCCGGTCAAGGATATACCGTGCCATTTTCGCCTCGCGGACACCGATCGTCGTTGTATGCCGGAACAAAAGCCCAACCATTTCCTCCCGTTTTTCCTGCGTACACAAAACAGTGAGCAGGACACCCGGACGCATTTTCTTCATGCCCACGCCAACCGTGTAGACTTCGAGGGCACCGCCTTCCAAGAGGCGTTCCATTGCAAACCCCATCGCCTCCGCCGTCATATCGTCAAGATTGCAGGACAGTTCAATTACCGTATCGCCCGAATATACCCCGTCGGATGCCAAACCGGAAAAATCTTCCTCACCCGCCGTCTCTTCGGAACAATCCGCTGTCCGGGACACTGCCCCCGAATCCTTCCCTGTCTGTCCCAGAAACGCGCGGACACAATTTGCCGCCTCGAAATCCTTTTTTCCCATCCCATAGCCGACCGCTTCCGTCTTCATGACCGGCATATCCCCAAAGCGCGTGGCAAAATGCTTTAAGAGAGCCGCCCCGGTCGGCGTACAAAGTTCTCCCCGGATACCGCCGCCATAAATCGGCACATCCTTTAGAATATAAGCCGTGGCAGGTGCCGGGACAGGAAGGATCCCGTGTGCACAGCGCACCTGCCCGCTCCCGACATGCACCGGGGAGACTACCACCGCCTCCGGTGCCAGACGGTTCATTAACATGCAGACCGCCGTAATATCCGCAACCGCGTCCAGCGTGCCGACCTCATGGAAATGGATGTCGGTAACCGGCACATTGTGCACATGGCTCTCTGCCTCCGCGATCAGACCGAATACTGCCATGATATCGTCCTGCACCTTCTTCGGGAGGGCAAGATGACAGCGCACGAGATGTTCGATGTCGTGGAGACCGGTGTGGTGGTGTACGTGGCTGGTGGCTTCGCTGTGATTGTGCCCATGTGTGCCGGCAGTTCCATCGCCATGTCCATGGCCGCAGGGATGGGCGGTTTCTTCCGCATGGCAGTGACCCGGCATGCTGGCAGTTGCATCGCCATGTCCATGACCGTGGGCACCGGCAGGTTCTCCCGCGTGACAGTGTCCGTTGGAGCAGTCAGTCCCATCGCCATCTCCATGACCGTGGGCATGGACAGCTCCCTCCGCGTGGTCATGGCCGTGGTTACAGGCAATTCCACCGGCATGGTCATGCGAGATCTCCTCCTCGCCATCCACCGTAACCAAAACATGGATTCCCCTGATCCCGCATTTCACCGAATCCTCCCGCACCATCCGGACACCCGGAATCCCAAGCGCCGCGAAATCCCGCAAAAATCCCTCCGGATCCGGCACAAGCTCAAGCAACGCCGCCGTCAGCATATCCCCGGCAGCTCCCATACCGCAATCAAAATAAAGTGTCCGCAAATCCGATTCCTCCTTATTATAATTCATTGGCAGAAACGCAGAATAAAGCATTTCCCGCGCCCTGCCCCAAAATCCCCCGGTGCGCTTTGCTCCCGTAGAATTTCTTTGGCACGGCACGGATTGCTTTATGATTCCGTTCCCCGCATGTGGTTGATCATGCTGGCAAGATACCCCGCCCCGAACCCGTTGTCAATATTTACCACCGACACCCCGCTGGCGCAGGAATTGAGCATGGACAACAGCGCCGAGAGCCCGTGGAACGACGCGCCGTACCCCACGCTCGTCGGAACCGCGATCACCGGGCAGTCCGCGAGCCCGCCGATCACACTGGCAAGCGCTCCCTCCATGCCCGCAATCGCGATGATCACACTCGCTCCCATAATCTCGTCCAAATGTGACAGTGTCCGGTGCAGTCCCGCCACACCGACATCGTAGAGCCGCACGACTTCATTGCCCAAAACCTGCGCGGTCAGCGCCGCCTCCTCCGCCACCGGAATATCGCTCGTCCCCCCGGTTGCCACAACGATCCTTCCGATGCCGTATGGTTCCGGGATTTTCCCGACGACCCCGCAGCGCGCCTCCCCATAATACACAAGCGGATGCACCGCGGCGATCACCTTTGCCGCTTCTTCCTCCAGACGGGTGATCAACACCAGTTCCTGCCCGTTTTTCCGCATCGTCTCCACGATGCCGGCCATCTGCTTTGCCGTCTTCCCCGCGCCGTAGATCACCTCCGCCGCCCCCTGCCGCAGTTTGCGGTGCATGTCAACCTTGGCATAGCCGATATCTTCGAACGGCTTTCTCTTCAGGCTCAAAAGAGCGTCGTCCACCGAAACTTTCCCGTCCCGCACCCCAGCCAGCAATTCCCTGATATCATGGTTCATTCCATCCCTCCCCGCGGCTCAAGATCAAGTACCACCGCATCAAAATGCTTTTTCAATTCGGCATAAACCTCGCCCCGGCATGTAAACAACCGGGAAAATCCTTCCTCCGGCAACTGTATTTTCGCATTTTTCCCGTGCGTGCGGACACGGAAATCCGTAAACCCAAGCGAAAACAAAAAATCCTCCGCCGCCTCCACTGCCGCAAGCTTTTGTCCCGTAATCTCTTCGCCCGCCGGAATCCTTGTGGCAAGGCAGGCATAGGCAGGCTTGTCCCAGGTAAACAAACCATGTGCCCTGGATAATTCCCGTATCATGGATTTTGTCAGCCCGCAGACACGCAGCGGAGAGTATACCGAAAGCTCCGGGAGCACACGCATCCCGGGACGGTCGGATGCCGTATCGGAAGCATTTGTCCCGTCAAGCAGGACAGAAAAACCATCCTCCTTTGCTGCCTTTTTGACTGCCGAAAAAATCCTCTGCTTACAATAGTAACAGCGCTCCGGCGGATTTTCATAGACATGGGCATCCTCCAAAACCGAAAGTTTTATCACCCGCAGCGCGATCCCCTGCTCTGCCGCGAAGCGCTTTGCATCGTTTTGTTCGAATTGGGGCTGAAATTCCGATTTTACATAGTATGCGCGTACATCCGCGCCGCAGGACTTCGCCGCATACAGCAAGTATGCCGAATCCACCCCTCCGGAAAAAGCAACGGCAACTTTTTTGTGCTGTTGAAAAAATTCTTGTAATGTCATTGTCCTTTTCCATTCTCCTTCCTAATCTGCGGCAACCCCCGAACCAAGCCGGCTGTTGTCATAAATCCGCCATATCGTCCGAATCAATACAATCCCATTCTCTGCGAAGCATTTTCATCACTGCCCCGCCGGTTTATTTGCGTCCGCATACAGATCAAACAGTGCCTCCAGTCTGTCATAATACCGATAAAGTTTCTGTGTCCCGTTCTCCAAGATATAATAATGCCGGATATAAGGAACCAAGAGCACAAAAAACAAGAGCAAAAGCGCCACAGCAGCAGGGGTAAAGGAAACCGTCACCCAGATCAGGGCAAGCATCGAAAGCAGCGCAAACAAAACGGTAACAATCAGATGAACCAGCCTTTCGTGTTGATAAAATCCGATCTGAACCAGCAATTCATTTTTTTCTTTTTCCAGACGCGCACGCTGTATCCCGGAGTCTTGCGAACGGTTTTCCAGTTCCGCCAACATCCCATCCATCCATTTTACGTAATTTTTTAAACGCTCTTCCATTCTTCCAACCATTCCCGAACACCATATCGTTCTTTTGTTTCTTTCCCTTTATACTTAATTATCCTATTCCTGCAAATAAGAATTCACCTGGCAGCTATGTTAAAAGAATTTAGACACCTCTTGATTTTAAGTATTGATCTTCATCTTCTCTTGCCTCAATGAAAGCTTTTTCTAAATCAATTTTATAGTAATCCGCCAATCTCATAATTTGTGCAACTACATCCGCCATCTCATTGCCCAATCGCTCGTCAACATCGGACACTTCCCCTTCCAAAGCATAATATCTTTCTTTAATCATAACTTGCTTTGCCAATTCACCGACCTGCTTTGTCAGTTCAATCATAGCACCTTCTGCCTTCCACTCCCGCAACTCAATCTTATGAAATCTTTTAACAACCCCTCTGTACATATCTTCCATTTCTGCAAAAGTTTTACCCACAAATGAATACCTCCATAAATTCTGTTTTTATATAATTGTAAAATATTTGCCTGCCACCCGCAATATATTTACAGGCTCGTTTTCAGCGGGTATACAGTCCCGAAAAGGGAGTACTTTTTCTTATTCTTTTCTCTCCTGACTTTCCCCGCCGCCGGATCTTCCAAGAAGCCCTACAACCTTTCATACCCTGAAAAAAGCACGGCATCCCATCTCGGACATTTCCGTAAATCCCAGCACCCTATAAAACGCGGTTGTCTTTGGCGTGTCATCAGTTGCCAGTCCGATCTGGCGGACATGCCGGTAACGCTCCAAAACCGATGCAATCAGCCTTGTGCCCACCCCTTTTCGCTGCTGTTGTGGGAACACCAAAATGTCCTGAATCCACACAATGGTATAACCGTCCCCTACGGCACGGAGGATGCCAAGCAGCTCATCCTCCTCATACGCCGCCAGAACAAGCAGCGAGTGGCGAAACCCTTCCCGCAAAAATTCCGGCACGTCCGTATATGCCGTCCAGCCGACACTCGAATACAGATTTAAAATTTCATCTTCCTGATATGTCGAATATTCCCTGATTTCCATAAAATCTCCCCCACCGCTCAAATATCAAAATCAACCGATTTAAAATTACTGTAATATCTCCCCTTTACCGCCGTAAATCGGAGCACACAATAATCCGGATCCGCGACCCCTTCTTTATAGTACATCGTATCCCCCTCCTGCCAGATCCGCTCCTTTGCCTCCTGCGTTTCCAATACCTCCACCGTACCCACCAGACTGACACCGCGGAAAAACCGTTTATCCACAAAATAAATGCTTGCCTTATTATTCTTTCGGAAATATTTCACCTTGTTGGAGGAGGTATTGGTGGAAAACCAAAAAGTCTTGATTCCCTCCCTCTCCCGCGGCTTTAACATGGCTTTCGTGATCGGAAAACCGTCCCCGTCCACATACGAAAGAAAGCTTGTACCTGCTTTGTCGATCATCTTACCGATGGTTTCTTCGGGATTTCTCATAATATGTTTGCTCCTTTGCCTAAGTTTTTGTTCTTTGCAAAAAATCATTGTATTCCAACATTCCGGCATGTTCCTTTTCTCATCTGCCGCTCTCCCCTAATTCCCGTTCCAATATGTCCGCATATCGTTGGACACTGCTCCCGAGATCTTGTGCATAATCGAAAATACTTTCGTCTTTTTGATATGCCGCCGGCATTTTCCGGACTTCCACGGCTTTTTGGAGCGCATCCGCGCACGGGCACAGATTTTCCCGCAACGCCCATTCCCCCGCCGCCGTCTTGGAAATAATCCCCCCGGTGCGAAGCGTGTAAATACATCTGGAAATATCAAGAAGCCAGCCAAAAGAATACAAGCTCCTCCCCGTCTTTTGCGCGTATTTCCGGATGGTTTCATAATGTTTCCGCACACCCGCCCCCAGATCATCCGGTGCCGGGCGGGGCAGCCTGTCCCGGATATCGTTTCCGCAGAGCAAAATACCGTCATCCAGCAATTCACTCATACAAAAAGCATCCAATCCATACCGGCAGGTAATTCTCTCACCGCCCGTCCCCCAATATACCACCCGGTCTTCCTCCCCCGATAAAAATGCATCCAAAGTCAGCATGCCGCCTTCGAAAGAACGGTAATAAGGATTCCCCGCCTCTTCCACAAGCATTGTCTGGCGCAGCCGGACAAGCCGCCGCGCCTGTTCTTCGGATATCATTTTCCCGGTCAGTACCACAATATCCAAATCACTCCATCCCAGCCTAAAATCATCCAGCACGGAGGAGCCATAGAGATAGATGGATGGCTTACAATCCGATAAAATATCCGTGACCGCACGAACCATTTTGTTGACTGCCTTTTGGCGCTCCCCTTTTTCCGCCCCTTGTGGATAACGGATCAATCTCTGGTTGGGATATCCAAACTCCCGGATCAAGGCTTCCGGAACAAACCCGTATTTTTCATACAGGGCTCTCGGGGCAGTCCCTTTCTCGTCCTCTGCGCGGAACGTGGATACGGAGATTTCTTTGGACTGATCCAGATTCAAAAGCGCCTCCTCCATAAGCAGCGATGCGACACCACGGCGACGGAAAGCAGGCGACACGCCAAGACAGCAAATCATATTTTTTCCTCTTGAAAAGAGCATGATGCCCGCGATCCTCTGATCGGACGGGGCATCCGGCTTCACACAGATGGCCTGCCGCTTGTCCATGAATTTCAGGGCAGTTGCTTTATAGTCGTCCAGTCCTTCCTGGGTTTCAAGACCGGGGAAATTCTGACGGATCTGATTGACAAGGCTCATCCAGTTGTCGATGTCTTGTGGGGTTGCGTAGGTTGTTTGCATTTTGGGGTCCTCCGGGGAGATTAGGTTCTAAAAGATGAAACATGCCATTTGGCAATTTGTATTTCTTTCAGCACCAGGTAGATTTTTTCTTTGTTATAATCGTCCTGCTTATTTTTACAGCACAGGGCATATGAAATAATGTAAAAACAATCTTCTTCAAACAGAAATTTCCTCCATGCTAAAAAGCCTTTCGGAATTTCCATATATGCGGTATTTACCTTGAAGTCGTATTTTGCTTCTAGATATTCTTTAATCCACTTATAAGTACATGTCTTTCGGTATGTCCGCTTTGACTCTCTATCAGCCTTTGCGGGAAAGCATTATAACCGTCTCCACATTTACCGTCTCCGGAAACATATCCACCAAACAAACCTTCTCCACCCGGTATCCCGCCCCAAAAAGCACCTCAAGATCCCGCGCCAGGCTCGTCGGCTTACAGGAAATATACACCATCCGCTCCACCCCATACGCCACCAGCTTTTCAAGCGCCTTTGGGTGAACCCCGTCCCGCGGGGGGTCGAGCACGATATAATCCGGCTTTTCCCCAATCGTATCCAGCACGTTCAGCACGTCCCCGGCAATAAACTCGCAGTTTGAAAGCCCGTTCCACGCCGCATTGTCACGCGCAGCGCAGACAGCATCCCCCACAATCTCCACACCGATCACTTTTTTTGCCACCGGCGCGAGCATCTGCGCGATCGTTCCCGTGCCGCTGTACAAGTCAAATACAACTTTATCCCTTGTCTCCCCGACATATTCGCGCACCTTTCCGTAGAGTACTTCCGCGCCAAGGGAATTTGTCTGGAAAAACGAAAAGGTGGATATCTTAAATTTTAGATCAAACAATTCCTCAAAGAAGAAATCTTCCCCATATAAAGTTTTCATCGAATCCGCAAGGATGGCATCCGCCACACGGTCGTTGACGATGTGGAGAATCCCCTTGATCCTGCCGTCAAGCGAAAGCTCCAACAATGCGTTCTTCCACGCGTTTAGAAATTCCTGTTCGCCGCCGGACACAGGCAAAACCGCTGCCCCTCCCCCGCCGTAAACCGATGTCGTCACCAGATGCACCAAAATTTCTCCCGTCCTGACCGCGCGGCGCACAAGCAGATGGCGCAGGTAGCCGGAGTGTGTGATTTTATGATAATATGTCAGCCCGAACCGGTTCGCTGCGGCAAGCGTGGCATCCAGAATACGGTTGAAATCCTCGTGTACGATCCGGCACCGGTCAGTCGTAATCACATCGTAAAAACTTCCCTTCTTATGCATCCCAAGCGTCAGGGGACCGTCCTTTTTCTCATCCCCGAACGAATATTCCATTTTATTGCGGTAATAAAGTTCCGACGGACTTCCAAGAATCCCCTCCCAGACGGTTCCCTGCTCCAAAAAATTCCCAATCAGCCGCTTCACCTGCTCCTCTTTTAGCCGCAGCTGCTCCCCGTACGGCATCGTCTGGTAAGCACAGCCGCCACAGTCCCCAAAATGGGGGCACGGCGGAATCCTGCCCTCACGCCCGGACGGCTTAAGCACTTCAAGAAGCATCCCCTCTTTTCTTCCGGAACCATTCCTCGTCAGGCGGAACCGAACCGTCTGTCCCGGCAAAACACCCTTTACCGAAACACGGCTTTGCCCGCTGCTTTCCCCATCCTGCTCCGTCACCTGCACGATTCCCTTATTCGGGAAATTCACATATTCTACGTATCCGGTCAATTCCTGTCCTTTTTTCATTACAACCCCCGCGATTTTTGAGCGCCGTCACCCGCTGCACCCACATGATTCTATCTTTTTCAAGTTGCTTTATCTATAATCCTTTTCGAAATTCTACCATATACCCACCTGTTTTACAAGGAATATTCTGATATTCCCGACATTCTGACAAATTTATAAAATTTTTAAAAAGCTCTTTACTTTACTTCTGTGTAGTGGTAAAATTGCACTGTTATATTAACTTAACCCTGCAATACAAAACCAAGTATCCATTTTTTAGGAAGTGAGGGACGATATATGAGCAAGAATATCCGCAATACATCTGTTGACTACCTTTTTGACGCAATTTTAAGCTTACAGGACAAGGAGGAATGCTACCGTTTTTTTGAAGACATCTGCACGGTAAATGAGCTTCTTTCCCTCTCACAACGCTTTGAGGTTGCCAGCATGCTGCGGTCAAAACGGACTTATCTGGAAATTGCTGACCGCACCGGCGCTTCGACGGCAACGATCAGCCGCGTGAACCGCTCCTTGAATTACGGAAATGACGGGTACGATATGGTGTTCAAACGCATCCCTGCGCTTCCGGAACAATCCCAAAAAGCAGAAAAAGAAGCCTGATATCATATTTCTGGGATTTTGCAAAAATACATATTTAAAACCTGTCAGGGCGCGTCTGGAGCCGGACTTCTGCCGATTGGCAAAAAGCCGGCTCCAGACACGCCCTGACAGGTCGTATCATGCAATCAATCCTTGACCTATTTCTGCTTCATCCCTTCCCCTTCGTCCGACTTCTCACTTCTCCCTCGTTTTTTCCTTTCCCTTGGGATCCTTCTCTTTTCCTGCCCGCTCTTTTCCTTCTTTTTCGGCTTGCGGCGTGTTCTCATCAATCAAAGCTTCAATCAACTGCTTTTTCATATACACATCAAAACTCAGCATGCTGATCAGAGCGAAATCCTGCAACAGTTTCCGCTCCTTCTCATCTTTTACGCCGGCAAAGCTTCCCCGCGACTTCTGGTATTTTCTAACAACATCCCGCGTCACGATCATGGACTGTTCATTTTCCAACCCAAAGATTTCTGCGTAAATATCCTCCAAAGTAAGAGTCCTTCCCTCGCCAAAAAAATTCTCTGACAAAGGTTTTAGTACCTTTTGGATATCGCTGATCGAGAGAATATTCTTGAGATAATAAATAAAAATCAGCAAATACATATGATCCTTGCTATATTTTTTCTTGCTCGGGGATGGCAGTAAATTATTTTTTGTATAATTATTTATCATCGTTTTCGTGAGAAGCTTATCTTCAGTATAACGCCTTGTTGTCTCCAAATGCTTATCCATAAAGGTTGTAACCTGATCCATATACAGATCTATATTGGGTACATCCGCAGGCTTAATATAATCAATCCGCTTCATATCCTCGATTACCGACAAAATCCCGTCACGCACTTTCTTATCCACTTCGCTCTTCCTCACCTTCCGTCTATACGAATGCTATCCGGCATATGCCGGCGCAGAACACCACATGCCGCTGCTGCCTTTTACTTGTGGGCATGCCGCTGCCCTGCTTCCCGCTGCAAAACTGACTGCACGAACCGCGCCCATTTGCGCGGGATTACCTGACATGACCATTCCCCGGCCAAATCACTCACTCCCATACCATGGTATCCGCACTTAATTGATAAAAGTATACAGAACACATTATATAGTAATCAAAACCATGTGTCAAACTATTTTAACAAAGTTTTCGCCTAAAACATCGAAAATTTTTCATTTTTTTATTCTGTTGTCTTTACAAATGGTTTTTGAAGTGATAAATTATATAGGGAGGAATACGGATGAAAGCGTTTCCTGCACCAAACCTGTATGGTGAAGCAGCATATTCCTTTGCACCCACAACTCCCGGTGCATCCACCGGAAGTTTTATGGAAGCGGCAGTCTCATCCGCACTTTTTCGACATATTATACTACCTGTGCATACCACAAACGGGTTTGCGGCACTACACGGGCAGAAAGTTTGAATCACGTTTCATTCAAACTTATCAACTTATCATGGAGGGTTACAATGGAATTAGTACTTCGGAATATGACGGAGGATATCGTACTCCGCAAAATTGACCAGATGAAGAATGGTCTGGACTGCTGTACCTGTGAGCATTGCCGTCTGGATATCGCGTCCTATGCCCTAAACCGCCTGCCAGCAAAATACGTCGCTACCACACAGGGCGAGCTGCTTTCCCGGCTTGACACCTTAGAGCCACAGTTCGATGCAACCGTTATGACGGTCATCCTCCAAGGTGCCATGATTGTTAAACTTCATCCGCGCCACAAGTAATCGTCAATAGATCCCTCCCGTGCGGTGGTCGTTTCGGATGGAGTCCATAACAGGCATCACAAGAACATCTCCGGGGTAAAAACAAAAGGTCACACCGTTTTTATCCCGCTTATGCTTTTGTATCCCTTCAAGCTCCCACATATTACAGTATCCCGCACCATAATTCCCCATATTGGCGTAGCTTAAATACGCGCTCTCCTGCACCATACCGGTAATATCAAAGGAAACGATCAAAAAACCTTCTTTTTTCCAAAATTTTTCCGTAAAATCAACCCCGTAGCATGCCGCATATTCCGTCACAGGAAAACCTCTTGCTACTGCCATGACATCATGCGGAAGGGAATATTCAAAATAATTCCCCTGCTCCAGCATCACCAGCCTTTCCTCCGAAATACCCCGGCTGCGGATCATGGGATATTGTTTGTGTCCCGTGATCCTATCCCGGTAGGCAAAATTTTTCACAGTCCGGAAAGCTGTTTTCCCCAGCAGCAGGGAATATGTATACATCGGTATTTCCCGCTCTTTTCCTTCATCTGCCCATACCGCTGCCGTGGCATCAAGCTCCTTTTGCGGAATCCCAAGCCAAATGCTTCCTGCCGCCCGAAGCTTTACATCCCCGCGCTCCGTTTGATCCCCAATCTTAACCAAACATTTTCTCCCGTCCGGAAATCTTCTTGTATAATACAAATCCACTTCCCTGCGGTTTTCCCCTTTTGCATCCACCCAAAAAAACTTCGGAATGATCTTCACATATGAATCCTTCCTGCCCATGCGTTCCCCGATGGTTGTCAAAAAAAACCGCACCGTATAACCGGTTTTCGTCGAGGCATTCCCCCCTTCCGGGTGCTCCCCGGCAAGAACCGGGAGTGTATACTGCTTCCCGCCACGCTTTCTCCCGTACGCGTCCGCTGTCCCCGCATAGTAGCGGTACAACGCTTCCCGCTCCAGACCGGAAACCAAATAGCCAAGCTTTCGGTTCTCATACGCATTTTTTATTTTTT